>Ga0210383_10000478_pt1 | contig 36935 bp, 24 predicted proteins | sample IncBWC14OmetaG_FD_160072 | JGI IMG/M metagenome (GOLD analysis project Ga0210383, IMG submission 160072) | Forest soil microbial communities from Barre Woods Harvard Forest LTER site, Petersham, Massachusetts, United States - Inc-BW-C-14-O ... | reverse complement strand
GACATCCATATCACGGACAATGCCATCATTCCGCTGAAGGAGCGCGTTGTGGACCGTTATTACGATCCGCTGGTGTGGATCGCGCGAAAGATCCGCGGAGCGCCGGAAAGCTAGAAGGCAGGCGTGACGGAAGGAGGCTTTATGGATCTGAAACTGAAGACCATCTCCAAATCGGGAATCGGCGAGGCCATCGCCAAAGCGGAGTTGTATCGATATTTGAATGAACCGGAAGAGGCGGAATCGATTTGCCGCGACATTCTGGTGGCCGATCCGAATCATATGCTGGGATTAAGAACCTTGGGACTGACCATCACCGACCAGTTCACCGGTGCTCCTAGCGATCGTTACGCCGAGGTGGAAAAAATCTTTCAAAGCTTGAAAGATCCGTACGAGCAGAACTACTACACGGGTTTGCTCTGCGAGCGCCGGGTCAAGGCGCAGTTGCGAGCGGGACGCGCGCCGCACACCTTGTTGCCGTTGCTCGAACGGGCGCTGCAGTGTTTCGCCGAGGCGGAGCGAATGCATCCTCCCGGCAACGACGATGCGATTTTGCGTTGGAATCGCTGCGTCAGGCTGTTGCAGAGCCAGCCGGAGTTTGAGTCGGAAGAGATTGCTTCACTGGAAGCTTGGGATAGTCCGCCCGCCTGAAAGCAGACCGAAAAGCCAACCCGCAGCGGCTGAAGCCGGTTGATAGCAGGCCCCTGCGGCACGGTTAAAGCCGTGCCCTGACGTTGTCGCACAGACCCCAAAGCCCACCGCAATTGTTATTTCACGACCGATAGCTCAATCGCGGACGCGTTTTGTTTGGAGTGATAGACGCGCTCTGTGGCCTTCTGAAAGTCGGTTTCGGTGGCATCGGGAATGTTGATGAACTTTTGGGGATTGCGATCCACGAGCGGGAACCAGGAGCTCTGAATCTGCACCATGATGCGATGTCCCCGGCCGAAAGTATGATTAACATCCGGTAGTGAGAAATCGATCGCGGCCGGTTGCCCTGGAACGAAGGGTTCCGGCTTCTCGAAGCTGTTACGGAATTTGCCTCGGAAGGGTTCGCCGCGAACCAGCTGCTGATATCCGCCCATTTCCACTTCTTTCGGATTCGGATTGGGATTGGGAAAGTCGGTTGGATACACGTCGATGATCTTCACGTCGAAGTCGGAGTCCGTGCCGGATGTTGACACCCAGAGGTGGGGTGAAACCTGGCCGGCGACGGTAATGTTTTCCTCCAGCAGCGCCGTCTGGTACACGAGAACGTCGGGGCGCTTGGCGGCGAAACGCTGGTCTGCATCCATGTAGACGCGAGGAACTTCGCTCGCAGGGAAATCGATGAATGGTACTGGATGCGCGGGATCGCTCACGTATTCGTCGAATGAGGACTGGGCGTCGTTGGCGGAATCGAAAGAAAGTAGTCCGCCCGCATGCAGGTAAAGAGCGCGGGCCTGGAGATTTTTCGGTGGCCACGAATCGTACCTCCGCCAGACATTTGTTCCAGTCTCGAACATGTAAGCGGTAGGAAGCTTGGCATCTTCCGCACCTTTCAGATATTGGCGAAAGAATGGAAGCAGGATGTGCTCGTTGTAGAAGTCGGAGGTCTTGGAGGCAAAGTTGACGTCGCCCAAGGTTTCGCCGCTGGTACGGTCCCAGCCGCCGTGGACCCACGGTCCGTATACGAGTTTTGTGGGTGTTGCAGGGTTGGCGTCCGCGACGGCGCGGAAGACTTTTTGGGGCCCGACGATATCTTCGGCGTCAAACCAGCCACCCACGGAAAGCACGGCGCAGTGGACGTTTTTCAGGTGTGCTGAAATATTGCGGGCTTTCCAGAAGTCATCGTAAGTGGAATGGGCTACCTGGTCGTCCCAATAAGAGATTTTCTCTTTCAATAGTCTTCGAGCGTTGGAGAGCGGGCCCATGTGTAGAAAGTATTCGTATCCGTCTGTCGTGCCGTAGTCGAAACGCCGATAGGGCGCTAGCGGCGCAATCTCGGTGCGAGGCCTGAAGAACGTGTAGAACTCGAAATTGGCTGCCAGCATGAATCCGCCGTTGTGGTAAGCGTCGTCGCCCATAAACAGGTCCGTCACCGGGGCTTGGGGCGAAGCGGCTTTCAATGCGGGATGAGAGTCGATGATTCCGGCTGCAACATAGAATCCCGGATAGGAAATCCCCCAGAGCCCGGCGTTGCCGTTGTTGTTCGGAACGTTGTGTAGTAGCCATTCGATCGTGTCGTACGTGTCGGTGCTTTCGTCGACGTCGGTCGGCGACTTCTTGACGTCTTTGTGGGGAGTCATTTCGGCGAAGGTGCCCTCGGACATGGACCTGCCGCGCACATCCTGCTCCACGAAAATGAAGCCGTCACGTAGGAAGATGGGGCCTGGATCCAAACGCTTGGGATAGTGATCCACGCCGTAGGGCGCGATGCCGTAGGGCGTCCGGGACACCAGGAAGGGATACGTTTGCGAAGTGTTTTTGGGTGTGTAGATGGCCGTAAAGAGTTTCACACCGTCGCGCATGGGGATACGCACTTCGTACTTCGTGTAATGCGCGCGAATTTCGCTCTCGTTGTCTTCGGGATTCGCTTGTGCTCCGGTACGCGCTACCGGCGGAAGACTCAGAGCGCCGAGGAGTGCGGCACAAAAGATCACACCCGCGGCAAAGTGTTTCGCAAGGCGCATAGGGTTCCTTCGAGAGTTTTATGGGACGCGCACGCCGGGAAACGATACGTTTCGCCGGCGCAGAGTGTCAACGAGTAAGAGACGTTGTTGATCTCGTGGTGCCACTAGTTTTTCGTAGTCGATCCGGCGGAGAGATTCGCCGCGGCATCGCTCAGCTTCAGGATCAGAACGTGGCCGTCGGAGTGGAAGCTGCCGCCGGTGGCGGTCTTGGCCTCTTTCATTGGATTGTCCGGAAGATAGTGTGTGACTTCGGAAACCAACCCGGTTGAAGTCAGCGTCTTCTCGACAAAGTTGCGCTCGAGGTCGATATCCGGATCGATCTTGTGAGTAATGCCGTTATTGCGCTGGTCTTTCTCGAAGCCGATGTCATGGGTGGCCGCGCCGACCCACACGACCTGGCCGTTCACCTGGAATGGCGCTTTCCAGATGCGCAGATGATTGCGGGACGCTACGACCTGGATCGGCTCGGCGTGTGCCCAACCGTAGTCCTGCTGGCGGCCGAATAAATAGAGCGGGCTCATGGGCATGGTCAAATACGATTCCTTCGACATGCTTTCTATAAAGCCGTGCAGGAACGTGTCTTTTACGTCGGCGTCGACTTTTACCCAGCCCGCGGTGGTGAACACTTTCTGCATCGCGGCTTCCGAACCGATGATCAGGAAGTTCACCATGTCGCCGGGATCGCCGGCTTTGTCTCCAATGCGCCGCGGAATCTTCGAGAACAGGGAGGGGTCGATCCCGGGCATGCTATCAACCTGCTTTACGGCGAGGAATCCTGAATCGGGGGGATAAATTTCGACACGAACAGCGAAAGTGCCGTCGCCCGTGTCCACGCTCATCTGGTTGACGCCGATAGAAAGCAGGCCGCCCGAATAAGAGATAACGTTGCAGTGCGCGCCAATCAGAAAGGGTTGTGCGGTCGCCGCGTCGCCCACGCGGCCGATGACCGCGCCACGACCCGCGGCGTTGTAGGGAAGGATGCGAATCAAATCCTTGAAGCCGCGGGTGAGACCTTCCGGCCCGGCGTCGGCTGCGGAATCTGCGTAGTGCATCTTGCCGGTGGCGGTGGCGACGACGTGCTCTCCCGGCTGCACGGTGATTCCGGTTTCGGTCCACAGTTGATCGCCGGTCAGCTGAATTTCCTGCGAGAGGCGGCGCTTGCCGGTTGGAGTGGTTGGCGCGGGGGTGGCAGTCTGAGAGGAACTTGGTGATTGCGCGGCAGCGCTGTCGCTGCGCACGAGTTGAGCCCTGAGGCACGCAGGACAGGTTCCGGCGGCCATGGCGCTCGCAACCCAAATCAGGGACTCCCTCATCCAACTTTTGTGCATGGGATCAGTCCATCCTTACATAGTACGAAGGGCGAAGTACGGTGTAGCCCCAGTGTTAGCAGATGCTCCTTCGGGACGCAAGCGTTGGCCGGTTCCGCCGAGATGGGTGGTTGCGATTCCTTGACGAATTGCCGCATCGCCTTGTATGTTCAAATTACATTGTGGTGATGCGAGCAAAGCGAAACGTTGCGTAAGAAGGGTGCGCCAATTTCACAAATTCTGGCCCGAGTAAGAGCCGCGGCGAAATCCATGACTAGAGTTTTTCGCTGGAGGGCGTTGGGAGTTTGCTGGATCGCGGCAATGCTGCCGTTGGCGTGCTTCGCGCAGACGCAGACTCCGGCGCAAACTCCAGCGCCAGGGCAGGCTCCTGCTTCCGCGCCGCCCGCGGGACCGCGAGCGCGTCTGGGATTGCGTGACGCTCCGGTCAGCAACGTGACCGTGGACGGCAGTGAGGCCATGTTCACGACGATGTGCGCCTTGCTTGCGGCTGGATTCGAAGCCGACGTCAGCTCTGAAAGTTGGACGCCGATGCGCGCCCAGCTTCGCGACCGCCTGCAGCACCAGCAAGGGCCAGCGGTCGATGCCGTTCGCGAATTTTACAAGAAGCACGAACTTGCCGACCCCGGCGCGATGCTCTCGCAATATGTCTGGTTTGGCTTGGTATCCGGTCCCGCGCCCCAATTTACACCCACGCTGCGCCGAGACGAGTTGCCGCCGGAAGTCATCGCGCTCGAAGGATTCAGCGAGATACTTTCCGCTTATTACGTTGAGCAACACATCGGACGCTTGTGGGTGCAAGTGCAGCCGGTGTACAACCACGAGATCGACCAGATTCACGATTCGGTGTCGCAGATCGTGTTCGTGGCCACGAACTATTTGCGTGCGCTCGCCAGCCCGGGAGACCCTCGCACGTTCACGATTATCGTCGAGCCTCTGGTGGGACGAATCACCAACGTGCGCAACTTTCAGGATCACTATGCGATTGTGCTGAGCGGATCGGCGGACGTGCCAGTCGATGTCGTTCGCCACGCGTACCTGCACTTCCTGCTGGATCCGTTGCCATTGCAATACCCGCACGTGGTTGCCGTAAAGCGCCCGGTCTTCGATGTCGCCGTGCGGGCGCCTCGATTGCCCCCGGACCTGCGAGATGATTTGGAGTCGTACTTTGCGGAGTGCCTGGTTCGCGCGGTGGAGCTGAAATTGAAGCGGATGTCGCCGAGCGAGCGAGAAGCCGCGATCGATACCGATGACACGGACGGCTACGTTTTGGTGCGGCCGCTGTTCAAGGCTTTGGCGAGCTTTGAGGGCGCCGAGCCTTCTATGAAACTCTATTTCCCGGACATGGTGCGCACCATCGATGCCAATGCCGAGGTAAAGAGAGTGCAAGCGGTGAAGTTCGCATCTGCGGACAGTGCACCGAAGCCGGGAGATACTTCAGCGGAGCAAGTAGTGCGACAACGCAAGCCGCACCCGACTACGATCCCGAACGATTCCGACGCTATCGCGGACCTTACCGAAGGGGAGCGTCGCATCGCAGAGAAAAATCCGCGTGCCGCGGAAGCTTCTTTTCAGCGGGTGCTGGCGAAATATCCGGATCAGCCGCGCGCGTGGTACGGAATCGGCTTGGTGGCGCTGCTGGATCGGGACGCGGTCCGCGCCAAGGAAGTTTTCGGCCGCCTGACTACCGGAGAGCATGCGGCAGCGCAGGACCCGATGGTGCTCACGTGGTCGCATATCTATCTGGCACGCATCTATGATGACGAGGGCCAGCTCGAGCAAGCGAAAACGGAGTATCAGGCGGCGTTGGCGGTCAACGGTGGCCCGGAACAAGCCAAGCAAGCTGCGCAGAAGGGGTTGGCGGCGTTCGGCGCGGAAAAACGATCAGAGCGGCCGTAAACGGATTTCGAACGATCTCAGCTGGGGAAAAACAAAATCCTGCCAGGAGCCCAGGGGGCTTCGCGGTCGCTGGCCGTGACGCTCCGCCCACGGGAACTTGGCAGAAAACGAAGGAGAAAAACATGACACGGAATTGGAATCGATGGGCGGGCGTGGCAGCGTTCGCGACACTTCTGTCCTATGGACCGGGTATTGTTGCAGTTCGCGGCGCACAGGGCGGTCAGCCGGGCACTCAAAACCCGCCTGCTCCACAGCAGCAGCCGAACGACAAGGACAAGCAACCCGCTCCACTCTCCATGGATTCGCCGCAGGGCGGCGCACCCGCAGCCGCCGCCCCCGCGCCCTCAACTCCGGAAGAGGAAGCGGCCTTCAAGGCGTTTCAGGCTGTGCCACCGAATGACATCGACAAGCGCATCCCCATGGCGGAACAGTTCCTGCAAAAATATCCGCAGAGTCGCTACCGCCCCGCGATGTATCAGACGCTCGTGTCTGGATACCTAGCGAAACAGGAAGTACCCAAGATGCTGGATGCCGGAGAGAAAGAAATCGCGCTGAATCCGAACGACACGCCGGTACTCGGGCTGATGGGGCAAACGTTGGCTCGCACGGTCAACGTGAAATCCCCCAACGCGATGGAGCAGCTCAACAAAGCAGAACAGTACTCCAAGCGCGCGATCGAAGTGACGCCGACGCTGCCCAAGCCTCCCGAGCTCACCGACGAGCAGTTCGTGGCCGCGAAAAACAACGCGCTGGAGATGGCCTACAGCGGCTTGGGTCTGGTTTATCTTCAAAAGGGTAAGTTCACGGACGCGATTCCGGCGCTTGAGAATTCGGTGAAAGCGGACAATCACCCGGAGCCCGACCCCGTGAATTGGTACTTGCTCGGCTTGGCCAACGAGAAGGCCTCGCATTTTGACGCAGCCGTCGCGGCGTATACGAAATGCGCTGCCATTCAAAGCTCGCTGCAGCCAAACTGCAAGCAGGGCATTGAAACGGCCAAGAAAGCCAGCTCGACGCAGCTCAGCGCCCCGAACTGAGCATGACGGCGCCGGCCGGAATCGTTCCCGCGATGACAGGTAACAGAGAGCAGCTGGAAGAGCGACTCGGCTACCGCTTTGAAGAGCCAGGTCTGCTGGAGCGCGCGCTTACGCACAGTTCAGCGATCCCGGAGTTGCGCTCGAGCCACGCGGCCGAGTCCTCACCCCAGCCGCTCCCGCAAGACAACGAGCAACTCGAGTTCCTGGGCGATGCCGTGCTCGACATGCTTGCCAGCGAATACCTGATCGCAACTTTTCCGGAATGGACCGAGGGGCAGCTTTCCAAGAGCCGCGCTCGCATCGTGAACGCACGGGCGCTGGAACTTGCGGCCAGACGGCTGCGTCTCGGCGAGCATCTGCGGCTGGGTCGCGGCGAGGAAAAGACCGGGGGCCGGGATAAGCCTGCCCTCCTGGCCGATGCGTTCGAGGCGGTGATTGCCGCGATCTACCTGCAAGGTGGATTAGAAGCCGCACGCCAGGTCTTGCGGCGGGTGCTCTTTGAGTCGGCGCTGGAAGAGCGTGGTGAACGCATTGCCGACTCCGATCGCAAGTCCGCATTGCAAGAGTATCTGCAAGGCCGCGGGCAGCCTCCGGCGGAGTATCGGGTAGCCGGGGAGAGCGGTCCGGATCACCAGAAAAAGTTTGAAATTGAGGTCTGGGTCGGGGGCGCGTGCATGGCCAGCGCCCAAGGCACCACAAAAAAGGAAGCGGAACAACGGGCGGCGCACACCGCCCTCGAACGCCTGGAACATGCGGCGCCGGCAGGCTGAGCGCCAATGTCTGACACCACGCCCGGACAGGAACTCATCGTCGAACAGCCCATTCCGCCGCAGGGTCACCGCGGCGAAGACACCACGCTTTCGGAATATCTCGAGTCGTTGCTCGTCACCGTGTTGCTGGCGCTGTTCGCCACTACCTTCATCCTGCAAGCGTTTAAAATCCCGTCACCTTCGATGGAAACCACTCTCCTTGTCGGCGACCATTTGCTGGTCAACAAATTCATTTTCGGCGGACACGGTGCCTGGTACGAGAAACTTCTTCCCTACCGCCCGCTGGAACGCGGCGACATCATCGTTTTTAAATATCCATATCAGGATCACACTCACTACGTGAAACGCGTGATTGGCTTGCCCGGGGATCATCTGAAACTTGCGGATCAGCGCGTGTTCGTCAACGGGAAGCTTTTGAATGAGCCATACGTCGTGCATGATCCTGCTGTGGGCTACGATCCGCTGAATTACAATTTCCCACCCCAGGGCATTCAGCTTTATTCCTCACCGGTCATTCCGGAATGGGCTCGCGAGATCAAGAAGTACATTCAGGGTGACGAAATCGTCGTGCCACCCGGTAAGTATTTTGCGATGGGGGACAACCGCGATCATAGCTCCGACAGCCGCTACTGGGGATTCGTTGATCGCGACGCGATTATGGGACGCCCGTTCCTCATTTACTGGTCGGTCGAAGCCAGCAGTGCGGACTACAATCCGAGCACTTTCTGGCAGCGCTTGGCCGGAGTTTTTGACACGCTACTGCATCTTCCGACGCGAACGCGTTGGAGCCGGATGCTGCGCACCGTTCACTAGACGCTTCGAGGAATTGGTGTCCGCGGAACTCCGCCTCGCCTTTTCATTTAGACAGCAGTCTGCGAAACTTCCAGTGTTATGAATGGGTTACGCAAGTGGTGGCGACTCGCACTGGTCCTCGCCGCACTCGTCATTGCCGCGCAGGTTAGCGTGTCCTTGCTGGTGCGGACGCGTCGCGTCCACGACTACCTGGACGAACATCTCGAACGCGCATTTGGCAGGCCCGTGGAGGTCCGGCATTTCAATGTGTCGCTGCTTCCCAGCCTCCGGCTCGATGCCGATGAAGTGACCATCGGCGAAGATCCCGCTTTCGGTCATGAATATTTCCTGCGTGCAGAGCGCCTCGAGGCCGGGCTGCGCTGGACCGGCCTGTTGCTCGGACACTTCGAGTTCGGAACCCTGTCGCTGAGCCGTCCGAGTTTAATCCTCGTGCGCAATCGTGAGGGTCGCTGGAATTTAGAGCGTTGGCTGCCGCCGGCAAAGATCAGTGCGATGAGTGGCTTGCCGGTGTACGGGCCGCAAGCTGGCGCTACCCCGGCGAATCGCCTCAGCCGAATTGACATCGACGACGGCAGAATCAATTTCAAGATTCTTGACGAGAAATTGCCGTTCGCTTTCACGGGTGTTTCCGGCGCCGTCGAGCAGGTTTCCCCGGGGCGCTGGCAATTGCAGTTGGAGGCCCAGCCTTGGCGAAGCGGCGCCGCGTTGCAGTCAGCCGGCACCGTGTTTGTTCGCGGAGATGTCGCGGGCACGTCGGCCCGATTGCAGCCAGCGGAAATTCATGTGCATTGGGACCAGGCTTCGCTCGCGGATCTATTGCGATTGTTTCGCGGCCGGGACTACGGTGTGCGCGGTTTGTTTGCTCTCGATGCGACCGCAAAGAGCGGCGGTGCGGACTCCAAAGATTCCGTAAACACCCGATTGGGCGATTGGTCGTACACGTTAAAGGCTCGCGCGACCCAGATTCATCGGTGGGATTTGACCGAGCGTCCCGACAACCCGCGCATGAACGTGAACCTGCTGGGCCGCCTGAATGTCGCGACCGGTCGAGCGGTTGCCGATCGCATCATCGTGGAAACTTTGAAGTCCAATTTGCGCGGCACGGCGTTGGCCGCCATCAGCGCGAATCCGTCCTGGGAGATTCATCTTGATTCTGCCGGTGTGCAAGCCGCTGACGTTCTCGCTTGGTATCGGGCGTTTCAGCCCGATGTTGACGATGCGATTTCCGTAGATCAGTACTTCACGGGCATGATGACGTTGCGCGGCTGGCCCTTGCAACTCGATGACGCCGCGTTTTCCAGTGAGGGCGGTGAGGCGCGCGTGCCCGGGTTCACGTCCCCGCTTCGGATCGGGGCCGTCGAGGGCGGACGTCAGCACGCGAGGCTCGCGATTGACCCAGTGCACATTTCTTACGGCGCAAATAACGGTCGGGCAGAGCCCTCTGGAGCCGGGAAGGCGGCCTCCGCCAAGCGTCCGGCGGCAAGTGAGGGCCGCGGAACGCTGAACGTCGGGTTTGCGCATGACTTTGAAGACCGTGCGGGCCGTCTCACCATCGATGGACGCGTCGAAAAGGTGCAAGACATCCTGAAAATTGCGGCGGCCTTCGGGCATCCACTGAATCACGGATGGGATTTTGCCGGCGCGGCCGGCGCGACATTGCGCTGGGAGTGGAACGACTCCGCGCCGCGTGGCCGTTGGAATGGTCGCATCGATGTGGCGAAGGGGGAACTTCAGGCCGCAGGGCTGAACCAGCCCCTGCAACTCATCAAGACGAGCCTGGAGTGGAAAGACGGGCTACGCACGGCCGTGATCGGGGACATCGACGGATTTGGCGGCACGTGGTCGGGTGCGATCTCGCAGGCCGACCCGGCGGATACCGATGGCAACGCCAAATGGAATTTTCAGTTGCACGCCGACCACCTGGACGCTACGGAACTCGACAGGTGGATCGGACCCCGCGCGAGGCCCGGATGGTTGCAGCGCCTTCTGCCCTCGCCGCTTGGTGGTGCGACGGCCGCGCCCAACGCGCACGCCAGCGAGTTAGTGCGCCGCGTAGATGCTGAGGGTGAGTTGCAGATCGACGAGTTCACGCTGGAGAAACTCAAATTCCAACAGGTGCGTGCGGTAGGTGCGTTGCACGATTTCCAACTCGACGTGCGTGAGGCAGAGGCGCAGTGGGCCGGGGGGAAAGTCCGTGCCAAGGTGAACGCCAGGTTCCTCCCACGGCCTGCCTACGACGTCACCGCTGATCTTGATCGTGTGGATCTGGCGCAATTGCCTGCCCCTGCGCGCGCCGCGGAGCGCTTTGGCGGAACGGCCTCGGGAACTTTGCATTTCACGACACAGGGCGTCGGCCGCGAGGAATTGCTGGAGCGCCTCGCAGGTCGAGGTGATGTGCGTTTGCGGAATATCGAGTTCCGCGGCTGGGATGTCAGCGCGAGCGTTTCCGAAGGCGAACCACGAACCGGGGAATCGCGCTGGGCGGCGGGCGAAGGCGCGTTCACCCTGCGAGACAAGGGCGTGGTCCTGGCTGGTGTGCGGCTCGAGTCGGGCCGCGAATTTACGTTTGTGAAGGGCACCGTCAGTTTCGGGCGCGACGCCGATTTGACCATACAAACCGTCGCAGATGGCCGCCGCGAGAGCGGTACTGTCGAGCCGGGACACATCCTTAAAATTTCTGGGCCGCTGGATGTGCCGCGTGTTTCCGTTGAGCGAGCGCAGGCGCGAGAACCGGCGGACTAACTGATCGAGCAGGTCGGAGAGAATCGTAAATGAAGAGAAGAACCCTGTTGGTATTGGCCGTGGTGTTGGTGCCGCAATTAACGGCCGCGCAGAAGCCCTTCACGCTGGAGCAAATTTTGAGCGCGCCTTTCGCGGCAAACCTGACTGCGGCGAAAAAAGTGAACCGCATCGCGTGGACTCTGAATGAAGAAGGGAAGCGCAACGTCTGGGTCGCTGAGGGTCCGACATTTCAGGAGCGACGGCTCACCTCTTATCTGACCGACGACGGCCAGGAAATCTCGCAACTCAGTTTCTCCGAGGACGGCAACTGGCTCGTCTATGTGCGGGGTGGGGAAAAAAATCCCGCAGGGCAGTACCCGAATCCAACCAGCAATCCGGCAGGCGTCACGCAGACCGTTTGGGTCGGCGCCTAGGCGGGCCGCGAGCCAAAAAGAGTGGATGCCGGATATTCCCCGAGAATCTCCGCGAAGGGCACGATCGCCTACGTTCGTGACAGCCAGATCTGGCTCGTCGCACTCGATGGAAGCGACAAGCCCGTGCAACTCGTCGTCCGCGGGCAGAATCACTATGAACGGTGGTCGCCTGACGGCGCGCGCCTGGCCTTCGTTTCTAGCCGCGGCGATCATAGTTTCATCGGGGTGTACGATATCGCTTCAAAAGACGTCAGCTACCTGGCCCCGAGTGTCGACACCGACGGCGATCCTACATGGTCGCTCGACGGCAAACGCATCGCCTTCGTGCGTCGCCCGGCCGAACCGCGCGACACGCCACAAGGCTACTTCATCGAGCCCGATCGCCCGCATCCCTGGGCCATTTGGGTCGCCGACGTCGCCACTACTACAGCCCACGAAATTTGGCACAGCTCCACGTCGCCGCAGGGCTCGTTCCCCTACATGGCCGACGACACTGGTGGCGGCGTCCTCAACTGGGCCGCCGACAATCGCCTTGTAATCGCAAGCGAAGTAGACGGCTGGCAACATCTCTACGAGCTACCGGCCGAGGGTGGCCCAATCAACCTTCTCACTCCCGGCAACTGCGAAGTCGAGCAGTGGACGTTGTCCCCCGACCGCTTTATGGTCTTCTTCAATTCCAATTGCGGCGACGTAGACCGCCGTCACCTCTGGACCGCCGACGTTATCGGCGCACATCCCGCGCAACGCACTCACGGTGATGCCATCGAATGGAACCCGCTGTTTCTCAGCGACGGTAAGACCTTCGTCTATCTGGCCTCCGACGCGAAGCACGCCGCTAGGCCCTTCCGCGGCTCAATCGATCCAGACCACAAGACACTTCAAGCTCTGGCGCCGGAAACGCAGCCCAACGATTTTCCCTCCGACCAACTCGTCGTCCCCCAACAGGTCATCTTCCACGCCGCCGACGGCCTCGAGATCCACGGCCAATTGTTCTTACCGCGCAACGCCAAGCCCGGTGAAAAACATCCCGCGCTCGTGTTCTCGCACGGCGGCTCCATGCGCCAGATGCTCCTCGGCTGGCACTACATGTACTACTACTCAAACGCCTACGCCATGAACCAGTACCTCGCCAGCCGCGGCTATGTCGTACTTTCCGTCAACTACCGCAGCGGCATCGGCTACGGCCGCGCCTTTCGCGAAGCCCCCGGCCGCGCGGGACGCGGCGCCACCGAATATCGCGACGTAGTCGCCGCCGGAAAATTTCTGCAAGCTCGCCCGGATGTCGATCCCGCGCGCGTCGGCCTGTGGGGCGGCAGCTACGGCGGGTTCCTCACGGCCATGGGCCTCGCGCACAACTCTGACATCTTTGCGGCAGGCGTCGATTTCCATGGCGTCCACGACTGGCCCACCGATAACTGGGACGGTAAAAACATTTCGCCCGAACTCACCAAACTGGCCCACGAGTCCTCTCCGGTAAGTGCGGTCGACACCTGGAAATCTCCGGTTCTCTTCATCCACGGCGACGACGATCGCAACGTGTACTTCGCCCAAACCGTCGATCTGGTCGCACGCCTTCACGCTCGCGGCGTCGCCGTCGAGCAGTTAATCTTCCCCGACGAAATCCACGATTTTCTCCTCCATCGCAATTGGCTGGCCGGTTACCACGCGGAAAGCGACTTCTTCGATCGTCAGCTTAAAAATTCAGCCTCCGCCGCGAGCGGGAAGGCGCAGTAGTGCTCCCGTGATGGCATCACTACGCAAACCTGGAAATCGATCCGTGCACGCCGCAATCCATCGCGCACTGGTTTGCTGCTGCGCCATGCTGCTCGCGCTCGGTTCCAGCAACGCGACCGCACGTTCCGATCGTGTGAACCTCTTCCCCAAACTCCAAGCGGGCCAGATTCTCACCTATCGAATTGCCTATCACCTCAGCAAACAGGCAAACACGCAGAGCTCGGTTAAATGGGCGCAGACGCCGGCCGCGGCCGACGTCGTTATCCAGGGCTTGCTTCGCTTGGAGGTCATTGGCGTCCAGGCGCAGGGCCCGCGCTCCACGATCCACGCGCGCACGAGCTTTGAGATTTTCAACGCGGAAGGCGCGACCCCCAGCCAGCCTTCCGCACAAAGCCCCCAGGGAATCGCAGTCGAATTCACCATTTTGCCGAACGGCCGCATCGGCGAAATTAAGAATTTTGACGCGCTTTCTCCCGACCAACAGCAAGCCTGGCAGCAATGGGCGTCAACTTTTGCCGCCGCCGCGGTTTTTCCTTCCGACGGCATCAAAGTCGCGCAAAAGTGGAGGTCCGAAGAAGTCGAGAAGTCGCCATCGCCGATCGCAGGCCTTACCTGGACGCGTGAGTCCACGTATCTGCGAAATGAGCCATGCCGCGCCTCCCAAATAACGATCCACGGCGAGGTCACCGATTCCCTCCAGGCGCCCGAAACCTGCGCCGTGGTCCAGACCACCGCCGTGCTGAAACAAAAGTCATCCTCGAAAAACGCGACTCCCGAAGACTTCAAGCTCCACCAGTTGCGCACTTCCGGCACCGCCAGCGGCAATAACCAAACCCTGCTGTTCCTCTCCCTTCAGACCGGTCTCCTGATTCGATCCTCCGATCGAGCTGACCAGACCATGGATGTCACCATCGCCAAAGCGGACGATTCCAACCGCGTCCGCTACAACATTCACGCTAAAAGCGACGCCGAAATTTTTCGCATCGCCAACAGCCCTGACAACCCTTAGCCCGTACGTCGACAAGGGCCGCCTGCCGCAATTTCGCGCAAAGGAGATCTCGCAAATGTTTGAAAGCACACTCACCGAACTCCTCTACGGCAAAGGAGCCCACGCCAATCCTGTGGCCTGTGTCGAAGACCTCCCCGCGGGTCTTGCCTCGCGCACAATTCAAGGATTCCCCCACTCAATCTGGCAACTCGTCAGCCACATGAATTACTGGATGGACTACGAACTCCACCGCATCGCCGGCGCGTGCGCGCCTTACCCGGAACACGCCTCCGCCAGTTGGCTGCCGGAGTCCACTCCTCCAACGGAAGCCGACTGGACGCAAGCGGTAACCCGGCTCCGCGAACTGATCGCCCGATTCGCCGACCTGGCCATTTCCGGCACGCAGTCGCTCTCCCGTGAAGTGAAGCCTGCCCAAGGGCAGCAATCTCAACATTCATCCACAGTAGGCGCCATACTCTGGCAAATCGCCGCCCACAACTCCTATCACACAGGTCAAATTGCCATGCTGCGCCGCTACCTAGCCGCCTGGCCACCCGCCGCCGGCGGCGACACGTGGTAATCCGGTCCGCCTCCAAGTAGCACAGGCACTCTTGTTTACCCTCAGCCTCGAAGGGCCTGTGCTCCGACGACCACCCAATCCAATCGAAGCTCCCATCCGAATCGGACCGCGAACTTTCTTGGTGCGTCAGCCCAAGAGCGCCAACTTGACCGCCGGAGTATAATAAAAGTTTCGCCATACCCCGGCGGACCAGCAGGAGAGCCCCCGAATGAAATTCAAGCTCCGCAGCACCTACCAACCCCGTGGCGACCAACCCACCGCCATCGACCAGCTCGTCCGCGGCATCGAAGCCGGCGACAAGCACCAAGTCCTCCTCGGCGTGACCGGCTCCGGAAAAACCTTCACCATGGCAAAAGTAATCGAAGCCCTGGACCGCCCCACGTTAGTCCTGGCCCACAACAAAACGCTAGCCGCGCAGCTCTACCACGAGTTCAAATCCTTCTTCCCCGAAAACGCCGTCGAATATTTCGTCAGCTACTACGACTACTACCAACCCGAAGCCTACGTCCCCTCCGCCGATCTCTACATCGATAAGGAATCCACGATCAACGACGAGCTCGACAAGCTCCGCATGAGCGCCACCCGCGCCTTGTTCGAACGCCGCGACGTAGTCATTATCTCCAGCGTCTCCTGCATCTACGGCATCGGCTCGCCCGAAGCCTATTACGGCATGTTGGTTTTGCTCGAAAAGGGCCAGGAAACTTCGCGCGAGGCCATGCTTCACCGCTTCGTCGACATCCAATACGAGCGCTCCGAAGACCTCCGCCGCGGCACTTTTCGCGTTCGCGGCGACATCATCGAAATCTATCCACCCTACGAAGACAACGGCTATCGCTTCGAAATGTGGGGCAATCAGATCGATGCCATCCGCCAGATCGATCCCGTAACCGGCGAAGTCCGCACCGGCCAGGAAGATCTCACCCGCGTATCGATCTACCCGAAAACGCACTACGTCATGCCCGCCGAGCAACGCGAGCGAGCCATCCAAACCATCTACGCCGAACTCGACTGGTGGAAGAAAGAACTGGAACGCCAGGGAAAATTCGTGGAAGCCCAACGCGTCACGCAGCGCACCATGTTCGACATCGAAATGATGCGCACCGTGGGCTACTGCCACGGGGTAGAAAATTATTCCCGCCATCTGAGCGGCCGTCTACCAGGCGAAGCCCCGCCAACATTGCTCGACTATTTCCCGCAAGACTTCTTGCTCTTCGTCGACGAGTCCCACCAGACCATCCCGCAAACCCACGGAATGCATGGTGGCGATCGCTCGCGCAAGCAAGTCCTGGTCGACTACGGATTCCGCATGCCCTCGGCCCTGGATAATCGCCCGTTAACTTTCGAAGAGTTCGAGCATCGCATGAACCAGGTTCTCTACGTTTCCGCCACGCCAGGCCCGTACGAATTGACGAAATCCGGCGGCGCCTACGTCGAACAGGTAATCCGGCCCACAGGCCTGATCGATCCCGAGGTAGAAATCCGCCCAGTAAAAGGACAGGTGGATGATCTACTGGAAGAAATCCGCGTCCGTGCAGCCCGCAACGAGCGCGTGCTGGTCACCACGTTAACCAAACGCATGGCCGAAGATCTGTCCGAATATTTCGCCGAAATCGGCGTTCGTTCCCGGTACATGCACTCCGAAATAGAGACCCTCGACCGCATCAAGATCCTGCGCGACCTGCGCCGCGGCGAATTCGACGTCCTCATCGGCATCAACCTCCTCCGCGAGGGCCTCGATCTACCCGAAGTCTCCCTGGTCGCCATTCTCGACGCCGACAAAGAAGGCTATCTCCGCAGTGCCACCTCGCTAATCCAAACCATCGGCCGCTGCGCTCGCCACATCTCCGGCCGTGCCATCCTCTACGCCGACCGCCGCACAGGCTCGATGGAACACGCCATCAGCGAAACCTATCGCCGCCGCGAAAAACAATTGGCCTACAACAAGGAAAACAACATCACACCAGAATCGATCGTGAAGTCCGTAGATATGGAACTAGCGAGGATCGTGGAAGCCGACTACGTAACAGTCCCGGTAGATGAAGTAGCCCTGGACGCGGCCGCCGCGAACGTAAAAAGTGAAGCCCAACTCGCACAACTCCTGAACCAACTAGAAAGCCAAATGCGCGAAGCCGCCAAAAAATTCGAATTCGAAAAAGCCGCGCAACTCCGCGACCGCATCCGCACCCTGAAACAACGCGACCTAGCCGGCCTCTTCTCCTCAATCCCCGCACCAGACGTCACCCCCACCTTGTAGGGGTGGGGCTTGCCCCGCCCGGCTTCAGAGTCGCGCAGCTGAGATCGATGATACGTAAGTTGGTTTCGTGTTTTCCGGGTCTAGTTCCCATCTCATTGGATTTTCGAGGATATAGCGCTGGACGTTTTTCATGTCTTCGGCGTCACGGATGATGTGTTCGTAGTAGCTTCGCTGCCAGAGCAGGTCACCAAGACGTTGCGAGAGGCGGTTTGTGTTTATGGTTGAGATCGATTTGAAGGCGCCGACTATGCCGGAGAGCGAAACCTTTGGGGCGGCGGCTGACCCAGTGCTCGTGTTTACCGTGGGCGGGGCAAGCCCCGCCCCTACGAAGAGGATTGCGTGGATGTGGTTTGGCGTTATTACGAAAACGTCTTGGATTACATGGGGGAAGCCGGTGGGGAGGTCGTGCCAGGATTGGCGGACGATGTGTCCTGCGGGAGTCAGGGTTACTGGGCCATCGTTGACCTTGCTTAGGCGGCAGCGCTTTTGGTCGGTGCAGATGGTTAGGAAATAGGCGGCGGGTTGGGAATAGTCGTGGGTTTGGAGATGAAGGATTTTGCGGGTTGGGCTGAGTGGGGTGAGGGAAGAGCTAAGATCTATAATTGATTAGTTATATTAATACATAAGTTATATATTAACATAAAATGTAAATCATGGTCTACCTAGGCACAGCGATGTCAACACGAAGCTCCCTCCATCCGCAAAAAATCAAACCACCCCCCGCCGCAATTCCTCCAACGGATAAAACGTTCCCCGCCAGGTAACCCCGCCCTGCCACAAAGTCACGACGGTCGATCGCAACAACATATATGAAAACAAAACCGCCCCCAAAGGGTGAGTAAACGCATACAACGGCGAGACGTGCATCGCGACATCCACCCCGACGTGAAACGTCAGCGCAATCACCACCGCTATGCCCGACAAGGCCCGCACCCACCCGTGCCCCCAAATGACCCCCACAAACGGCGCGACATTCAGCATCCACATCCCGCAAATTGCCACGACCACCAGCGGCAAGTTATATCCCAGCGCCGCAAAAAAATTCTTAGTCACCCCGCGAATCAAATTCCCAACCCCGGCGTGCCACCGGATCACGACCGCCTCCTGCGCCACCCCCACGCTGCTGCGCAACCCCGCCTGCTTTACAAGCTTCCCCAACTTCATGTCATCCACAACTTCCATAGCCAGCCGACGGTGCGTCCCGCAAGCCTCGTAAGCTGACCGCTTCATCAACTGAAACGCCCCAACGCCCACGTAAGCTCGCGAATGCGGATTCGACACCTGGTAAGGATCGTTGGCCATGTGAAACGCCAGCCCAAAGAAGGTGATCAGCACGGTCTCCCAGAATCCAACCATCTCCACATCGCCAAACAACGTGAAATGATCCAGGTTCTTCTGCTTCACCACCGCCGCTGCCCTCCGCAAAGCATCCGGCGCAAACCGCACATCCGCATCCGTAAACAGCAGCCATTCTCCCGCCGAAGCCTCGTAAGCCTTCTGAAGAGCGTGGGGCTTGCCCAGCCACCCAGCCGGCAACTCAGTTACATGTACAACCCGAAATCGAGCCTGCTCCCCTCCCGTGTAGCCGCCGGGCTTCAGACCGGCGACCCTGACCCCCGCGTCACCGCGGTCATCCGGACCCTTGTGGTGGCCGGTCTTCAGACCGGTCAACGCAAACTCATCCAAAATCCGCCCGGTGGCATCCGCCGAGCGGTCGTCAACAGCGATAATTTCCAAGTTGGGATAGTCAATGGTCGCGAGTGTAGCCAACGCCCCAGGCAGTTTTTCTTCCTCATCGCGAGCCGCAAATAGCAACGAAATCCGAGGGCACTCCGCATCCGCCAAAGGCGCAAAATCTTTAAGCCAAGGCAAGCGCACCAATCCCCAACCCACGCGCAACCCGTGAAACACCCAAAAAAAGGCAATAACCCCAAAAAACGAAAGCCAAAACCAATGCATGTAGTTTTCTCGGGTGAATAGCATGGAGAGGGAGTCTGTAGGGGCGGGGCTTGCCCCGGCCGGCCGCTGCGACTTGTCGCCATTGCAACCGCAAGGCAAACGGTTGCGACTTCATGGCCGTGCGCTCAAGGGGCACGGTGACGCGTCACGAATCACCGCCGCAAATTGGTATCCAACACCGCCGTCAGGTTATCCTAGCATGAGATGCAGGGAACGCTCGCGATCGTTGGCGCAGGACGTGTAGGTCGCGCATTAGGATGCCGAATGCGCGAATTGGGCTGGAGGATCGGCGCGGTCGTCACCCGAAATCAGGCGAGCGCGCGGCGTGCCGTGCGCTTCATCGGCGCGGGCACTGCTCTCGTCGGCTTGTCGCGGCGCGTTCTGGCCTCGACTTGCGTCCTCATCGCCACGCCTGACGGCGCGATTGAGGAAATAGCCAACGAACTCGCTCGTATCGGCGGCCAGGATCTGCAAGGACAAGTTGTGCTCCACACCAGCGGCGCAATGGATTCCAGCGTGCTCCACGCCGCGCGCTCCTGCGGCGCCTCGGTCGGTTCCATGCATCCGTTGCAAACCTTCAACGGCGTCACCGTGCCGCCGCTGGAAGGCAAAGTTTTTGCCATTGAGGGCGACCCCATGGCCGTGCGCACCGCAAGAAAAATCGCCAGGGCTCTCGGCGCGGCTCCTTCGCAGATTGATGCGCGCAACAAGCCGCTGTATCACGCGGCAGGCGCGCTCGCAGCGGGTCACACTCTGGTCGTGGTGGAAGCTGCTATCCAGTTGCTCATGTCCCTGGGCATGAAGCGCTCCGAAGCCATGCGCGCCCTGCTGCCCATGACGAATCAGGTGTTGCAGAATTACGAACGTCTCGGCCCGCGTGCCGCATGGACCGGACCCCTGGCGCGCGGCGACTACGAAGTGGTCGCCAAGCATTTGAACGTATTGCAGCAATATTCGGAGGAATACCGCGACGCGTACGACGCGTTGAATCGCTTGGCCGAACTTGTTCTGGCGCACGACGCCGCGAACGACTCGCCATCCGGGGCGCCAGTTGGGGAAAACAAGAAAGCAAAAACGCAGTACACAGGGGGCAAAGGTTGAATCGACATAGCATCGCAATGGAGTACGCAACTCTGTCGAACGGGTTGAAAGTGGTCATCGTGCCGGACACCTCCGCGCCGGTGGTCACCGTCGGCGTCTATTACAAAATCGGTTTTCGTCTCGAGCCGCAGGGTCGCAGCGGCTTCGCGCACCTGTTCGAGCACATGATGTTTCAGGGTTCCGCGAATGCTCCCAAGATGCAGCACATCAAACTGATCAACTCCAGCGGCGGCCTGCTGAATGGCTCGACGCATTACGATGTAACGAACTACTACGAGGCCGTGCCCTCCAACGCACTTGACCGCGTTTTGTGGTTGGAAGCAGACCGCATGCGCGCGCTCCAGGTAGACGACGAAAACTTGCGCAACCAGCGCGATGTCGTGAAAGAAGAAGTGCGCGTCAACGTGATGAACCAGCCCTATGGCGGGTTCCCGTGGCTCGATCTACCGCCGGTGGCATTTCGCAACTGGGCCAACGCCCACAATTTCTACGGCGATTTCGCCGATCTCGACGCCGCCGATCTAGCTGACGTCCAAGCGTTCTTCAAGACCTACTATGTGCCGAACAATGCCGTTCTCCTGGTGCTCGGCGACGTGAAAGCGGACGAAGGCATGGCATTGGCGCAAAAATATTTCGGCGACATTCCTGCCGGCCCGCCACCCCCATTCGCCGATCCTCGCGAGCCGGAACAAAAAGAAGAGCGCCGTGGAGAAGTGGAAGAAAAATTCGGCACGCTTCCGGCCATGGCCATCGGCTATAACATTCCGGAACGCCGCACTACCGATTGGTGCGCGATGGCGCTCCTCGACCAGGCCCTGCACGGTGGCCGCGCAGGCCGCATGCATCGCGAACTCGTTCTTGAAAAGCAGATCGCGGTCGAAGCCGATGGAGGCATCGACGACATCTTCGGCTACAACGGCCCGACGCAGATGGTGACGCGCATCCTGCACAAGCCCGAATATTCCGCCGAGAAAACGCTGACCGCGTTCGACGCCGTGATTCACGACGTTCAGGAGTACGGAATCAGCGAGGACGAGCTGGAACAGCTCAAGGTAAAATGGCGCTCCGACTACTACTCCACGCTCGAAGGTGGGCGCGGTGGCATGCCGCGTTACGGTCTGATGCACCTGCTCGCCTGCTTCACGCTATTCGACAACCAGCCGCAACTCGTGAACTCAATTCTCGACGCCTTCCTCGCCGTGAAGCGCGAGGAAATTCAAGCGGTAGCTAAAATGTATCTGCATCCGGCGAACCGCGCCGTGGTCTTCCGCACCCCCATAAAGGCCGCCGCAAAGGAGGCCGCATAGTGGCCACTCGAACAGCCCAATTGCCCACGGAAGCGCCGGCATTGTCGCCGGAACGCCCGGTAAGCTGGCCGAAGCGAACCAAAGCGCGCTTGTCGAATGGCCTGGAAGTGATTCTCGCGGAATCGCACGCCATTCCGAAATTTCACGGCCAACTCTCTTTCCGTTCCGGCAACGCCGCGGTGGTCGATCGCGGACCCGGCCTCGCGGAAATGACTGCAACGGTCGTACGCACCGGGACGACGCGGCGAGTAAGCCGTCAGATCGAAGAAGACCTTCGTCGCATCGGCGCCGACCTTTCCTCCAGTGCTGGCGCGGACACCATCGGGATCGGTTTCGCTGGTCTGTCGGAACTCGCTGAGCCGCTGCTCAGCCTCGTCAATGAGTTGACGCGTGAAGCGGCCTTCCCGGAGCCGGAGTTCGAGCGCGAACGCCGCCAAAAACTCGAAGAAGTAAAACTCGATCGGACGCAACCGAGTTTTCTGGCCAGTGAGCGCCTGCGCAAGGTTTTGTTTGGAGCGCATCCGTACGCCACCGTCGCCCCGACGGAAGCGCAAGTGGCCGCCTACAAGCGTTCCGATCTCACGCAGGTTTATCGCGAGTTTTACACGCCGGAAAATGCGCTTTTGGTGATGGTCGGCGACTTCGACACCGCTAGTATGTTGAAGTCCATCAAGAAAGCTTTCGACGGCTGGACCGGCAAGAAGCCCATTGCCAATGCCGTTCCCGCGCCGGCCCAACCCAAGGGGCGGCGCGTGTACCTCGTACATGTTCCCGGAGCAGTGCAAACGCAAATCCTCGCCGGATGTCACGCGATCACGCGCAAACATGCGGACTGGGTCAAGCTGGGACTCACCAACAGCCTTTACGGCGGCGCCTTCAATTCACGGCTGGTGATGAACATTCGCGAAGACAAGGGCTACACGTACAGTCCGCGTAGCGGCGTCAATGCGTTTCGGCAACATGGTTATTTCTCGGTCTCAGCGGCGGTGCGCAACGATGTAGTCGCCGCGTCGCTGACGGAAATCTTCTACGAACTCGACAAGCTGAGGTCGCTGCCGGTGCCGGAGCCGGAACTTGCCGACGCGCGAAATTATCTCAGCGGCATCTTCTCCATGGGCTTGGCCACGCAGGACGGCTTGCTCACCCAGCTCGCCACGGTCGCGCTCAACGACCTGCCCGACGATTACCTCGAGACGTATCGCGAAAAGGTTCGCGCGCTGACGCCCGCCGATTTGCTCGCCACCGCTCGCAAATATTTCGACTCCGCCAACATGCAGATCGTAGTTGTCGGCGACCGGACCAAGATCGAAGACCAAGCCCAGCTCTTTGGCGACCTCGAAGTCTACGACGCGCAGGGCAACCAGCTCTGAGGCTCACCGGGTTGCGTACTTGTACGTTTGGAGCTCGCGGCGGCGAGACCTGTTTTATTTGGTCCGGGCTCTTCAGTCGATGTTATTTATTAAATAACATAACTGTTATACTAAATGCGGCTATGAAAGCGCCGCTTGTTCCGAACATCGTCCTCTCTCGCGCCATCTTACTGTCATGGCTCTTGGCCTCCGCGTTTTTGCTTACAGAGGATATCTACGCTGCTACCAAGAAGCCGCCAATTCAGCCGATCAATATCAATGCGGCGACGTCGGAACAGTTGCAGCTGGTTCCCGGCATCGGCCCGGCTACCGCCGACATAATCTTGCAGGTGCGCAAATCGGTACGGGCCATTCAAAAGCGTCGATGACTTGCTCGCGATTCGCGGCATCGGCAAAAAGCGCCTCGATAAAATGCGCAAGTATTTGATCGCCGGGCGGCCCGCCACGGCGTCGAAACCCGGCGCCGCGAGCAAGCCCGGCGGAGCTCCGGCAGGCGCCAGTCCAGCCAGCTGCAAGGGATGCGCAAAGGCGGCGTCACCTGCGAAGGAGACTTCGCCGCCTGCGAAATCTTTCATGAAAGCAGTTCCAACGTCTGAGAAACCTGCTGATACTCCTGCCGCTCCTGAAACCGACGAAGAACCGCAGTGAACGTTGGCGGGCATAGTCAGAGGGTTTGGTGCGTTGGACGTGGGGTGATTATGTGGAGCGGGACTTGGTCGGCGATGCGGATGCCGTAGCCTTCCAGGGCTACTACTTTTTTCGGGTGATTGGTCAGGACGCGAATATCTTTCAGGCCCAGGTCGATGAGGATCTGGGCGCCTATGCCGCTCTCGTGCTGGACCATGCGCTGGCGGGCGGGTTCGCGATCGAGCTGGCCGCGCTTGTGGAAATGGATTTGGGGCAGAGAGCCGGGGGCTTCGGGCGTTTCGATGCCGAAGCCGCGGCCTGTGTGGTGGAGATAGAGAAAGACGCCACGGTCTTCCTTGGCGATGGCGGTCAGGGAGCGCGAGACCAGTTCGGAGCAATCGCAGGTGATGGATCCGAATACGTCGCCGGTGAGGCAGTGCGAGTGGACGCGGACTAACGCAGGGGTTGGACCCTCGAGGTCGCCGCGAACAAGCGCGACGTGCTGGTCGTGGTCGACGTCGCTGGAATACGCGATCATGCGGAAATCGCCGAAGCGTGTGGGTAGGACGGCTTCAGCGACGCGACGGACGTACCGCTCGTGCTGCATGCGGTAGCGGATCAGGTCGGCCACCGTGAGCATTTTCAGGTCGTGCTGGCGGCAAAATTCGTGGAGTTGCGGGATACGCGACATCGTGCCGTCTTCATTCATGATTTCGCAGATGACTGCGGAGGCGTTCAGCCCGGCGATGCGCGCGAGGTCGACGCTGGCTTCGGTCTGGCCGGCGCGGACGAGCACGCCGCCGTTGCGGGCGCGCAGTGGAAAGATATGGCCCGGGCGGGCGAGATCCAGCGGGCGGGTCTTTGGATCGATGGCGGTGAGAATGGTGATGGCGCGGTCGGAGGCGCTGATGCCGGTAGTGACACCGAGGCGGCCGTCGATAGCTTCGGTAAAGGCGGTGCCGTGGACCGAGGTGTTGATCGGGGACATGAGCGGAAGGTGGAGCTCGTCGCAGCGGTCTTCGGTCAGGGGTAGGCAGATCAGGCCGCGGGCGTACTTGGCCATGAAGTTGATGGCTTCGGGGGTGATTTTTTCGGCGGCCATGGTGAGGTCGCCCTCGTTTTCGCGGTCTTCGTCGTCGACGAGGACGATCATGCGTCCCTGGCGAATTTCTTCGACGGCTTCTTCAACGGTCGCGAATTGGTCTGAGCGTTCAGTCATGGCTGCTCTGCTCCGTGCTGGTGGTCCTATTAGGCTAAGTCCAACGATTAGGATGATTTTAGAGCCATTGAGTTGCCTCGTCGAGGGCCATCGCCCCCGCGGTTGCCGTCGAAGATGCAACGAACTTGGCTAGTTAACAGTTCACCCCCTCCCCCCACCCTTTTTCGCAAGTGCGGATTCCAAAGGACTTTAAGTCTAATGAATTCGGAAGTGCGGATTCTGCAGAAGTTACGGGAGCATTTCTTGGAAGTGCGGATTCTAAAGAGGTTAGTAAATGATGGGCGCAGGGCATTAAGTAGTGGGTGCTAAGGGGACGGGCAGACATGCGAGGAGATCGAAGGAATGCTCTGAGCCTGGAGTCCATGGGAAACGGTAGCAGGCATTAGGGCTATTGTCAACTAAAATGATAAGAGTAACTAGATGAGTATTCGAACGACCGTGGCGAAGTGAACAGGGCGACAAGGACGCCGGGCGAGGATAACAGGCGAAGATTACAGAGGAAGAAGTGCGAATTTGACGAGGCAAGCCGCAGGGCTACGCGGATTCCGCCCTGCGCTAAAGGGAGGCAGGATGCGCGTCTTGAAGGCGGGCGAGGAAGTAGTGTTTCCAGTCGTTGGGTAGGGAGGGGAGGTCGAAGAGTTTCTGGACCGAGACGGTGTCGGCGGAGGTCCATTTCTTTGCGAGGTAGAGTTCGAGGAAGGCGGCGATGGTGATGCCGTTAGCGTTGCTGGTTAACGGCTTGATTTCATTGTTGGCGGCGACTTGGCCTTCTTTGGTTACCGCGAAATAGAAACCGGTGCGGCGGCTGGCCAGAAATTTTTTTACCATGTCGTCGGCTTCGAAGCGGACGCCCAGTTTGTAGCAGGGTAGGCGAGGTTGCGTGACGGTGAATTCGGCGGAGCCGATGGCGAAGCGGTCGCCGATGTGCACCTTGGTTTCTAGTAGGCCTTCGGTCGTGAAATTTTCTCCGAAAATGCCTGGGGATAATTCGCGGCCTGGGAGTTTTTTCTTCCAGTAGGCGTAGTGCTCGACTGAGTAGACGTAGACGGCTTTGTGTTCGCCGCCGTGGACGGTCAGGTCTGCTTGGCGGTCGCCGTCGAGATCGAGCTTGCGTGCGCGGACGGGGCCTTGGACGGGGTGTTTGTAGATGCCGGTGGTTATGGTTTGGCCGTGCCAGAGGACATCGCGGGGGAGGCCTAGGTTTAGGGAGACGATTCTCATTGGGGGATTGGATGCGGGGAGGGGAGTTACGATGTTTGCCTAGCGATTTGGTGCGATCTCACCGAACGGCCGCAATTGGGTTGGCACCTACCGGCTGGGAGCGGAAATTGCGTCAAGACGCATCGGCCGGGCAGGGCAAGCCCCGCCCCTACAAGTAATGGGAGGGACAATTCAAGGTAATGGGGGAGGGAGCACTTAGGGTCAATCTTGGGTTGACCGGGCGATTCGGCGGAGTCCTTCGGCGAACATTTGGGTGTTTACGCCCATGCCGATGCGGAAGTGATCGGGCGCGTCGAAGAAGTGGCCGGGGACTACGGAGGTTTCTTGCTGCTCGCGTAAGCGGGTGATGAAGGTGTCCACGTTGCCGTTTTTCAGGCGGGGGAATGTGGTGGTGCCAAAGTCGGTGTGGATTGCTGCGAAAGCTTGGGCTTGGTCGGAGGCGAAGAAGGCGGAGAGTAGGGCGCGGTCGGCTTCTACTATTGCACGGGCGCGGGCGCGAATTTGGTCGAGATTTTGGAAGGCGATTACGCTTAGGAGTTCCGCGGGGTGGGGTGGGACTGCGCCGAATAGGTCGTTGAGGCGATACATGGCGCGGGCTTGGTCGGGCTGGGCGAGGATCCATCCGCAGCGGAGGCCGCTTAGGCCGTAGACTTTTGTGAGGCTGTTCGTAACTACGAATTCTTTGCCAAGGTGGAATGCGGTGGTGGGGGTGTTTTCGTATACGGCGTCCAGATAGACTTCGTCTACCAGAATGTGGGCTTTGATGCTACTTGCTATGTCGCCGACTTCGCGGAGTGTGGATTCGGGCGTTAGCGCGCTGGTGGGATTGTGGAGATTGGTTACCACGATTAATTTCGTTTTGGGAGTGATGGCGCGGCGGATTTCGGCGGAGTCCAGGGCGAAATTGTTTTCTTCGCGGCGCGGGAAGCGCTTTACCTGAGCTTGGAGATATTGGGCTGTGGAGACCAGCAGTTCGTAGGCGGGGTGCTCGATCAGGACTTCGTCGCCTGGCTCGATTAGCGCGGCCATGGCTAGATGGTTGGCCATTGAGGTGCCGGCCGCGGCTACTACGTTGTCGGGGTCTACGCCGGCTTTTTTTGCTATCGCTTGTTGTAGCGGGGCGTAGCCATAGGTGTGGTCGCCGTTGATTTCGAGTTGGTCTATGGTGACGGGGAGATCGCTGAGCGGGTAGGCGGCTACGCCGCTTGTGGCTAGGTTGTAGCGGGCTTTACTCTGGAGCTTGGCCCATTGCATGTAGTCAGATTGTTTTTGTCTCATGTGGTGGCGATCATCCGTTTGGCGCGAAACGGTTTCTTGGGTTGCGAAAAATGGAACAGCACGGGCGAAAAGCTCTCTTCAGGGGCTAAAGCCCACGTCCTTAGACGAGTTATTGCCGGGGCTGAAGCCCCGGACTCCTGAAGAGAAAACGTTCTCGCTGTTCAGTTGTGGCCCAGCCGGGCGGGGCAAGCCCCGCCCCTACAAATTCCAAATCACCGAGCCCATACACCTTCAAAAAATCACTTGCGGGCTTCGGGAACGCATGGTGCTTTGAGGTTCCAGTACAAATATACGGGAATTCCGGCGCCTAGAATTACGAAGCCGAAGACGCTGTTTGCTGGGTAGGTCCAGATTGTGCTGGCTACGATTGCTGCGCAGGCCAGGACGAATACGGCTGTGGTGTATGGGTGGCCGGGGACTCGATAGATCGCGGCGTTGCGCGAAGAGCCGGCAGGGATGCCCTTTGCATCGTTGAGCGCTGCTCGGGGTGAACCGGCGCTACCAGTGGTCGAGGGATTGTCGGTGGCTTCTGGGATCGTTGGTGCGGTGTCGTTCGCGGTGGGGGAGGAGGCCGAAATGCGCCCGCCTCGGAAGGCGGCCGCTACACCGGAAACCTGCGAGGAATGTTCGCGGTGGCGAAAGACGAAGACGGTCGCGGCGGTCAGGGCGAAGGAGATGAAGTCGATGGAGACGACGTAGTTGAGGATTTGTTCGTAACGGCCTGAGAGCGCGATAACTGTGGCGGCTACGCCTTGGATGAGGATGGCGATAACAGGGGCACCGGTCTTGGGGGAGAGGTAGCCTACGCTTTGGAAGAAGAGGCCGTCGCGGGCCATGGCGTAGTAGACGCGTGGGGCTGTGAGGATGCCCTGGCTTAGGAAGCCTAGCGTTGAGATGGCGATGCCTACGGCGATCCATTGGGCGCCACGGTCGCCTAGCGCGGCGCGCATTACCGCGGAGGCTGGGGTGTGGGTCGCGGCTAGTCCCGCGGGTCCCAGGACGCGGAGGCAGACGAAATTTACGGAGAGGTAGAGGGCGACTACTCCTAACACTCCTGCGATCAGGCCGCGAGAGAGTTCGCGGCTTGGGTCGCGCATTTCGCCGGCTACGAAGGTGGCGGTCTGCCAGCCCCCGTAGGCGAAGGCGATGGGGATCATCGCGGCACCGATGGCGCCGGCCAGGCCGAAGGAGATAGGGCGATCGAGTAGCGGCAGAGGATGGATTGCTCCACCGCCTAGCCAGAGGCCTAGAGCGACCATTGCTATGATTGCGCCGGCTTTCAGAAGCATGAGCAGGCTTTGCACGTTGCTGCCTGCGCGTGCGCCTAGACAATTGATGGCGGTTAGGCCTAGGAGGGCTGCGGCGGCGATTGGGCCATCGCCGGCTGTTGAGCCGCTGATCTCGCGAAAATATTTGGCGAAAGTTACGGCTACCGCAGCCATGCCGCCGGTTTGCGTGACCAGGAGTAGGACCCAGCCGTAGAGGAAGGCGACGCTGGGATGGTAGGCCTCGCGGAGATAGAGATACTGGCCGCCGGCGCCGGGCATGCGCGTTGCTAGCTCGGCCCAGATGAATGCGCCTAAGAGGGCTAGGACGCCGCCTAGGATCCAGACTCCCAGGATCAGGAAAGGCGTGTGGACGCGCAGGGCTACTACGTAGGGATTGATGAAGATGCCGGAGCCTACGATGCCGCCCATGACGATCATGGTGGCGTCGAAGAGGTTGAGGCGGCGGGGTAGTGTGGGGGTCGTCAAGGGCGGGAGGATAACAAGGCGAGGCGAGGAAGCAAAGAAGTAAGGAAGTAAGGAAGGAGCACCCAACTTAGTGTTCGTTCGTGTGTGCTGATATTCTGGAATGGGCTCATTTTAGAAAAGAGCAAAAACATTGCCACCGATACTTAGCGCGCAGGGGTTGTCGAAGAAGTATGGGGTTGCTCCATTGTTTCGGAATATTTCGTTTACCGTTTCGGAGGGGGAGCGGATAGGGATTATTGGGCCAAATGGGGCGGGGAAGTCTACCCTTTTGGAGATTTTGCAGGGGCGGGTGAATCCGGATACTGGGGACGTCGCGATTCGCAAGGGGACGCGGGTTGGGACGGTGTTACAGATTTCGGAGTTTGAGGAGGGCGTGACGATCCGATCGGTGATCGACGCGGCGTTGGATCGGGCTCATGTGACCGAGGGGGAGAGGCTTACACGGATCGCGGAGATTTTGGGGCGGGCACAATTTACGGACCTGGATGCCGCGGCAGCAAAGTTGTCGGGTGGCTGGCGAAAGCGGTTGGCGATTGTCGAGGCTTTGGTGCAGGCGCCGGATATTTTGCTTTTGGATGAGCCTACGAATCATTTGGATCTCGCGGGAATCAAGTGGCTGGAATCGGTTTTGCAAAATGGGGCGTTTGCTTGCGTGGTGGTCAGTCATGATCGGTATTTTTTGGAGAATGTGGCGAATGAAGTGGTGGAGTTGAACCCGGCTTACGAGGATGGGTCGCTGCGGGTGTCTGGGAATTACAGCACGTTTTTGGAGAAGAAAGAGGAGTATTTGCATGCGCAGCGGAATCGGCAGGAGGCACTGGAAAATCGCGTGCATACGGAGATTGATTGGTTGCGGCGGGGGCCCAAGGCGCGGACTACGAAGTCGAAAGCGCGGATCGATAATGCGCACGAGATGATTGGGGAATTGGCGGCGATGAAGTCGCGGACGCAAATTACCAGCGCGAAGATTGATTTTTCGGCTTCGGAGCGGCAGACGAAACAGCTGATCACTTTGGACGGCGTGCGATACGAAATTGGCGGCCGGACTTTGTTTGAGGATATTCATTTTATTGTTACTTCGGGGATGCGGGTCGGGTTGGTCGGCCCGAATGGCAGCGGGAAGACTACTTTGTTGCGGCTTTTGCGGGGGGACCTCAAGCCTACCGGCGGAAAGATGCGGCAGGCGGATTCGTTGCGCATTGTTTATTTCGATCAGAATCGGGAACTGGATCCGGACGTTACTTTGCGGCGGGCCTTGGCTCCAGACAGCGATTCGGTGATTTATCTGGGTAACGTGATTCATGTCGGAGGGTGGGCGGCGCGATTTTTGTTTACGGCGGAGCAGTTGAATCAGAAGGTGGGGCGATTGTCGGGAGGAGAGCGAGCGCGGGTTTTGATCGCGCAGTTGATGCTGCAGCCCGCGGATGTGTTGCTGTTGGACGAGCCGACCAACGATCTGGATATTCCGACTTTGGAGATTTTGGAGGAAAGTTTGCTGGAGTATCGCGGGGCGCTCGTGCTTGTGACGCATGACCGGTACATGCTGGATCGCGTGTCTACCGTCGTGCTGGGTCTCGATGGGTTGGGTGGGGCGGAGCGGTTTGCGGATTATCAGCAGTGGGAGGAGTGGCAGAGGTCGCAGAAGGCCGCAGGGAAGACGAATGCTTCGGTGGAGACGCAGAGTCCTCGTGCGAGTGGGAATGGCGGGGTTGCCGTCGCGGCGCGGGCTTCGCTTACGAAGAGGAAATTGTCTTACAAAGAGAATCGGGAACTGGAGACCATTGAGCAGCGGGTCGCGGATGCGGAGAAGGAGATGCAGCTCAAGCATGATGCTTTACTGGATCCGGCGATTATGAGCGATGGGGCGAGGTTGCATGCGGCGTCTTTGGAATTGGAAGCGGCGCAGAGGGCGATTGATGAGTTGTACGCGCGGTGGGTGGAGCTGGAGCAGAAGTTGAAGTGAGACTTCGCGCAGGGCGCGGAAGAAAAACCAGTGAGGCTGCGTGGATTGGTCCGGGCAAGCTGGGGCGCAGCATTGCTGCTCCCCTACAAGGGTTCTTGCGATGAGATTGTTGGGTGGGTAAAAAGCGCCCGCCTCGGAAGGCGGCCGCTACAGAATCGGGAAGCATAGGCGATGGATGCGTTGGAGAATGCTGGATTGGGATCGGGAAAAGAGTGCTGCCCGTGCGGGGTTGCAGCTTAGTCGGGCATTAGTTGGCGGACTAGTTCTGGGGAATCGATCTTCCAGTCATCGGCCAGGATGTGGGCTTTGCGCAGGATCATTTCTGTGCGCGGGTCGAGATCGATCGGAACTGCGCGGAGATCGAGCGGAACGGCGTCCAGGAGTTTCTGCGGAATTTTCAGCCAGCGTGTGACGCTGTCAGTCTCAAAGAGCGCGCCGCCCCAGACCAGCTGAATCCGGTAGGTGCCCAACTGTCCGCGAATTTCGAGTGAGCCTTTGGCGAGCTTGCAGCGGTCGGCGATGGCGGTGTGCGGGAGGACGCGCGAAAGCATCTCGGAGCGCAGGGTGGTCACCACCGAAAAATCTCGGGCGTCCAGACGGCGGGCAAAGACGCCGGTGCCGCGGTCGCCTTGGTCGGACCAGGTTTCGTCGTCGCCGACGGCGCAGACAGTGGTGAAGAGGTCGACGTCACGCATGATTTCGGAGTAGACGATGGCTGGGACTTCGTCGATGGGGATTTCGTGGCGCTCGCGATAGAAGCGAACCTGGTCGGAGCCGATGAAAATGTTGATTCCGGCACCGGATTGTTCGGCGACCGAGGCTCTGCGCAACGCGGCGGCGCGGTCTGGCGGGAGATCGACGTAGAATTCTGCGTGCATGTTCCAGTGGTCGAGTTCCTTGCTGGGAACGTTGGCGCCATCGAAACCCGAACCCATCAGCCGGTAGCTCCAGCCGCGAGCTCTGCAAAGAGTAGCGAATTGGTGCTGCCGAAGCAACGCGCCTGCAAAACGATTCGAATAGAGGCGGCTCTGCCGTTCGTCATCGGTGACCTGATAGAACTCTCGGAAGGCTTGGCGAAACGGCTGACGGATGCCCGAGGTGAAAACGCGCGCGCGCCATTTTTGGACTTCACTGGCGCTGTAGGAAAGCGGGTGCCAGAGCCGCACGTTTTTTGCTCGGGCGAGGTTCACCATTTTGCCGCCGGAATCGCGCACGCCGATTTCGGTCCACATTCCCGCGCGTTCCCAACCTTGCGTGTCGCTGAAGACCCAGATCAACTTGCGGCCAAGAAATCCCAACAGCGGATGGTCGACGAAAAAACGCTGCCAATGAGCCAGCGGAATATCGCGGGGGGAGAGGAAGGAAGACTCCACGCGGGCGCGTTGCGAGTAGTAGGACTGGTCGACCTCTTTCGCGAGTAGGGCAATCACGCGAACCTTTTTCGGAAACGCTTTCCGAATGTGCGCAGGGACCGACTTGAGCACCTTCCCGGCGGCGTTGTGCCAGGTGGTCACGACGCGGCCGTCTTCACACAGACGCACCGCAGCGAGGGAGTCGCCGATCTTTGTCTCTACGATACCTTGGGGGTCCAGCGGATATCGCGGGACGGAGATGTCTTCCAACTCGCCGACGGTCATGCCGCTGCGTTCGGCGGCGAGGTGCAGCGATTTTTCGATCAGGCGGTGGGCCGTCGAGTATTTGACTTTCCCGCGCAGGCGGGTCAATTGCGATACGGCTTCGTTGCACTGCATGGCGCCAAGGGCTTGAATGCACGCGAAGCCGACTTTCTGCGATACAGCGCCGAGCAACGGGACTTTGCGGAGGCAGGCCAAGCCGAAGTCGCCGATCGCGATTGCCGACTCTGTTGTGTCGCCGAGGCTGACGCAGAGAACGACTCCTTTCTGGTAGGAGGAATCTTCAATGGGCGAACGCGCTTCCGGCGGTTGCCCGGGCGTCGGCCCCAGCTTAAGCCAGCGGAACATGGTTGCAAAAGCGTCGCGTTCCCCGAGTGCGCTGATCAGCTCGCGGGATCTTTGCGTCCATTTCTGGCCGGGCGCGGTTTGTTCCGTGGCATGGCAATGCTCCAGCAATCCCAGCCAGCCCGAGCGGGTGATGTCGTCCATGCGGGCGATTTCGTCGAAGACAATTTGTGACCATGGGCCGCGGCCGGGAGGCAGCTGTTCATCTCCCGCGACATACATCAACGCAGCAACAAGGTCTCTGGTGTTGCGCTGGCGCTTGTCGATTTTGCCGGTCGCGCTAGGGGCCAGCAGTAGATGTAGTTTGCGGAGTTCGGCTCTGGCGGCCGCGGTGATCTGGCCGGGCGTAAGCAGGGCGAGAAATTGGTCGAAAGGGAAGAAGAAGCGAGTGGAAGAGTCGCGCCGGAGTTCAGTCAACAGGTGTTCAATGACCTCGGGGGGTAGAGGCTTCGGAGCAGCTTGAAGACAGATCAGAACGGCGTCCTGAAGCGTATAGACCACCCGAAAATTTTGCTCTGCACGATGTTCCTGTCGAATCCATGCGCAGGAGTGCGCGAGGAACGCCAGGTAGACCTCAGGGAGTGCGCTATGTAGTTCCTTGAGCGCCTCATTTTGCTCTTTCCAGTGATTCATGACGCGCAGCAGTTCGGCAACGCTGTCGAAGCCGCTGATGGGCCGATCGACGCTGGTTGCGCGAATCAGTTCATAGATCGCCAGGGCGCGCTGTTCTGCATCGGGCATATCTCGAGTATAAGGCGGGGAAAATGGCGTGGAGCTTGTGTGCCGCAACGGCTATCGGTGTTTAGGCACAGCGTCGGCCAAAGAAAAAGGGCGGGCCGGAAACCGGACCGCCCTCTTTCGGATTGCTTGGTTGGCGAGAAGCGGCGCGGCACTCCTCGGGGCACGCCCAGGATTGAGCTGCCGTCTGCGCGCAACGGGCCGCAGATATTCCGCTTCACCGCGTTGCGGCGACTAACTCGCGAGGCCCTTCTTCGCGGGCGTTCTTCGCCTTCAGGTCGAGAACGACGCGCCCATTGACCTGGCCCTTCTTGAGTCTGGTAAAGATGTCGTTGATGGAGTCCAATGGCAAAGTCTCGATGGTGGCCTTCACTTTGCCTTCTGCGGCGAATTGCAAGGCCTCTTCCAGGTCGAGCCGGGTTCCGACGATGGAGCCACGCAGGGTGTAGCCGTTCAGGACCATCTCGAAAATGGAGACCGGAAACTCGCCAGGGGGCAAGCCGTTCAGCACGCACGTTCCGCCACGGCGAAGCATGCCCACTCCTTGCTTGAAAGCAATCGGGGAAACCGCGGTGACCAACACTCCGTGCGCACCGCCGATCTGCTTTTGGATCTCTTTCACCGGGTCCTGAGTTTTAGCATCAATCGTGATTTCCGCGCCGAGCTTCCGGGCGAGGGCCATCTTTTCGGGGCCCAGATCCACTGCCGCGACGTGGAGTCCCATGGCCTTGGCGTACTGAACGGCTACATGGCCGAGCCCTCCGCAGCCTGAGATCACCACCCACTCGCCCGGGCGGGCCCCAGTCTGTTTCAGACCCTTATAGGTAGTTACCCCGGCGCACAGGATAGGGGCCGCATCCACAAACGACAAATTCTTGGGTATTCGACCCAGGTAATCGGCCTGCCCTAAGGCATACTCGGCGAAAGATCCGTTCACGGAATATCCGGAGTTTTGCTGCTCCGGGCAGAGGGTTTCCCAGCCGGAAAGGCAGTACTCGCAGTGTCCGCAAGCGCTGTGCAGCCATGCAATGCCAACGCGGTCGCCTTCTTTCAAATAGCTTACTCCCTGTCCGACGGCGACTACGATCCCCGCTCCTTCATGACCAGGCGTGAAGGGCAACTTGGGTTTGACGGGCCAATCACCGTCCACGGCGTGTAGATCGGTGTGACAGACGCCGGACGCCAAGACCTCCACCAATGCTTGTCCCGGCCCGGGCACGGGGATGGGAACTTCTCGCAGAACCAATGGGTCGCCAAATTTTTCGACAATCGCTGCTTTCATCGTTTTTATAGTGGACATCACTGTTCCTCCTCAGAGGCTAATGCTAGACCTGATAAACAGGACTGTATGTGTTCTTGGACACACTTCCGTGTGACATGAATTGCGCTCAGGGTGAATGGGGTTTCGTGCGACGGGAAAAACGCGCTGATACTATGGGTCCGGACGCAAAAAAAAGGTGGCCCGGTTTTGGGCCACCCTTTGCGGGACGGGTGGAAGCCCGTCCTGCGATCGCTTGGTTGCCGAGATGGGGCGCAACAGTGTTGCGCCCCTACAACGGCGAGGCGTCGGTGCGACGCCTTACTGCGTTTAGTACATGCCGCCCATGCCGCCTGGGCCGCCGGGACCGCCTGCTGCTGCGGCGCCCTTTTTGTCGTCTTCCTTCACTTCAGCGATTAGGGCTTCGGTCGTCAGCATCAGGCCCGCGATCGAGGCTGCGTTCTGCAGCGCCAAACGGGTGACCTTGGCCGGATCGATGACGCCGGCCTTGACCATGTCGCCGTATTCACCGGTTTCCGCGTTGAAGCCGAAGTTGTCGTCCTTCGATTCGCGGATCTTGCCGATGACAACGGCGCCTTCGTGACCAGCGTTGAGGGCGATCTGACGGGCTGGCTCTTCCAGCGCGCGGCGAACGATGCCGACGCCGACCGCTTCGTCGTCCTGCAACTTGAGCTTGTCGATGGCGCTGATGCAGCGCAGGAGCGCTGTACCGCCGCCCGCTACGATGCCTTCTTCGACCGCTGCGCGAGTAGCGTGCATGGCATCCTCGACGCGAGCCTTCTTTTCCTTTAGCTCGGTTTCGGTTGCCGCGCCCACCTTGATGACCGCAACGCCCCCAACCAACTTGGCAAGGCGCTCCTGGAGCTTTTCCTTGTCGTAGTCGCTGGTGGTGTTTTCGACCTGCGCGCGGATTTGCTTGACGCGACCTTCGATGTCGGCAGACTTGCCGGCGCCTTCGATGATCGTGGTGTTGTCCTTGTCGATGGTGATCTTCTTGGCGCGGCCGAGATCCTCAAGCTTCACGTTCTCGAGCTTGATGCCGAGGTCTTCGGTGATGGCCTTGCCGCCGGTGAGGGTGGCGATGTCTTCGAGCATCGCTTTGCGGCGATCGCCAAAGCCAGGGGCCTTGACGGCGGCGCACTGCAGCGTGCCACGGAGTTTGTTGACGACGAGAGTGGCGAGCGCTTCGCCTTCGACGTCCTCAGCGACGATCAAGAGGGGCTTGCCCATCTTGGCGGTCTGCTCGAGCAACGGGAGCAGGTCCTTCATCGAGCTGATTTTCTTCTCGTGGATGAGGATGCGAACGTCCTCGAGGATGCACTCCATGCGTTCTGGATCGGTGATGAAGTAGGGTGAGAGGTAGCCGCGGTCGAACTGCATGCCTTCGACGACTTCGAGGGTGGTTTCCATCGTCTTGGATTCTTCGACGGTGATTACGCCATCCTTGCCGACCTTCTTCATGGCTTCGGCGATGATGCCGCCGATCTGCTTGTCGTTGTTGGCGGAGATGGTGCCAACCTGGGCGATCATTTCGCCCTTGACGTCGCGGGAAAGCTTCTTGATTTCCGCAACGGCGACTTCAACGGCGCGCTCGATACCACGCTTGAGGGCCGTGGGGCTGGAACCTGCCGCAACGGTCTTGACGCCTTCGCGGAAGATCGCTTGGGCTAGGACGGTGGCAGTGGTGGTGCCGTCGCCGGCGACGTCGGACGTCTTGGAGGCGACTTCACGAACCATCTGCGCGCCCATGTTCTCGAGCGGGTTGCTGAGTTCGATTTCCTTCGCCACGGTCACGCCGTCCTTGGTGATGATAGGCGCACCGAACTTCTTTTCGATTACCGCGTTGCGGCCCTTGGGGCCGAGGGTAATCTTTACTGCGTCGGCGAGAGCATTCACGCCGCGTAGCATCGCTTGGC
>Ga0210383_10000477_pt1 | contig 36949 bp, 27 predicted proteins | sample IncBWC14OmetaG_FD_160072 | JGI IMG/M metagenome (GOLD analysis project Ga0210383, IMG submission 160072) | Forest soil microbial communities from Barre Woods Harvard Forest LTER site, Petersham, Massachusetts, United States - Inc-BW-C-14-O ... | reverse complement strand
TGCGCCGCCGCAATCGCCGTAGCCAAGGTCTTCTCCCCCATCCACGCGATATACACGTCGCGGCCCTGCGCCACCGCACCCTTCCCCGCTTCCTGCAGCGAAAGAATCAGCCGGTCTTCGCCAATCGCAAATCCAATTCCCTTCGTTGGCTGCCCGCCAAGCAATTCCACCAATCCATCATACCGCCCGCCGCCGCACACCGCATTCTGCGAACCCAACCCCTTCGCGGTAATCTCAAAAGTCGTGCGCATGTAATAGTCCAGCCCGCGTACCAATCTCCAATTCTCGCGATACGCCACGCCGCGCAAATCCAATTGCCGCTTCACTTCCGCATACTGCTTCGCGCAATCATCGCAAAGGCAATCCGCAATCCGCGGCAGCGTCGCGATTATCGCCTGCTCCGATTCCAGTTTCGAATCCAGCACCCGCAAAGGATTCGTCTCAATCCGCCGCTGGCTATCCGGCTCCAGCTTGTCCTTCACTCTTTCCAATTCTGCCTTCAACTTCGCCACATAAGCCGGCCGGCAATTCGGAGCGTTATGCCCAATCGAATTAATGTCCAGCTCCACGCCTTCCAATCCCAGCCGCGCGAAAAACGTCATCACCATCTCAATCACTTCCGCGTCAATCGCCGCATCCTTGGGAATATCTTTCGCGCCACCCTGCCCCTGCTGTAGCGCCTCCAAAACCTCCGCCCCAATCTGATAAAACTGCCGGTACCGCCCCTTCTGCGGCCGCTCCCGCCGAAACATCGGCCCCATGTAGTACAACTTCACCGGCTGCGGCAGCGCGTGCATATTGTGCTCAATATAGGCCCGGCAAACGCTAGCGGTAGCCTCCGGCCGTAAACTCACCGAAGTTTCATCGCGATCCTCAAAGCTATACATTTCTTTTGAAACAACATCCGTGTCCAAGCCAATCGATCGCGCAAATAATTCCGTCGGTTCAAAAATCGGAGGCCGTATCTCGCCGAAGCCGTAACTCCCAAACACCTCGCGCGCCGTCTGCTCCACGCCGTTCCACAACTCCGTCTCCGGCGGCAGCAAATCCCGCGTTCCCTTAATCGCCTGAAATTTTCTTTTTTCTGCCATGATCCTCTGAGGAATCAACTACCCTGCGTACCCGCTCCAATCCACTCGCTCGCCGCGCGCCGCCGCTTCCTGGCGATATACATCCTTGTACCCGGCATAACGCACCGCATACTGCTCGATCGAAACTTGATCAATCGGCGTCAGCGCGCGTTTCACTCTTCCCGGCGAACCCATCACCAAACTCCCCGCCGGAATGTGCGTCCGCTCGGTCAGCAACGCTCCCGCGGCAACGATGCTCCCCGCGCCAACCGTCACGCCATTCAAAATAATCGCGCCCATCCCGATCAACACATGCGATTCAATCGTGCATCCATGCAGCGTCACCGAATGCCCTACCGTCACCTCATCCCCCAGCACCAGCGGATACTCATCGCGCATCACGTGCAGCACGCAGCCGTCCTGAATATTCGTGCGCGCCCCTATCCGTATCGAGTGCACATCCCCGCGCACCACGGTCAACGGCCACACGCTCGAATCCTCGCCAATCTCCACGTCCCCAATAATCACCGCCGCCGGATCAACATAAGCCGACCCAGCAATCCGCGGCCAAGCGCCGCGAAACGCCCGAATGTCAGGAACACGCTTCAAATCAGTGTCAACACAGTGCCAAGAAGTCCCGTAACTTATTGCAGGGGAAAGACATACAGCAGCGCCAAGACATCCCCACCGCATCCCCGCGAGTCCCTCACAATATCATCCGCTCAGCCTCACTGACAAGGAACCAGACCGATTTTCCGTGTAGGGGCGCAGCACTGCTGCGCCCCATGTCCGCACGATCACCGCGTCTTGCCTATCTTCTCTCTCTCCAAAAACTCCGCCGAGGCTTCTCCGCGCCCTCTGCGACTCCTCCGCGAACTCTGCGGTTAATCTTTTTGCTTCGTTCTTCCTGCGAATCCAAAAACAAATCCGCCAAGGAGGTCCACTCTCCCCGGCGGAATTCGCAACCAAATCTCAACTCTCTAAAATCTCCCGTCAATCAATCTGCACCGTGGGCCCACTCGCCGTCGCCCCAACCTCCGCCAACCGCTTCTCCACCGCTTTCGCCATGCGATACAAACTCTGCGCCGCGGGCGCGCCTTCCCCCAACGCGGCCACCGGCATCCCGGTATCCCCACCCAACCGGATCCGCGGATCAATCTCAATCTCGCCCAACACTGGCACGCCGTACGCCACAGCTGTCTTCGCGCCCTCGCCGTGCCCGAAAATATCTACGGCCTTCCCGCAGTGTGGACACGCAAACGTGCTCATATTCTCCACCACGCCTAGCACTTCCACATTCACTTGCCGGAACATTTCAATCGCCTTGCGCACATCCGCCAGCGCCACCACCGATGGCGTTGTCACAATCACCGCTCCCGAAACCGCCACCGTCTGAATCAGCGTCAACTGCACATCGCCAGTCCCCGGCGGCAAATCAATCACCAGATAATCCAGTTCGCCCCACTGCACGCTGCGCAAAAATTGTGTAATCACGCTGTGCAGCATCGGCCCGCGCCAGATCACAGGCTTATCCCCGGGATTCAGCAACCCCATCGAAATTATCTTCAATCCTTGCGCGTCCACCGGAATAATCTTTTGCGTCGCTGTAGCCATCGGCTCCGCAGTTGACCCCAGCATGATTGGCACGTTCGGCCCATACACATCCGCATCCATCAGCCCAACTTTGTGTCCCATCTTCGCCAGCGCCAGCGCCAGATTCACCGCCACGGTCGTTTTCCCAACGCCGCCCTTTCCGCTGGCGACCGCAACAAGATTCTTCACCCCCGGAATCGGGTGGCGTTCCGGCACTGGCGCTGTTCCTGGCATTCCGCCTGGTGGCATGTATGGGTCCTTTTCTGTGGGTCTAACGATCTTGGTACGATTAGCTTCTGAAGTTTCTACCTGGAACTTTTTTGAAACACAATGCCGACTATCCATCCCTACCTAAAACTTAAAACCAATAACTAAGACTCGCGCCCTGCCAGCTCGGTCCACCGCATCCTGATCTCTGATCGCTGGTCCCCGGTCACTCCCTCACGCATTCACCCCATGGCACTTCTTATACTTCTTCCCCGACCCGCAAGGACACGGATCATTGCGTCCCACTTTCGCTCCAGCCCGCACTGGTTTCTGCGGCTCGGCCTGCGCAGCTCCCGCCCGAAATTGCAGATCCTTCTGCTGCCGTTCCTGCTTGCGTTCCAGCGCTCGCGCAAAATCCGGCAACTTCTGCGCCGGTGCCTCGTCCAAGCGAGCCGCAGCGCTAGCAGCCGCAGCTTGCGCGGCGGGCAGTCCAGGCCGCGGCGGAGGCTCAGGCTGGCGCGACTGCGGAGGCGGCGCCTCTCCCTGCTGAATCTGTACATGAAACAAATACCGCACCGTCTCGTTGTCAATCCGCGTCATCATGTCTTCAAAAAGGACAAACGCTTCCTTCTTGAATTCCACCAGAGGATCCTTCTGCCCATACCCGCGTAGCCCGATGCCTTCCTTCAAATGATCCAGCGAAAGCAGGTGGTCTTTCCACTGGGTATCCACCACATCCAGAATGATGCGCCGCTCCAGCCACCGCAGCAGGTCCGGGCTGAATTGTTTTTCTCTCTCCGCGTAGCGGTTCTTCACCGCGTCCACCGTGGCCTCCGCCAATTGATCGTGATTCAACGTTGTCGGATCGGCTTCCATAGCCTTGGCGTCGATGCCGAACTGACTATTCATCTCCGCCAAGTACTGCGCGGTATTCCACTGCCCGGGATGCAGTTCGCGCGGGCAATAGGTATCCACAATCTCCCGCGCCACATCTTCCGCAATCCCCAGCACGTAATCCCGTTGATCCTTCCCCTCCAGCGCGGACCGCCGTATGGCGTAAATCGTCTCACGCTGCTTGTTCATCACGTCGTCGTATTCCAGCAAATGCTTGCGCGCATCGAAGTTCTGCGCTTCCACCGATTTCTGTGCGTTCTCAATCCGGCTTGAAATCATTCCCGACTCGATTGGAACGCCTTCGGTCATGCCCAGCCGGAACATCAACTGCTTCACGCGCTCCCCGCCAAAAATCCGCATCAAGTCGTCTTCCAGCGAAAGGAAGAATCGCGACGACCCCGGATCGCCCTGGCGTCCCGCGCGGCCACGCAGCTGGTTGTCAATGCGCCGCGCCTCATGCCGCTCTGTACCTAAAATATGCAAGCCGCCCAGCGCCACCACTTCGTCATGCTCGGCCTTGCATTGCTCCGCAAACTTGTCGTACACCGGCTGCCACTGATCCTGCGGCACTTGAAAAATCTTGCCTTCATGCTGGAACAGCACCATCGGCGCGGTAGGCTGCGTTCCATTCCCGCTCGTAGCATCCCCTCCGATCACTGCCGGAGCAGCCGCATACGGCAGCGCCAGCTTGTTCTTCAAACAATAATCGCGCGTCAACGCTTCCGGATTTCCACCTAGCAAAATGTCAGTGCCGCGCCCGGCCATGTTGGTCGCCACGGTAATCGCGCCTTTGCGCCCGGCCTGCGCCACGATCCCGGACTCCCGCTCGTGCTGCTTCGCGTTCAGCACTGCGTGCGGAATTCCTGCCTTTTTCAACAAATCCGAAATCGTCTCGGACTTCTCAATCGAAATAGTTCCCACCAGCACCGGCTGCCCGCGTTCGTGATAGTGCCGGATGCCGTTCGCATACGAATCGTCTTCCTGCAAAATCCCGCTCACTACCGCCTCAAATTTTTCCTTCTCCGTGCGATACACCACGTCGCGATTTTCTTTGCGCACCAACGGCCGGTTGGTCGGCACCGCCACCACATCCAGGTTATAAATCTTGGAAAACTCCGCCGCTTCCGTCTCCGCCGTCCCGGTCATACCGGCCAGTTTTTTGTACATGCGGAAATAATTCTGGAACGTGATCGTCGCCAGCGTCTGGTTCTCCCGCTCAATCTTCACGCCTTCTTTCGCTTCCACCGCCTGGTGCAATCCATCCGACCAGCGCCGCCCGGGCATCTGCCGCCCGGTAAATTCATCCACAATGATTACTTCGCCGTCTTTCACGACGTACTCCACATCGCGCTTGTACAGCGTGTGCGCGCGCAGCGCCTGGTAAACGTGGTGAATCGTCTCCATATGCGCAGGGTCGTACAAATTCCCCAGGTTCAGCAGCCGCTCACACTTGGTCACACCCTCTTCCGTCAGCGTAGCGGTGCGATGCTTCTCATCCAGCGTGTAATCGATATCCTGAATCAGCTTGGGAATAATCTTGTCAATCTTGAAATACTTATCCGTGGACTCTTCCGACGGCCCGGAAATGATCAGCGGCGTCCGCGCTTCGTCGATCAGGATGGAGTCCACCTCGTCCACAATTCCAAACTGGTGCCCGCGCTGCACGCAGCTCGCCAGGTCATACTTCATGTTGTCGCGCAGATAATCGAAGCCAAATTCGTTGTTCGTACCGTAGGTAATATCGGCCGCGTACGCCGCACGCCGCTGGTCGTCATCCAGATCGTGCACGATCACGCCAATCGTCAATCCCAGCGCACGGTACAAGGGGCTCATCCACTCCGCATCGCGCCGCGCCAGATAATCGTTCACCGTAACAATGTGCACCCCGCGCCCAGCCAACGCGTTCAACGCCGCGGGCAACGTCGCCACCAGCGTCTTGCCTTCGCCGGTCTTCATCTCCGCGATTTTCCCGCTGTGCAGCACCATGCCGCCCAACAGCTGCACATCGAAATGCCGCATCTTCAGGAACCGCCGCCCAGCCTCCCGCACCAGCGCAAACGCCGGCACAATCGCCGGTTCCAGCGCCCGCTGCAGCTCATCCTTATAAGAAGCGTCCGCGGGCTCCACGTCCTTCAACTTCTCCTGCACTTGCGTGCGCAGCTCCGCAAAACGTTCTTTCAGCCGCTCATCGCTCAGCGCCTTTACTTCCGGCTCCTGTGCGTTGATGGCCTCCACCAGCGGCTGCATTTTCTTGATGTCGCGCTCGTGCTTGGTCCCGATAAATCGCGCGACCACGCGGTCTAGTATTTGTGCTGCATCCATGGAGGTGTCTTATTCCCTGCCGATTCTCTGCCCGAATCGCACTGAGCTTCGGACGTTTATCTCTGTAAACTTGGATTTTGTCTCTGTAATTTGAACGCGTATCTATTCTTTACCTTAGATGTTTCCGTCCGCTTCCGCGGTACTTCCTCCGCGGAAGCCAGCCCTTGTAGGGGCGGCGGCTTGCCCCGCCCTCTTGGGTTTTCTTCCTGCTCACTCTCACGGCTCCGATCGAACACTTCATTGTAACTGTTCCCCTGCGCCATCGCCAAGAAACCCCTCAAACGCCTAATCCCCGGCTATCCTTGCGTTTATCTCTTTCCCACCACACAAATCAAGCCTTCACCGGATACCTCTTCCCCCGCTCAATACCCTACGATGTGATCGTAAGGCTCTCGCTCCCGCAAAACCTCGTCGTATGAGATGCTAAGAGCCTCCACGACCCTCGTTGGCACCAGCCTGCAACACCGGCCCAGTCTGTACTTTCTGAAGCTCTCGCAGGTAGCCCAACAACAGGGTGGGCAAAAGGAAACGCAGGCTCCTATGACGAATTCCAGACGCATCAAGATCGCTTCCACCGCCGCGGCCATCCTTCTCACGGTCATCGCCGTCGGCGCCGTAATCCTCGCCGCCCACTGGCCATTTTCTCAATCTAAAATCGCCGAATCCCTTCAAGGAACCTTTCCGGCTACGGTCACCTTTCGCCAATTCCATTCCACTTTCTTCCCGCATCCAGGCTGCGTCGCGGAAGGTGTCGAGTTTCATCGTCTGGGCCGTCCCTCCAGCGTCCCTCCCATCGCAACCATCCAACGTCTAACCATTCAGGCCCACTACATCGACATTTTCTTTCGCCCTAATTATCTCGCCCACGTCATCCTGGACGGCACGCACTTCCAGGTTCCACCAAAAGGCACACCTCTCGATGAAACCGGGTGGCACGAAACTCCTTCCACCATTCGCGTTGGAGAAATACTTGCCGACGGTGCGATAGTTGAAATCGCGCGCGAAAACCCCAACCCACCACTTCGCTTCGAGATCCGCACCCTCAAGCTCACATCTGTCAGTCGCAATCAACCGCTCACCTACTTCGTCGCTCTGCACAACCCGCTGCCGCCCGGCGAAATTCGCTCGCAAGGCCAATTCGGACCGTGGAACTCCGACGCTCCCGGCCAAACTGCCGTAGCCGGTGAATACACCTTCCAGAATGCCGACCTCAGTGTCTTTTCCGGCGTCGCCGGAACCCTCTTCGGGAAAGATAAATTTCAGGGAATTTTGCAGCACATCGAAACCCACGGCCGCGTCGACATTCCCGATTTTATGGTCACGCAGAGCCAGCACCCCGTTCACCTCACCGCGGAATATCGAGCGATCGTCAACGGAACCAATGGCGACGTGGCATTGCAAACCGTAAACGCGGCCTATCTCCATACCACTGTTCGTGCGAAGGGTGAGATCGCCGGCCATGCCGGACAAGACGGCAAAACTACCTCGCTGGATTTAGCTGTGAACAACGGCCGCATTCAGGACGTGTTATGGCTCGTTGTCTATTCAAAAAAACCCGCTCTGAATGGCGTCACGAATTTCACCGCCCACGTGACCATTCCCCCGGACTGGCATCCATTCCTCCGCCAAATCCGGTTCACCGCGGACTTCGGCATTGCCGGCGGCGAATTTGCCAAACCCTCCACGCAAGCTAGCGTCGACAGCCTCAGCGAAAGAGCCCGCGGGCTAAAACCAGCCGAAGCAAAATCAGCCGACACGAAACCCGACGAGGTGAAACCAGATGGGGTGAAGGCTGACTCGGCAAAACCGGAGGAAGCAAAACAGCAAGAAAATCCCGCAGACCATGATCCGGACAACGTCATTTCAAATCTGGCCGGGCACGTCGAAGTTCGCGATGCGGTCGCGCATTTCCGCAGCATTTCCTTTGCCGTCCCCGGCGCTTTGGCGCAGATGCACGGCCTCTACAATCTCGAAAATAAGGAAGTCAATTTCCACGGCACGCTGAAAACCGAGGCCGAATTCTCCCACATGACCACCGGCTTCAAATCCGTTCTGCTAAAGCCTCTGAACGCGGTCTTCCAAAAGAAACACGCCGGCGCGGAACTTCCAGTGCACCTTCTCGGCACCTACAAAGAACCCGAGTTCGGCCTGGACCTCCCCATAAAAAAATCCAACGACAAAGCCAAACCCACCCCCCAATCCAAAGCCACCGCCGCTGCAAACTAACGCAGCCTGTCTTTTCTCCGCGTAGGGGCGCAGCACTGATTTACCCTGAGTCACACGAAGGGTGCGCCCCATCTCCGCAAGAACATCGCGTCTTGAGCAGCCTTTTCCCGCTGTTTTGTTTTTATGTAGGGGCGGCTTTACGCCGCCCTCTTGGGGTGCGGATTTTCTCTTTACCGCCCGTCGCCACTAAACAATCTGCACCAACTCCGGCGGGCAATCCCGCAAATACTCGATCGACACACTCTTCTCCGACCTGTAAATCCCCGGCGCCGGCAACATCCCGTAACTCCGATTCCGTCCCTCGCGCTTCGCCAGGTACAGCGCCTTGTCGGCCAACTCGATCACGTTATCAATCGACAGCAACCCCACGTCCTCGCGTATCCACGGAAACGGCGCCCATCCAATCGAGCACGTCTTATTCACCTGCACGCCATTGCCAACGTCAAACGGCACTTCACGTATCGCTTCCAACACCCGGTCGCACAGCAGCGAAGCATGCTCCCGATCCGTCGTTCGGCAAACCAACAAAAATTCCTCACCGCCCCAGCGCACTAGATCATCCGATCGCCGCATCACCGCGGCAATGCGCTTCGCCACTTCCTGCAGCAAATGGTCGCCGGCGGCATGTCCCAGTTCGTCGTTCACCCTCTTGAACCGGTCGATGTCGACCAGCACAAAAATCAATTCCTGCCGCGGCATCTGCACCGCTTCCGGCTCCGTGGTCTTCAGATGCGAGCGCAACGCCTGCGCAATGTCGGTCGAAATCGTTTCGTAAAAATACCGCCGGTTTCGCGTGGACGTAAGCGGGTCCGTCAACGAAATCTCTTCGAGCTCCTTGTTCTTCTGCAGCAGCTCCGCGCTTCGTTGCGCCACCGCTTGTTCCAACTCCAATTGCCTGTGATTCAGCGCCCGCGTCCGCAGTGATACCAGAACCCAGAAGCACAGCAACAACCCCGCGCCTTCCAGTAAACGCGCCCACCACGTCTGCCAGGTGCTGGGCAGCACTCGAAAATGGAAGCTCGCCGGTTCCGAAACCAATCCAGAATTTTCCCGCTGGCATTTCACGCTGAACTCGTAATCCCCTGCCGGCAGCGCGCCGTAATGTACTTCGCGCAGCGTCGTCATGGTCGCTTGTGTTTCCAATCCATTCAGCAGATATCGGCAGGAAACCCGCTCCGGCGTGTCCAGCACCAGCGGCGCAAATTGCACCGTCAAATTTCCTTCTGAGGCAGGCACTTCCACCTTCGCTCCCGTGCGGCGTTCCTGCCCGCCCAGGGAAACAGAAGTAAGCACCACCGTCGGCCGGGCCTCGGTTACCTTTTCATTGCCCTCCCGGTACCGAGCCAATCCGCGTGAAGTGGCAATCACAAAACTTCCGTCCACTTCTTCCCTTACTCCTTCATACGGGCTCACGTCATTCCAGATCAGCCCATCCGCGCGGCTCAAACGCTGAATGCGCCCGCTCGTCATCCGCACCGCCAGCCCATCCGGTCCGTTGAACCAGATCCGGTCCCACGAATCGTGGCATAAGATCATCCAGTCCCATTTGTGCTGCTCGAATTTTGCCTCTCCCTTTTCGTTTAGCAACACTCGTGTAACGCCCACGACGTCGTTGTACGCAATCCATACCTCGTTATCGTTGACCGCTACCACGCTGGTGATGTTCTGCCCCTGCAGCCCGTCCGATTCCTTGAACACGTGCCAATTTTTCCCGTCAAATCGATAAAGTACTCCGGGCCCGCTCGCCCACAGCAGTCCGCTGGACGCGAAAGACAAATAATCAATCTCCCCTGTCTCTCCGATCGGCAGCGGGATGTCGGTCTTCTTGTCGGGGTTCCCTTTTCCGTTAAAACGGACCAGCCGCGTCCGTGTGCTCGCCAATATGTCCCCATCGGGCGAAGCCTGAATCGTCAGGAACGATTGGCCCTTGTAAGACGCATAAATGCTCTTCGAAAAATCCTGACCCGAAATTCGAACCAATGCCCCGGTTCCGGTCAATGCCCACACCGAATCGTCCGCCGCCAATTGAATCTGCCTTATTCCCCGGTCTTGTTCCTGGTTTAGCGTTGGCACCTTCAGCCATTCATGCTTTCCGCCGTCCCAAACCACAATTCCACGCCCGGTGCTGACCCACATGCGCCCCTGCCTGTCGCGCAGCGTCGACCACGTCGAATTATCCGGCAAGCCTTCTGAAGTCGTCCACGCCGTCCATTCGTGCACACCCGGCAATCGGTCCACACCGGTGCCAGAACCTGCAACCCATAGCGACCCCTCGTGATCTTCCAACGCGAACTGTACGTCGTTGCTCGTCAGCCCTTGCTTGTCCGTCAGCAGTCGCCAGCGTCCCGGTTCTTGCCAGTACAGCCCGGTGGACGACGGCACCAGCAACCGACCCTGCCGGTCAACAATCGGTTTCCCTTCCTCTTCGTTCGCCGTGCCCACCACCGCGGCCTCGTAGCGGATTTTGTGCGCCTGCGGATCGATCCTCGCCAGGCGCCCAGCCGTTCGTACCCACATCGTCTGCGTGCCATCGAAGATCAACGCCGCCACCCGCTCTCGCGGCAATTGAATTGCCCGGTCCATCTCAATCTTGGTGGTGCCCGGCAGAATTCGCCCCAGCGCTCTCCCGAAGGTAAACCAGATCGAATCGTCAGGTCCGCGAACAATTCCCTGGATGTTTTCCTGAAGGTCTTCGCCCTCGCCGATCACCTTAGACTGCGAAGGATTCTTCGGATCGATGCACAGGATTCCCCTGTTGAACAGCAGCACATAGACGATCCCGTGGCTATCAATCGCAAATATCTGATTTCCTGTGGACAGCGGCGCCACCGTCGGCGGAATCGACAATCGCTCAAATTGGCTGTCATGGTAATGCGCGATGCCATGATTCCCGGCGAACCACGCGCTTCCATCCGGTGCGATCAGGCTGTCGACCACGTAGTGCCCGATAATACTCTCCACTTCCTCCATTTTTTGCGCGCGCGCGCCATCGTAGCGATACAGTCCCGTTTGTGTTCCGATCCATAGGAATCCTTGTCGGTCCTGTGCCATTGTGGTCACCGTGACCGCATCCAGCCCAAATTGCTGGTCCAGCCGCGCCACTGCGTATCTCGCATGATCGGGAAAAGACAGGTGGGTTTCTTGCGCCCACACTCCGCCCACAAACGTACCAGCTGCGCAAATTAGCGCGAATAGCCGTGCTAGAAAGCCCTCAGACACCGGGTCAGCCGCCTTACTGGAAACACTCACGCTCGCTTGAAACCACCACGAGGCACATCGTTCCGTGTCTACAGGTTAGGGGAATCAAATGCGGCCGGTAAATGTAACAAAAGTACTGCCATGCAGTACTCGTGACGAGTTACTATTATGATACTAACGCTCGGCCCGGCCGGGTGCCAGCGAGCCACTTCCACTCCATACCTTCGCGTTTTTGTGCTTGGAGTCCGCCCACAACAATTAAACTGCCGGCTTCCCGTCCGCCGTCCGTACCATGCTTTCCATCAAAATCTTGCGGAATCGACTGCGCTCTTCCAGGCCCATATCCACTATTTCAAAGGACATATCCTGCGCGCGATAATCCCTCATCAGCGCCGTCGCTTGCAGGTTCCGGAGTCCTACTTGCATCCTCAACTGCACCTGCGTCCCCGGTGCCAGATGCATGTTCGTGGCCGCGACCCCGCCGGTCAGGCTGGCCGTCTTGATCTCCAGCCGGCAATTCTGCTTCAGGTTTGTGCTTACCGCCGCCAGCGACTTTTGCAGCCTCACCCGTGGATGCCTTCTTTGGCGCACAAACTTCGAACGCTGCGGCACCTCCAAAGGCGCCAGCACCATATCATCCGGCTCCAGACCGCTCTTCGGCAGAAACTCCTTCGCCCAGACCGGATCCAGTTTTTCCAGCGCCTGCATCGCAGCAATGCGCAGTTCCTGCGGGTACTGCCATCCAAACAATTTCCGCGTTTCCGCAATTCGCCGCAGCGTACTTATCGATTCAGGAGCCTGCATTCGACCAATCGCTTCGATCGCTTTCACTCTCAGGTACGGCGATGCGCCCACCGGCATATCCCCGTCCGCGATCGTCAACAATCTTCCCAGGCCGTCGCGATCTTCCGTCAGACCCACTTCGTCAATCACCAGCGGCATAACCAGTGGATCCAGGTGGTCCAGCACCGCCAGCAGTACCCGGCACCTCCCCGGTGCTCCACTCGCCGCAATTTGCCGCACAATTCGATCTTGCGCGGTGCGCGGAAAATCCTTCACGCGTCCCGGCAAGAAAACTTCCGCCGCAGCGCTATCCAGCCGCACCAGCAGCCCAACCATGTCCACCGCCTCGGCTACTGGCCCCCCGCGAACCGTGCTCCGCAGATATTGCAGCGCTTCTTCGCCCAAGTCCTGCGCGAAGTTTGCCACGTTTTCCAGATCGCTCTTGAACTGACAGCGATTGAATCGTGACGATAGCTGCTCCATCGCCGTCTGCGGCAATTGCCTCAACACCCCCGTCAATCCCGCGCTGATTTCCCGCGCTCGCAGCGCCTCCTCCACAAACTCCGGCACCCGCTCCTCAATTCCTAGTTTCACCCGCAAGCTCTTGGCTATTCCCGGACGCTGCGCTTCCACTCCCGCAAGCAAATCCAGAGCCTGCTCCATCGCCGGGAAGCACCGTTGCGTCGCTGCCTCCTGGCTCAAGCGCACAAAAGCCGCGCTAACCAGGCTCTGCAAATCCTGATCCTGTTCTACGCTCAGCCGCAGGCCCACGTGCCGCAATGCCTCGGACAGTAACTTCGGATCCGCCTGCGCGTATAAAGTCGCCAACTCCGAGAGCCCAGTGGCAGCGCGCTTGCGTGCGTCCGGTTCTTCGCTATCCGCGCATTTCGCATAGTTCTGCAAAATGCTGATCGCCTCGCGAATATTACCCTGTTCGATCTGCTCGGCCACATACGATTGAACGTTTTTCGGTGGGATGCACCACGCTTCGTCGGACAGCAGCACTTCCCTCTTGGCGTTCTCTGGAACCGACGCCCAGAATTGGCGGTCCAGAATCTCCCGGTGGGACTCCACCATCAACCCAGCTTCCGACATCTTCTCTTCGTGCTGTCCCAGAATCTTCCGCAGCCCTTCAATCTCCGCATTCATGCGGTCCAGCATCTGCCGCACCGCGTTGACCTTCACTTCGCCGCTCTCAAAACGGTCTAGCGCGAATCGAATCGACAGGTGCTCCGCAAGCTGCACCAGCACGCCTTCGTCCAGCTTCGCGTGCTTTCCTTGTTCCGCGATTCCCGCCAGCGCATTGCGAAGGGTGTCTTGCGCCCGCACCGGAAGCTGCGTTACTTGGTCCTGAAACTCAACCGCCGCGGATGCGGCGTTCTGCCCGCTTCCTAATTTTCCAAAGGTCGTGAGTGCCTTCAGGATGCGGTAAATTTCTTCATCATCCGGCTCGCTCGTCCCGGCCTTCGTTCCCGCTTTTCCAGACGGCGCACCGCCACCCGCTGCAGCGACTCCTCCGCCTCCGGCGCCCCCTCCAACTCCAGCCGTGCCGCCGCTTCCATTGCCGTTCCCCGTTCCGTTTCCATTTCCTGTTCCGTTTCCATTTCCCGAGCCACTGCCAGTTCCGATGCCCACCCCGCCGCCACCGCTAGCGCCAGTCGATCCTTGCGCCGCTGCGATCAACTCCAGCAGCTTCTGCGGATCGTTCAGCATCTTCTTGAAATTATCCTGGTCTTCTCCCAGTGATGCCGCCGCAATTTGCGCCGATATGCTGGCGTCCCTGTGCCGTGAATCCGTGGCCACAAAGCACACTTCGTTCACGCGAATTCCGCGTGCATCCGCAATAGCGGCCTTCAACTGGAGCGCTAGTTCCGCAGGTTTCGCCTTACCGGTTGGAAATGCATGCGCGAATTTTGCTAATTCGCCTTCGGTGATTTGCGAGCTGAATTGCACGCTGGCCAGCCCAGCCGAAGACAGCAACTGCGCGAACTGTTTTTCCGCAGGCGTGGAATCCAGCGGAACGCCATCCAGCAACAACTGTGTGCCGGTGGCTCCCAGCAACAAGCTCTCTCCCGAATCTTCGGGGATCGCCGTGCGCAATTCGCTCCAGGCGATATCCAACTGTTCCGCGGTGCGCGTGTGATCGAAGCCGTACAATCTCGCGAATTTCAGCAGGATATTCAGGCTTCGAACAAAAGCCCTCCCGGCGGTCGTCTTCGGGTCTGTTTTGGTGGTGGTAAGTGCCAACTTCGCCTCATTGTCTGGGACCGATTGGCTAGAACCTTCCCACTAGTACTCTGCCCCTCCCAATGGGACCCCACAATGGTACGGTCGTCCCATGTGACCACCAGGTAAGCTCGCCTTTAGGCCAGCCTCCAACCTGTTCCCAAGTCCGGTACCTTCCTCCCCCCAATCTAACTCACCGGTAACCACCTAATTTGTCTTAAGCATCTCGGTCGTCAAACAACCTGTGGCACAACCATTCCTGGCTGTGCTCTTGGGTTCTCCTTATTGTTGTAGGGATCGCCTTCTGCTTGCCTAGACGAAGGAAGGGAGGCGGTCCGCCAATCACCGCTCGCACGGTCAGTGCATCGTGTACGCACTCATCAGAGCGCTCACGTCATTTCACTCTTTGTTTTGTTCGAAGAGAGAGACTTACTTCGTCACCGCAAATCGGCTCTGCCGCCGCGTCCGATTGCTGATATTCGCGGGCATCGGCAATCCGCCGAGTTCCAACAACAATTTCCGCAATCTCGATCGTTCATCCAGATCCATATCCACAAACTCAAACGCCATCGTCTGTGGCCGCGCCCCCCGCACAATCGCCTGCGCCTTAATATTTCTTACCCCGTGCGAAATCTTCAGCGTCAGCAGCGAACCCGGCGCCAAATGCCGGTGCGCAGCGCCAATCCCACCGCCCATATTCAGCTCCGGTATCGTCAGCTTTATGTTGTCGCGCAAGTTCGAAGTGATTGCGATCACGTGCTTGGACAACTTCAGCCGTGCATAACGCCGCTGCCGTATCACCGGCGCATTCAGGTCCGTATCCGTCGGCTCCAGCACAAGCTCTTTGCGGTCCAATCCACTCGACCCAATTTTTTCCATGGCCATGGTCGGTTCAAGTTTCTGCAGCGCCTGCGCCGCCGCGATTCGCAGCTCGTTTGGGTAGGACCACCGCCACACTTGTTTGGACTCCAGCATCTGCACCAGCAGCGGAGTTGCCACGCTCGCGCGCAATCTGCCCGCCGCTTCCACCGCCTTGATCCTCGTGAATCCCGGCACGCTGTCGTTCTGCAGCAAATCTTGAATCTTTTCGATGCACTCCGGCCGTCCGCTCATGCCCATTTCGTCCAGCGCTAATGGACGAATCAACGGATCCAACGAGTCATACAGCGCCACCAGCAACCGCGCGCGTTGTTCCGCGGGCGTAGCGGAAAGTTGCCGGATCGCCCGGTCGTGGGATGTCCGCGGCCACTGCGCCAATCTGGCCGGCAAAATTCTTTCCACCACGTCCGGTGCAATTTGACTCAGCAACCCCACCACTTCGGTGGCCTCCGTGGCCGGTCCCATTTGCAGCGTCTCTTCCAGGCGCGCTATCGCATCGGCGCCCAGGCCGCGAACAATTTCTCCCAGCAATTCACAATCGTCGCGGAAACCGCAATTCGCAAACCGGTTGGTCACGTAGTGCAGCGAAGCCTTCGGCATCAGCGTAAGAATATCCAGCAAGCCATCAGGCACGCTTCCGGTACGCATCGCGTCTTCCACGAACTCCGGAATGCGCTCCTCGGCCCCGATTCTCGTGCGTAGATTATTTGTCGACCCCGGCCGCAAGGCTTCCACGCTGTCCAACGAAGCCAACGCCTGTTGCATGGCCGGATAGAATTTCTTTGCGCTGGCCTCCTGGCTCATGCGTACGAATGCCGCGCCTATCAGCGTCTGCAAATCCGACTCCCGCTCGATAGCCAGTTGATTGCCCAGACGCTGAATCACGTCGATCAACGCGCTGCCGTCGCCGCTGCCGTAAAATTCCGCCAAGTCCGAAAGTCCGATGGCCGTAGTGCGCCGAGCCTCCGGAGCTTCCATCGCCGCGCACGCCGCATACCTGGTCAAGATCTCGTTCACCGTTTTCAATTCGCCGCGCCGCAGCATTTCCTCCAGGAAAGCCCGAATATTTCGCGGCGGTACGCACCACGCCTCATCGGACGTAAGCACTTCCTTCTTATTCTCGTCCGGTACCTGATTCCAGAATTCCTGGTCCAGCAGTTCGGTATACGACTGCACCGAAATTCCCGCGCTGGCCATCGCCTCTTCTTGCTGGCCCATGATCTTCCGCAACGCTTCAATCTCTGCGTTCATGCGGTCCAGCATCTGCTTGACGGCATTGACGCGCAGCTCCCCGCGTTCGTAGCTGTCCAATGCAAACCGTATCGCTACGTGTTCCGCTAGTTTCAGCAGCATCGGTTTGTCCGGCTTGTCCGTGGGAGCCTGCGCCGCAAGTCCCGCCAGCGCCTGCTGCAAAGTGTATTGCGCGCGAACCGGCAGTGATGTCAGCCGCGATTGGAACGCATTCGCGTCCATCCGTGAATCGCCTTCCTTGCGTGCCCGGCCCAACTGCGCGAACAACCCGATCATCGAGCGAATCTCATCTTCGGCAACCGAGAATCCACCCTCGGTTCCGGGTATCGTTCCTATCAGGCTGCCTTTCAACATGGATGACGCGGTCAACCATTTGCCCGGTTCTGCGCCTCCTCCTCCACCTCCCGTACCGGTGCCGGACCCACCCCCTCCGCCGCCAACGCCTACGCCCACACCTCCGCCACCACCGCTTCCCGAGCCAGCGCCGCTTCCCAATCCACCACCACCGCCGCTCCCACTACTCACTCCACCGCCGCTGCCCGCCGGTGTCCCCGGTTTGCCGGCTTCCCACAAACTTCCGCCAGCCCCGGTGCCGCCGCTCCAACTTGCGCCGCTGCCGCCGCCGCTTCCCGAGCCCGAACCACCCGCTCCACCTCCAGGTCCGCCACCCGATCCCGGCCCAAAGCCCAGACCGCCACCGCCCGACCCGCCACGACCGCTCTCGGCAGCCAATATCAGTTGCAGCAGTTTGTTGGGATCCTCAAAAATTTCCCGCATCCGATCGCTCTGCGCACCCAGCGCCTTCGCTGTCAACTGCGCGGCTACCTTGATTCCCGCCACGCTGCCGTCCTCGGCCACAAATCGAATTTCGTTGATCCGTATGCTGGTTTCGCCTGCCAGCGCTGTTTTCAATTGCTCCGCAAGTTGGCTCGGTTTGGCGTTTCCGCTCGGGAAACCCCGCACAAAACGCGCAAATTGCGCCTGCGTCAGACTTGGTGAAAAATGTATGCTGGCGATACCTGAATTGATCAACAGCAGCGCGAAACTTCGCTCCCCCGCTGCTGAACCAAGCGGAACCCCGTCCAACAAAATCTGGTTCCCCGAAGCTCCCAGAAGCACACCCGTGGTTCCGCTCTCATCCAGAGCTTGCCGCAACTCTTTCCAAGTTGTTTCAAATTGGGCAGCCGTCCGCACGTGTCCAAATTCGTACAGCCGTGCAAACTTCAACAGAATGTTCAGACTTCGAACGAATGTCCGTGCCGTTGATCGAGTGTCTCCACTCATTACTTGCGGATTTCCCTCAGTCCTACGTACTTCTACACTAGGATGCAACTTCTCGCGAAACAAGCGTTCTCTTCTGCCTGTCACGTATCTCTAACATAAACGCGAACCCTATCCTCCCTGCCCGCATCTACTTTCTATCATTACCAACTTTGAAACTCCGGTTGCCCCTGGCCGCGAATCAACATTACAATCAAGGCGTTCGCGACAATGGTGCCTGTTCGGCTTTCCCTGTTGACCGCCCAGCCCCAACGAAGGGATTGTATTATCGAATGGCAGATACTCCCGCCAATACCCGGTTTAAGCCGGAAATGCCGGAAATTCCCGGCGTTTCGGGCAGCCCTGCATCGTCCAGACCTCCGCGTCTTAATCCCTTCCTTCTGCTGGGTATCGCTGGTTTAGTCCTCGCCCTCCTGATCCTGGTTGGCGTTCGTTTGCTATCTCATCATAGGCCCGCCGAACCTGTAAAAGCCGGTCCGCCCGCGCAAATAGACGTTCCCCCGCCGCCACCGGATCCCAACGCATTATTACCGCACGCCAATGAAGCAAACCAGGTGATCGCCACTACCGCCGATTTTGCTAAGCCTTGGTCCTCTGCCGATTTCTTCATTCGCAATACCGTCACGGGCGAAGACGTTCCCGCAACGATTGTCCGCCTCCCTTCCGGCTCCCCTTCCCAGCCAACTTCTTACTGGGCGTTTTCGCGCAAGGCCATCTATGGCACTTGCCAACTGGAATATATTCCCGACCTCGACAAGTTACGTCAGGACTACGGCTATAAAGCCGCAACTCATCCCCTGGTCGGTAATCCCTGTACCCGTGTCCTTTTCGACCCGCTCAAAACTACCAATCTCCCCGGCAATCTCTGGATCCGCGGCGCCATCATCCAAGGCAGCGACATTCGCCCCCCGATCGGCGTAGAAATAAAAATCCAAGGCAAAGACGTCCTGGCTACCCGCACCGAGTAATCATCCGTCTCTTCTTCCGCCGCCTCTTGGTCTCTGCGCTCTCTGTGTTCCTCCCTCTGCGCCCTCTGTGTTAAATTCTTTCCTCGCTTCCATGAACCTAATCGCCCGCCGCAAATTTGTCACCAACATCGCCGCCGCATTCACTCTCCCCATAGTTCCCAACGCGCTCCAAGCCCCTCCTTCCTTCTCCACGCTAAAACCGCTAGGCAATCGCATCCACCCGATCACGGCCGACGAATTCCGCTCTCGCCTCCTCCGCGCTCAGGAATTAATGTCGCAATCCAATCCGAAATTCGACGCGCTTTTCATCGGCCCAGGAACCTCGCTCTATTACTTCACCGGCATCCGTTGGTGGCTCAGCGAACGCCTTCTCGCTCTCCTCATCCCCCGCAGAGGTGAACCTATCCTCATCTCTCCCGCTTTCGAAGAGTCCCGCATGCGCGAATCGCTCGTCTTCCCCGCTGAAATCCGCGTCTGGCAAGAAGAGCAAAACCCTTTTAAACTTCTCGCTAACACTCTCGCCGACCGCAACCTTCGCACCGGCCGCATCGGCATCGAAGAGCGCCTCCCCTTCACCTTCTTCGATCATTTCCGTGAAGCCGCCCCGGCCTACGAGTGTGTCTCCGGCGATCCCATCACCATCGCCTGCCGCTCCCGCAAATCGCCGCACGAACTCGAACTCATGCGCCTCGCCTGCGAAGCTACCTTCGACGTCTACCGCCAGGTTTTTGCAAATTTGAAGGAAGGAATGACACAGGAACACATCAGCGATCTCGTCGTTGCCGGCTATTCAAAGATGGAACTCCAAGGAGACGCGCTGGTTCTGCTCGGCCCATCCGCCGCTCTGCCCCATGGCAGCAAGCAACCGCGCACGCTAAAAGAAGGCGATGTCGTATTGATAGATGACGGCTGCTTCGTCGAAGGCTATCAAGCCGATGTCACCCGCACCGCCGTTTTCGGCAAGCCCACCGAAAAAATGCAGCGCGCCTTCGAAACTGTCCGCAAAGCGCAAGACGCCGCTCTCGATGCCGCCCGCGCGGGAAAACTTTCCGGCTCCGTTGACGACGCGGCCCGCGCTCAAATCTCCGCCGCTGGCTTCGGTCCCGACTACAAATTCTTCGCCCACCGCGTCGGTCACGGCATGGGTCTCGATATCCACGAACATCCCTATCTTGTTCGTGGCAGCACAACCGTCCTCGAACCCGGCATGACCTTTTCCAACGAACCCGGCATCTACATTCCCAACGAATTCGGCATCCGCTGCGAAGACGACATGGTCATCACCCCCAACGGCCCCGCCGCCCTCCTAACCCAATCCTTCCAACCCTCCCTGGAAAAACCCTTCGCCTAACCAACTGCTCTCGATCATCCCGACGACCAAAATCGGGTGCCGCACCCTGCGCCTTCCAGGGTGCGGGTTCTCTCTTGGGCTGATTCAAAGCCTCTTTTCGTAGCTTCTACTGAACGTGTCGTCCAGAGACCATCCGACAAGGATGGCGAAGGACCTCAACGCAACCCATCCTCCAAGTTTCCGACGGCCTTGCTTCCTGATTCCTGGTCGCTGATCCCTGATCTCCCATCCTCACCTCTCTACTCCCCAACTTCCTTGCTTCTCTCTTCCACCCATTCCACAATCCTCTCCTCCGCCCAAAACCTCTCCGCTCCTTCAAACCTGGAAATAAACCCGCAATGCCCGCCGTGCCGCGGCGCAACAAACTTCACGCTCGGATTCTCTCCCACCCGCGCCTTCAAAAGAGACGCATACGGCACAAATGGATCGTCCTGCGCCGTAATCATCAACATCGGCACGCGCACCCGGTCAATCACGTTCTTCGCGCCGACGTGCTCGTAATAATCCTCCGCGTCCCGATAACCAAACGCTGGCGCCGTAATCTCATCATCAAATTCCCGCACCGACCGTATCGGCCCCAGTCCGTTCGTCGAATAGCGCTCCGGAAACAGTCGCTGTTTCTCCCGGTAACGTGCCATCAGTCCCGTCACAAAATGTCGCTGATAAAAATAATTGTCCGCCCGCTCCAGCGCATCCGCGCAAGCCGACAAATCCAATGCCGGGCACACCGCTGACACACCGCGCAACTCCTTCGGCGCTCCGTCGGCAAACTCCCCCGCCATCTTCGTCACCAGGTTCCCGCCCATGGAATACCCGGCAAAAAATATCTTCGTGAACCCATCTTTTTCCGCCAACTCCCTCAGCACCGCTGCGTAATCCCCGCTCATCCCGCTGTTGTACAAGGTCGGCGTCAACCGCTCTGTGCCGCCACAATTCCGCTGGTTCATCCGCACCGCATGAAATCCCCGCGCCCAAGCCTTGTCCGCAATGCCTCGCGCATAATTCGAATCGCACGAACCCTCCAAACCATGCACGGTCACAATCACCGGCACATCCAACCCCTTCACCGCCTGCCAGTGACAAATCCCCTTTAGTTGCGTCTCCTCATCAACGCGAAAAAGCCGTTCTTCTCCTTCCGGTAAACTAAACTTCCGCGGAGCAAACGCCGACGCCATCGTCTGCAAATGCCCAGTCCTCAACCACGCATGCGGCTCAAAAATTCCATCAGAAATATTCATTCCAAAACTCTATTCCACCCCCACCCCCCGAGCAAGTTACTGCAACGTGTGGCACTGCTACTCCTGGCTGTGCTCTTGGGTTCTCTCCTCTTTAGCTGCACCTCGAAGGAGTTGTTGCTCTCGAACGTCACCGACGTCCTAATATCCGCTCTCGCCCTCTCTCTTGCCTTTGTAGGGACCGCCTTCGGAGGCGGTCCGCCAATTCAACGCGTCGCGCGGTGCTCCCAGCGGCATAGCCAACTCTTCTTCATCCCGCGCCTTTTTACGGGGTGATTCCTATTTACCTTGAGCTTCGGAGGAGCTGTGCTCTCGGGCCTCACTCCTCTTCCCTCAGTGGAGTATTGTTAACACTTACTCTCAATCCCGCGTCTATGGACTCGAGACGTAACGCAACAACGCCATGGCGTCGATGTGACTTTCCAAACCGAGATGCAATCCCCTCTTCTGGCCCGCGCATCGCCGTCAGCCGCGGCTAGCGCAGATGATTCTCTCGTCAAAGCCGCCCAGAAGGGTGACCGCGCCGCCTTTGGCCAGCTATACGCTCGTTACGCACGCATGGTTCACGGCATTCTTCTCACCCGGGTGCCGCACTACACAGTGGAAGATCTAGTCCAGGACGTTTTCTTGCAAGCGCTGCCGCGCCTCAACTCCTTGCGAGATGTCTCGCGTTTCGGCGGCTGGCTCGCCGCTATCGCGCGTAACCGCGCCGCCGACTTCCACCGTCATTCGAAGCCAGACATCGCGTTTGAGGAGGACCTGCATACGGAAGAAAAATCTGGCCCAGACGCTCAGGATCGCAGCGAAGCCTTGTTTGTGCTCGAAGCCATTCGCTCCCTTCCGGAAACGTATCGCGAAACGCTCACTCTCCGCCTGGTGGAAGGAATGACCGGCCCGGAGATTGCCCAGCACACGGGTCTCACCCACGGCTCGGTCCGGGTAAATCTCTATCGAGGCATGCAGCAGTTACGCGAAGTTCTTGCGCACAAAGCCGGGGCAAGTAGCATCACCACGAATCAACGCTGAGGGTTCGTAAGAGAGTGGGATAAGGAATATGTCCATGTCTGAACAGAAAAACGCAAACGTACAAGAAATGGCCGGCGATTATTTGTGGGACGCTTCAGGCGATCCGGATCCCCAAATCCAACATCTCGAAAAAACGCTGTTGCGCTTCCGGCATTCTGGCGCGTCGGCCCTGTCAATTCTCACAATCGAGATGACGCTGCCCCTGACTCTCGCAAGCCGCTTCTGGCTGCCCTGTTTTGCCACAGCAACAATCGTTGCCCTGGCGCTGACAGCCAACGTCATCCTCCGCCGTGGTCCGTTCTATTCGGATACCGCCGGCTCCTCCGGGTGGAATGTCGCGCGCATTGAAGGCAGTCCCCAAATTGGAGGAGCATTCATCACCGATCAGCAAGGAAACACAAAACTTCGAGTCGGTCAGACCCTTCAAACAAACGCGTCCTCAAGCGCCAGCATTTCCGATCGAGATCTCGGCGAAGTGAAAGTCGAACCCAATTCCCGCGTCCGGCTGTTACAAGCCGATAGCGATCGCAAACGCATTCAACTCGACGTAGGCACCATTCATGCCATGATCTGGGCTCCGCCGGGACAATTCGTCGTGGATACCCCTTCCGCTGTCGCCGTCGATCTCGGCTGCGCCTACACTCTGCAAGTTTCGCCCGATGGCTCCGGCACCATTCGTACTTCGCTCGGTTGGGTTGGATTTCACTTAAACGGGCGAGATTCGTTTATTCCCGCAGGCGCCATGTGTCCGACGCGTCCGCGCGTCGGTCCGGGCACGCCGTACTTCGAGGATGCGCCAGAAGCATTTCGAAACGCTTTGACGCAATTCGATTTCAACGCCACAACCGACGAAGCCCGCGCGTCAGCCCTGAAAACTATTCTCTCCCTCGCCCGCCCGCGCGATGGGCTGACCCTCTGGCACCTGCTCTCTCGCACCAATGGCGAAAACCGCGAACTCGTCTACGACCGCTTCGCCGCACTTGTTCCCCCACCGCCAGGCGTAACGCGCGATGGCGTTCTCCAACTCCAGAGCGCCATGCTCGACGCCTGGTGGAACGTTCTCGACCTCGGCGATATTTCCGTTTGGCGTTTCTGGGAACAGTCCTCTTCGCCAAGTCCCACCCCCTCCACCCAATTCATCCAGAAAAAACAAATCCTCCTCAAACAATCGCGTTAACCGTCGTTGCGGGTGCCCTACGGTCACTCTTTCCTTTGTAGCGGCCGCCTTCCGAGGCGGGCGCCTTTCTGATGCACAACGAAACCAAAATCTCCGTTAACAACAGACTCCTCTACGCGTCTTTACTCCTGAAAGCAACTGAACCGCAAGGAGGCGCAAGTGATCCTAAGTTCTTCAACAAAACTGGTTATACGTATCGCAACGATCTCGCTTTGTTCGCTGCTCGTTCTTTCAGCACACGCCCAACAAAACTCCCCGTCCTCGGACTTCATCGTCCACGAATGGGGCACCTTCACTTCCATCGCCGGCCAACAGGGCAAAGCCGTCGAGTGGACGCCGCTTTCCAAATCATCGGATCTCCCAACCTTCGTGGAGCATTTCCAAACACGTAACTTCAAACTGGGCCTGGCAGGCACCGTACGAATGGAAACCCCGGTCATCTACTTCTACTCGGCAAAAGCACGAACCGCCTCCGTTCACGTTTCCTTTGCCAAAGGCCTGATCACCGAGTGGTATCCGCACGCGTCCTCAGTCACTCCTCGTGGGGCAATCTCCGATGCCTCCCTGAATGAAAATCGAAACGGCGGCACTATCGCCTGGGATTCCCTCCAAATTGAACCAACCCGCCCAACGAATTTTGCTACCGAAGAATCAATCAGCCACTACTACGCCACGCGAGAAACTGCCTCGGCGCCACTTACAGTGCATTCGCCGTCAGGCGATCAGCAGGAGCGCTTCCTTTTCTATCGTGGTGTCTCCAACGTCGCACTTCCCATGTCCGCCAAACTCGCGGCCGACAATACGATCGATCTTCAAAATCTCGGCGAAAACGAAATCCCCAACGTCATCCTTTTCGAACGCCGCAGCGACAAAGTCGGATACCGCGTCCTCGGCCCGTTGCGTGAACAGTCGTCGCGTGAACAAGCTTCTTCACCATTGCCCGAACTCTCTGGGTCTCTGGATGCAATGCTTAACGATCTCCAACGTGTCCTCGTATCGCAGGGACTTTTCCCCGATGAAGCCCACGCCATGCTCCAAACCTGGAAGGATTCCTGGTTTGAAGAGGGAGCCCGGCTTTTCTATATCCTCCCGCGGCAATTCGTCGACACCATTCTTCCCCTTTCCATTCTTCCAACGCCCACCACAACTGTCCGCGTCTTCGTCGGCCGCCTGGAACTCGTTACCCCGGCAACCGAGCGCGCCATCGAACGCGCCTTCGCTTCCAACGATCGCGCCACTCTCGCGAAATATGGCCGCTTCCTCGAACCCATCCTGCGAACCATGCTCCAGAAATCAACCGACCCGGAAGAAACAAAACGCCTGCACGCATATATGGATTCTGTTTACCACGACATCGTCCTCCAAGCCCGGAACGCAAGCCAATAGGAATCGGTCAACTTTAGACCTAGCCTAGGTTGCCTCGACTTTGCCACAAGTGGCACAGCCACTCTTCGCCATCCCGCGTTTTCGCGAGATTGATTCGTGGCTGTGCCCTTGGGTTATAACTGCGTGCCACACCAATTCAGGGCCGTGCTCTTGGCTCCCGTTCACATAGCGATTGCACCCTCTCCCTTTTCCCGCTATGGTGTCCCAGAAACTCCGCCATGGACGACCAACTCAAATCCCCAAGCTCTTCCAGCCAAGGTCACGGCGCCGCCACTGGCGTGCAAGCCTCTCCGGCCCACTCTCTCGAGCAGCACCAAACACTCTCTCTCCTTCTCGAAGTCAGCCGAGAACTCACTTCCATCCTCGCTCGCGACGAACTCTTCCGCCGCATCGCCGAACGCGTCAAAAAACTGGTCGACTATCAGCTCTTCAGTGTCATGCTCTGGAATGAACAAACTTCCCGCCTTGAAGCCGTTATCCATGTCCACTCCGACCAGGCCATCCCCGAACGCATCCACGTTCCGCTCTTCAAAGGCATCACCGGTCATGCCGCCGGCGAGCGCAGGTCCCTCCGCGTCGACGACGTCTGCCTCGATCCCCGCTACATCGAGTTTCCAAACAGTGATAATGTCCGCTCCGAACTCGTTGTCCCTCTGCTCTTGAACGATCGCCTCATCGGCATCCTAGATCTAGAAAGCACCAGCGTCGCCGCATTCACTGCCGAAAACGAGCGCCTCCTCAACATTCTCAGCTCCTACATAGCCATCGCTCTCGAAAACGCCCGCCTCTACGCGCAGACCAAAGAATCAGAAGAGCGCCTCCAACACGATCTCGACACCGCGCGCGAAATTCAACGCCAACTTCTTCCCAAAGGCAAACGCGAAATGCCCGGTCTCGATCTCGCCGTCGCGTACGTTCCCGCGCGCCAGCTTGCCGGCGACTTTTACGATTTCATGTCTTATGGCGCGGGCCGCGGGGCCCTTGCGCTCGGCGACGTCTCCGGCAAGGGCACCGCCGCTGCGCTTTACGCCTCACTCGCCATCGGCACCCTTCGCGAATACACTCAGGATCATCGTTGCTGGCCAGAGGAAATGCTCTCCGTTCTCAATAAACGCCTCTCCGCCGCGCAAATGATGCCCAACTACGTCGCCCTCCTCTTTGCCGTCTACGACGCCAACCTTCGCCAACTCATCATTGCCAATGGCGGCGCTCCTCGTCCGGTTCTCGTCCGCAATCGCGAAGTCAGCGAAGTTCAAATCGATGGCACTCCGCTCGGCATGTTCGAAGGCATCGAGTACGACACCGTCACTCTTCTCCTCGAACCCAACGACATTCTGGTCTTCGCCTCGGATGGCATCCTCGAATCCACCAACAAGGACGCCGAACAGTTCGGCTTTGAGCGTCTTTCCGCGCTGCTCCAGGAACTTCCTTCCGGCGCTTCCGCCGCCTCCATTTCCTCCTCCATCTTGAATGCCACCGACGAATTCAGCGGCCATCCCGCCGAACCGCACGATGACCGCACGCTCGTCGTCCTGCGTTCCATCGCTGTCGTCCCTGCAACCAAAACCTGACTCGCTTTGCATGGACACATATCTTCACATCCGCGTCCTCTTCTCGATGATCCTCGGCTTGGGGATGTCTCGCCTGCTCGGGGGAGTCGGCCGCATCGTCCAGCATCCACGGCAATACAAGGTCTACTGGGTCCATCTCGTTTGGACTTTATTTCTGTTTCTTTACATGATTCATTTCTGGTGGTGGGAATTTCGTCTGGTCAATATCCACGTCTGGACTTTTCCGCTCTACTTCTTCATCGCCCTTTACGCTGTTCTTCTTTTCCTTCTCTGCGTGCTCTTTTTTCCGGAAGAAATGACCGATTACACCGGCTTTAAGGATTATTTCTATTCCCGCCGCCAGTGGATCTTCGCTCTCATGACCCTTCTGTTCCTCGCCGACTTTGCCGATACCCTAATCAAAGGCCGCGACTATCTCCACTCGCTCGGACCGCTCTATTACGCGCGCACCCTCTCTGGCATCGTCTTCAGCGCCGCCGCCTTCAAAATCAAAAACGAGCGCTTCCAGGAATTCTTCGCCCTGTTTGCCCTGCTCTTCGAAATCGTCATCATCCTGAAGTTCTACTTGACCGTAACCTGAAACCTTTCTCTGACGTGACTCGCACCTTTCGTTGCCACTGTGAACCAGGTGCCGCACCCGCTTGCCCTGAGTTGTGAAGGGTCGCCTTTCAGGGTGCGGGTTTTCTCTTTCGCCGATTTTTCCGTGGGTGCCCCACGCGGCGCTGTTGCGCGTGGGTCTTGGGTTTCTCGCCTGCGTTCACTCGTCGCAGGCAGCCGACAGATCCATTCCGTGTAGGGGTGCAGCACTGCTGCACCCCATGTCCGCACAATCACCGCATCCTGCGCCTCCCAGGTGCCGCACCCTTCGGTGTTAAAGGGTGCGGGTTTTCTCCTTCGCCGATTTTTCCGTGTGTGCCCATGCGCCGCCGTTGCGCGTGGGTCTTGGGTTTCTCGCCTGCGTCCACTCCTCGCGGGCAGCCGACAGATTCATTCCGCGTAGGGGTGCAGCACTGCTGCGCCCCATGTCCGCACAATCACCGCATCTTGCCCCTCCCGGGTTTTCCCGGGTGCCGCACCCTTCGATGTTAAAGGGTGCGGGTTTTCTCTTCCTCAGTGCCCTCTGCGTCCTCGGTGCTCTCCGCGTTATCTTTTCCTCCTCCCGCAGCCCTTCGAATTAACATGTTCGAAGGCAACGCGGGATTAGATAACTTCTCCGCGGTTTCTCGTCCCGCAACCGGCAGCTTCGACGCATCCAGCAGCCCTAACTGCACCAGCACCGAAGCCTGATCCCAATAAATGTGTTCATGCGCCAGTTTCCCATCCCGAAAATGAACGATCACCACCAGCGCGCACTCCACACGCTTTCCCGTCGGCGCAACTCCCGGAAGCATCCAGTCCATTTCAATCGTATGCGTGAACCGAAAGATCATCTCGTCCACCAGCCGCTCCGTCCCGATCGTCCGCGAAATCGGTACAATCTCCGTATCGGCCGGCATTTTCGGGATAAAGTGCCGCGAGTAAAATTCCTCCAACTGCTCGCTGCCGACTCCTCCAGTCATAACCGGAATATGATTCACGTACGCATCTGCAACCATCGTCTCCAGCGTCGCACCCGTGTCCTTCGTAGCGAACTCGTCCCGCAAATGCTCCTCCCAAAGATCGTTCAACCCCTGCTCCGCCGCCGTCAATTTACTCCCAATCTCCCGCCCGTCACTCATTCCATTCTCCTTTCTCGTCGAACGTAACTCGCATCCTCAGCCAGAACTGGGTGCCGCATCCTTCGAATTTAAGGGTGCGGGTTTTTCGGGTCTGATTTTTTTCCGTGGGTGCCCATGCGCCGCCGTTCTTTGGTTCCTGATCACTGGTCGCTGATCTCTGATCGCCTCTCCCCTCAAATTTGACCCACCCCCACCACCTCCCCTAAAATAGTAGTTTCACCGTGACGCATTTTCCCGATTTGTTGCATTCATCCTTCGGCCCAGCGTGTATCCGCTGGGCTGCCTTGTTTCCGAGCGCGTTGCTCGCCAACTCCGCATCTCTGAGGCTCTACTAATGCCCATAAATTTTGATGGTCCCATCCGCGAAGGTCTCACGTTTGACGACGTGCTCCTCCTTCCTGGCAAATCCTCCGTAGTCCCCACCGAAGTCGAAACCGCCACGCAATTCACCCGCAAACTCACCATCAACATTCCGCTCGCCTCCGCCGCAATGGATACCGTCACCGAATCCCGCCTGGCCATCGCCATCGCGCGCCAGGGCGGCATCGGCATCATTCATCGCAACATTTCCATCGATCGCCAGGGCGAAGAAATCGACCGCGTGAAGCGCTCCGAATCCGGCATGATCGTCGACCCCGTCACCATCTCCCCGGACATCACCATCGCGCAAGCCCTGGAGATCATGACCAAGTACCGCATCTCCGGCCTTCCGGTCACTCGCGGCACTCGCCTCGCCGGAATTCTCACCAACCGCGATCTTCGCTTCGAAAAAAATCATTCGCAACTCGTCGGCCAGGTGATGACTAAAGACAATCTCGTCACCGTCGCCGTGGGCACCACCCTCGAGCAAGCCGAAAAAATCCTCCAAAAGCATCGCATCGAAAAGCTTCTCGTTGTCGATCAGGATTTCAACCTCAAAGGTCTCATCACCGTAAAAGACATCCAGAAAAAACTCGAATATCCACGCTCCTCAAAAGACGATCAAGGCCGCCTCTACGTTGGTGCGGCCGTAGGCGCCACCGGAGACTTCCTCGAACGCGCCGTGGAAATGTCCAAAGCCAAAGCTGATGTCCTCGCCATTGATACCGCCCACGGTCACACCGAGCGCGTAATGGACGCGATCAAAGCGATTCGCCACCGCCTTCCGGAAATGCAACTCATCGCCGGTAACGTCGCCACCTACGAAGGCGCAAAAGATCTCATCGCTCTGGGCATCGACGGACTCAAGGTCGGCATCGGCCCCGGCTCCATCTGCACCACGCGCGTCGTTACCGGCGCCGGCGTCCCGCAACTCACCGCCATCATGGAAGCCGCCCGAGCAGCCCAAGGCACCGGCGTGGCCATCATCGCCGATGGCGGCATTAAATATTCCGGTGACATCACCAAGGCCATCGCCGCAGGCGCTTCCTCCGTCATGATCGGTAGCCTCTTCGCTGGAACCGAGGAATCCCCGGGCGAAACAATTCTCTATCAAGGCCGCACCTTCAAGTCTTACCGCGGCATGGGTTCTACCGGAGCTATGGAACAAGGTTCTGCCGACCGTTATTCGCAGGAAGGCGCGGAACGTGGCAAGTCCGTCCCCGAAGGCGTCGAAGGACGCGTTGCCTACAAAGGTCCTCTCAGCGGGCTCACCGATCAACTCGTCGGCGGCCTCAAGAGCGGCATGGGTTACGCAGGCGCCCGCACCCTCAAGGAACTAACCGAAAAGAGCCAATTCATCCGCATCACCGCCGCAGGCCTCCGCGAATCCCACGTCCACGACGTAGTCATCACCAAGGAAGCCCCCAACTACCGCATGGAATAACCGCACTGCTATCCGGAGAGGAGTACTCTCGTGACTGTGCCCTTCCTTTGTGAACTCTGTGTTAAATCTTTCTCCCGGCTTTCCTGTACACACAATCTAAACTTTGCGCGCTCACAATTCAGAGTTTCACGTAATCTAAAATGAGCAATCGAAGGAGCCTCGTTTGTCCACATCCGAACCTTGGCGTAATCCCCGCCCGGCACCCGATTTCGACGAAGTTCGCCATCGCGTCCCGCGTCAACCCGTCGTTCCACAATGGTTCCGCTCCTGGTGGCCTGCTATCCTTTGGGCCTGCCTCATCTTCACCGCTTCCACCGACAGCTTCTCCTCTGATAACACCGCGTCGGTCCTCTATCCTATTCTCCACGCCATCATTCCGCATCTCACCACGGCCCAATTCGCGGTAATCCACCACCTCATCCGTAAATCGGCCCACTTCACCGAATATTTCATCTTTTACCTGGTCCTCTTCCGCGGCATTCGAGGCGCACATTTCGGCTGGCGCTGGACCTGGGCCTGGACTGCCTGGTTTATCGCCGCCGCCTATTCCGCCCTCGACGAAATCCACCAATCCTTCGTCGCCTCCCGCACCGCCTCCGCATGGGACTCTCTCCTCGACTCCATCGGCGCTCTCGTTGCCCTAGCCATCGTCTACCTCTTCTACCGTCACTTCCGCTCCCGTCCCTCCACCTCTGTGTAACGGCCACACCCACACCCGTCAAAAATATATCTTGACAACAATCTTACTCTTCTGTTATCATTCGCTCATTGAGAAGTGCGCCTCGCGGTTCTTACCCTCCGCGAGCCTCTTTCCAACTCATCTCCATCGAACACAGGAGCTTTGCATGTCCGCGAAATCCTCCAAGGACCGTGCGACTTTGTGTGCTTTCTCTTTTTCCGACGGTCGCCAGCGCCGCTCTCTGCGCCACAAGCCAAATTCCCGCTACTGCCTTCCCCACGCCCGCAAAGCGCGTCACCCGGAAGAAGCCGACGAAGTCGCCAGCGAGATCCTCGAACCCATCTCCGGCAACTTTGTCTCCGCTTCCGCGCTCACCCAATCTCTCGTTTCCCTCTTCTCCGCCGTCGCCGAAGGCCGCATAGGGCCCAAACAAGCCTCCGCACTCGCCAAAGTCTCCACCGTCCTCATGAAATCTATCGACGCTGCCAGCCACGAATTCCGCTCTGTTTATATCCCTTCTTACTAGGCTCAACTCGTCCGCTCGTCCCACGGCGAACTCCCCGACTACATCCCCAGACGTGCACCCGATCCCCAACCCGATCCAGACACACCGACGACACAAGCGACTCCGACGCCGATTCCGCCTCCTGAATTCTGCCGTCGGAGACGGTTTTTGTGGCGGCCGCCTTCCGAGGCGGGCATCTTGGGTTGTCTTCCGTTCTTCTTAATTGAGGTCGAAGCTCCAGCTCCAAGGAGCTTCCAAGGGATCGGAGGTTCGACATGGGTACTTGGCTCGGATCTGGCGTTTTCCCTAACGCTAAGGCGTAACCCCTCCAGAATCCGCACTTACATATCTGTATCAAAACAAACCGCCTGTAACCCCTCCAGAATCCGCACTTACCGACCCCGATTCTGCTAAACCCAGCAGAATCCGCACTTACGCAAAAGTCGATTTTTCCACTCCCCGAGTAACCACCTAGTTAACAGACCCTCCGTCCAGCGTAACCCTCTCGCGACATCCCCACCCCTGCCTCATTCCCGGCAACTTTCTCTTTCTGTTAGGGTTTACAGCATAGATGCCGCCGAAGCATTCCGGCGGACGGGGCGGCCAACCAGAGCAACTCCCGCCCAAGCGCACCATACAGAGGAAAATCATGCTCCGACTCATCAAATACTTCTTCCTGGCTCTTCTCATCCTCGCGCCTCTGGCGATGCCTTCACCCGCCTCGGCGCAGATTGCCGTTGGCGTCTCTATCCGTATCGGCCCGCCCGTTCTTCCTGTCTATGCCCAGCCAGTTTGCCCCGGCGTCGGCTATATCTGGACACCCGGATACTGGGCCTATGGACCGGACGGCTATTTCTGGGTCCCTGGCACTTGGGTGCTGGCGCCCACGCCTGGCTATCTCTGGACACCCGGCTATTGGGGTTGGGGCGGTGGAGTTTACGTCTTCCACGCCGGCTATTGGGGACCCCACGTCGGCTTCTACGGAGGCATTAACTACGGTTTCGGCTACGGCGGTGTCGGGTTCGTTGGTGGCGAATGGCGTGGCGGCGTCTATCACTACAACACCGCGGTCACCAACGTGAACACCACCATCGTCCATAACACCTACAACACCACGGTGATCAACAACAACACCACCGTCAATCGCGTCAGCTTCAACGGCGGTACCGGTGGCACCACCGCGCAGCCGACCGCTGCCGAACGCGCTGCAGAGAGCGATCACCATCTCGCTCCCACGCCCATGCAGCAGCAGCACTTCCAAGCAGCCAGCACCAATCGCGCCTTTCTAGCTTCACAAAATCACGGCCAGCCCAGCGTCGCCGCCACCGCCAGACCCGGCGTCTTCAGCGGCCAGGGAGTAGTCGCCGCTCACCCCGCCGTCAATACGAATCCCAACCATCCCATGAACGCCTCCGCTACCACGCATGCCAACATGCAAACCGATCGTCCGCCCAGCGCTCGCACCGGCACCACCAACAATTTCAATTCCTCCAATACCAATCGCCCCAACAACGTTCCATCCAATACCAGCACAAATCACCCGCCCACAACCACCACAACGCACCCAAACACCACGCAACCCACATACAACAACACTTCCAAACCGCCGCAACAGCATCCCAACAACAAGCCGCCCAGCGAACCGCATCACGAGAACGGCCACGAAAGCGGTCACGAAGGCGGTCACCCCGGCTCCGGCCGCTAATCCTGATTCACTCGCGTGCCTTGCTTTGTAGGGGTGGCTTTACGCCGCCCTCTTGGGTTTCTCGGTAGGGGCGCCGCACTGCTGCGCCCCATGTCCGCACAATCGCATGATCTTGCCGCGCTACTCTTTCCTTCTCTGACAGCGTTCTTTTGTAGCGGCCGCCTTCCGAGGCGGCGCCTTACTCCAACATCCTGAAGCGCAAATCTACCGCCTGTCATCAACGTCTAAAATCAAGCCCCCAAACAAAAAAGCCCGCTTCGCACAAGCGAAGCGGGCTTTTGAATTTTACGGCGTCACTACTTAGCACCTATAATTCGAGACTTAAAACTTCTTTTCTAACTCGCAGCCTCCACCGGCTCTTCCTTCTTGGTCTTCGCCTTCTTCTCTTTCGCCTTGAACTCGTATCCCACCAATTCAAGTATGGCCACCTTCGCGCCGTCTCCAACGCGATGACCGCCGCGAATAATCCGGCAATATCCGCCTTCGCGATCCGCGAACTTCGGCGCAATCTCGCTGAACAGCTTCTGCGTGCATTCGGGCGTCATCAAATACGCCGCTGCCTGCCGCCGCGATTGCAGCGTGTCGCGCTTGCCCAGGGTAATCATCTTTTCCGCCACCGGACGCGTCGCCTTCGCGCGCGTCAACGTGGTGGTGATCCTTCCATGAGTAAACAAATTCGTGACCAGGTTCCGCAACGTCGCGCGGCGGTGCCACGGATTGCGTCCCATCTTCGATTTTGCCAATAGATGTCGCATGTTCTCTTTTCCCTTTACGCTACTTGCTGCTGTTCTTTCCGTTTTCTTTAGGAGGCCGGGGCTTCCGCCCCGGCGTTTTCGCTTCCACAGATGGGGGGCCTTAGCCCCTGCAGCTTACAGGCCCAGCGTCTCTTCCGAACTCGCCGGCGACGTCTGGCTCGGCAGCGGCGGCCAGATAATCCGGCCATGCTCGTCGAATTTCATTCCCAGGCTGAGGCCCATCTTCACCAGTATATCTTTGATCTCGTTCAGCGATTTGCGGCCGAAGTTTTTGGTCTTCAGCATTTCGTTCTCGCTCTTCTGCACGAGTTCGCGAATAGTCTGGATGTTGGCGTTCTTCAGGCAGTTGTAGCTGCGCACGGAAAGCTCCAGCTCTTCCACCGAGCGGTCCAGGTGCTCCAGCCGCGGATCGTGAATGATGTCTTGCGGCATCTCCACGTTCTCCACCGGTTCTTCAAAGTTGATGAAGATGCTCATGTGATCCTTCACCAGCTTCGCCGCCAGCCCGATGGCGTCCTGTGGGGTGATCGCGCCGTTGGTCCACACTTCGATCATCAGCTTTTCGTAATCGGTCATCTGTCCCAAACGCGCGGACTCCACGGAATAATTCACCTTGCGCACCGGCGAGTGCACGCTGTCCACCGGGATGTATCCGATCGGCAGGTCTTCGTCGTAGTTGCGGTCCGCAGCCACGTAGCCACGCCCGTTCTTCACCCGCATTTCGATCTGCAGCTTGCCGCCTTCGCTGACCGTCGCCAGATACACGCCTTTATCGAGAATCGCGAAATCCGAATCTTCCTCGATTTGCGCGCTGGTCACCACACCCGGCTGCTCGACGTTCAGAAAAATCGTCTTCGGCAGATCGGTGTTCAGCTTGATCGGCACTTGCTTCAGGTTCAGGATGATGTCCGTGGCATCTTCGACGACGCCTGGAATCGAGGAGAATTCGTGCAACACGCCTTCGATCTTCACCGCGGTAATCGCGGCGCCTTCAATCGAACTCAGCAACGCACGGCGCAGCGCATTCCCCACCGTGGTGCCCCAACCCCGCTCAAACGGCTGCGCGGAGAAGCGGCCGTACCGCTCCGTCAACGACTCCAGCTCCGACGCCAGACGCTTTGGTTTCTGAAATCCCTTCCACATATTGTTCCTTCCTTCTGTGGTCCATCGCAATGACCACGAAAAGCCCTGAAAATTTCGAGTAATAAGTTGTAAGTAATAAAGTTCTAAGCAAAAGCCTCACCAAGAACTGAAAACTTAGAACTAAAGACCGTTTTACTTCGAGTACAGCTCGACGATCAGCTGCTCGTTAATCGGCGGCGTCTGCACGTCTTCGCGCTTCGGCAACGCCACTACTTTCGCTTTGAACTGCTCGCGATCCTGTTCGAGCCAGGGCACCGCGCTTTGGCTCTGGGCGACGTTGCGCGCCTCCAGAACCATCGCGTTCTGGTGCATCTTTTCCTTGATGGCGATGTCTTCGCCAACATTGACCTGGTACGAGGGAATGTTCACCTTCTTGCCGTTGATGCGGACGTGGCCGTGCAGCACCAGTTGCCGCGCTTGCGAACGGGAAGAAGCCAGACCGGAGCGCCACACCACGTTGTCCAGGCGGCGTTCCAGCATGATGATAAGGTTTTCACCTGTGGGGCCCTTGGTGCGTTCCGCCTTCTCGAAATAATTGCGGAATTGACGCTCCAGAAGTCCGTAGGTGCGCTTTACTTTCTGTTTTTCGCGGAGCTGCAGGCCGTAGCCGGCAACCTTCGCGCGCCGCGATTGTCCGTGCTGTCCCGGCACAAAGTTGCGCTTCTCGATCGCGCACTTGTCCGTGAAGCACCGCAATCCTTTTAGAAATAATTTCTGCCCTTCCCGGCGGCACAGGCGGCAGACTGCATCACGATGTCTTGCCAACTTCTATTCTCCCTTCCCAAATCTCTCAAAAACGAAACTCAAGTGAGTTCTAAGTAATAAGTTTTAGGTTCTAAGTTCCAAGTCCCGAAATTTCTGGCTTTACTTAATACTTAAAACTAAAAACTAAGAACGAATCCTGTCTCCAGCCATTCCTGGCTGTGCGCTTGCAACCGTTACACCCTACGCCGCTTCGGCGGACGGCAACCGTTGTGCGGAATCGGCGTAACGTCGCGGATCGCCACAATGTGCAATCCAGCGGCAGCCAACGCGCGCACTGCGGATTCACGGCCGGAGCCTGGACCCTTTACGCGTACTTCCACGCTCTTCACGCTGAACTGATCGCGCGCGGCGCCCGCTGCGGTCAGCGAAGCCTGCTGCGCGGCGTACGGCGTGCCCTTGCGCGAGCCCTTGAAACCCACCGCGCCGGAAGAAGACGAACAAATCACGCGGCCGTCTGGATCAGTGATGGTGATCTGCGTGTTGTTAAAAGAAGCCGAGACGTACACGATGCCGTGCGGCACCACGCGGCGCTCGCGCTTCTTCTTGAACTCTTTCTTCTTCTTGCCCGCTACCGCTCCCGGTTTGCCGGTTCCTCCCGGCTTTCCTGGCTGCGCGTCCGGCTGTGTATTCTGCTGCTGCTCTTTTGCCACGTTTCACTCCAAAGATTCTAAATTCTAGTTCTAAGTCTTAAGTTCCAAGTCTTAAGTTCTAAGTCTTAAGTAAGAGGCTCTTCGCTTTACTTAGAACTAACAACCAATAACTAAATACTTTTTCTACCCCTTCTTGCCTGTCGTCTGCTTCTTGCCCGCCACTGCGCCACGGCGCGGACCCTTCCGCGTGCGCGCATTCGTGTGCGTGCGTTGCCCGCGGACCGGCAAGTTGCGGCGGTGACGAATCCCGCGATACGCCTGGATTTCGATCAGCCGGCGAATGTTCATCTGGATCTCTTTGCGGAGATCGCCTTCCACGCGCCCTTCCTGCTCGATAATCTGGCGGATACGGTTGGTTTCGTCCTCCGTCAGGTCGCGGACTTTCTTCGTGAAATCCACGTTAGCCTTCTCGGCAATACTCTTCGCGCGCACCTGTCCGATTCCATAGATCGAGGTCAGCCCGACCCACAAGCGCTTTTGCGGCGGAAGATCAACACCAGCGATACGTGCCATGATTTCTCCAGTACGAACAAACTCTAAGTTCTAAGTTCTAAGTTCTAAGTTCTAAGTTCTAAGTTAGA
>Ga0210383_10000476_pt1 | contig 37068 bp, 29 predicted proteins | sample IncBWC14OmetaG_FD_160072 | JGI IMG/M metagenome (GOLD analysis project Ga0210383, IMG submission 160072) | Forest soil microbial communities from Barre Woods Harvard Forest LTER site, Petersham, Massachusetts, United States - Inc-BW-C-14-O ... | reverse complement strand
CATCGAGAGCGTACGCTCGACCTCGCCGCCGAAATCCGAGTGGCCGGGAGTATCGACGATGTTGATGCGCGTGTCACCCCACAGGATCGAGGTGTTCTTGGCCATGATCGTGATGCCGCGTTCGCGCTCGAGCGCGTTGGAATCCATGACGCGATCGATGACCTGCTCGTTGGCGCGGAATACGCCCGACTGCCGCAGCATCGCGTCGACCAAAGTGGTTTTGCCGTGATCGACGTGGGCGACGATCGCTAAATTTCTTATATCTGGGCGTCTCATTGTGTGATGAATGCTAAAACGCGGCCGAGCCCTCAGGTTCGCCCGCGCGTGACGACTATTGTAGCTGTCGCTGGCAGCAGAGTAAACGCAGTCGCGCGAACGGTCGGCGAAACACTCCCGTAACGTGTGGAAGAACGTCTGCTCGGTGTACGATGTAGTTTCGAAGATGCTCCGGTTCGAAAACCATGAAGCTTCGCCACGCCATCGCTCTTGTGCTTCTCATGCTGGCCTCGTGCACGCCGAGCATCGAGCAATCAACGACTCGCGCCGAGGCCGCGGCTGCTCGCGCCGAACGATCGGCGATGCTGGCTGAACAAAGCACTGATCAAGCCTCCAAAGCGTCGGCTCAGGCGCTGATAGTGGCGGACCAAGCGGACAAGGACGCACGGCGTGCGGACGACGCGGTAAGCAGATTGGAAACTCCGACCGTGAAACACGGCGACCTGTTGCTGAAACCTACCGAAGGTTCGCCGCTATTCTGGTGTCTTATGGGCCCGCCAATCATACAAGGAGGCCCTATGGGCTCGGAATCGATCGACTGGCATGCACAGCGGTCAAGATTTTGGGTCGGCGAAATATTTGACTCCAAGTCCGACTGTCGCGACGCGCTGCGAAAATCTCACCGTCTATTCGCGGACGTCATGGGCAAAGAGCGCGACCTTCGCGCGCGGCTCCTGCCATTCAGGATGTTTTGCGCTGCCTGCGCTAATGAGGGCGCAGACGATGAGGACTAGCGTCCGCCGCGCTGCAGCGTTCGCCAAATAGTACGGCGACGACACGGCCATCGGCTGGTCGCGCTGGAGCTTTGGAGCCGCGCGACGCCTTCGATCTGGCAAGTCGCCGTCAAAGGCAGTAATCATCAGGCGCGGAAGAAGTCTGGATAGCATGGACTTGCCAGCCAGCCATCGGTCTCGTCGGTTTTCGATATTGCCGAAATGGGTTTCGGAGTACGAGGGCGGCTGGTTGAGGCTCGACGTTGTCGTACCTACTGGAACGGGACGCGTTACAGTTCAATCTTGAGCTAGTTGTCGCGAAATATCAGAGTTCTTCTGTCAAGCTTGTCGGCGGAGATCGTGGCTTATGAACGATAATTCATCCGGACGAAAAATTAAGCGCAAACAATACGAGACGGAATTACGCAAGCTTCAGGCTGAGCTTTGCAAACTTCAGGAATGGGTGAAGCACAAGGGCCTGCGCGTGATAATTGTGTTCGAGGGCCGCGATGCTGCCGGCAAAGGCGGAACGATCAAGGCCATTACCGAGCGTGTCAGCCCGCGCGTATTCCGCATCGTCGCGCTGCCTGCGCCGTCCGACCGCGAGAAGTCGCAGATGTACATGCAGCGTTACGTCGAGCATTTCCCGACCGCCGGCGAAGTCGTGATCTTCGATCGCAGTTGGTACAACCGGGCGGGAGTGGAATACGTGATGGGCTTTTGCACGAAGGAGCAGCATCGGCAGTTTCTTGAACTGTGCCCGACGGTCGAAAAATACGTCGTGGATGGCGGCATCAAGATCGTTAAGATCTGGCTCGAGGTCAGTGATAAGGAGCAAAAACGTCGTTTCGAGGCGCGCCTTCAGGATCCTCTACGTCAATGGAAACTCAGCCCCATGGACCTGCCTTCGCGCAGCAAGTGGTTCGAGTATTCGCGCGCGCGCGACGAGATGCTTGCGGCTACGGATACGAAACACGCGCCTTGGCACATCCTGAACTCCGACGACAAGAGGCGCGCACGACTGAACTGCATCCGTCACATCCTTAGTTTAGTTCCTTACAAGGACGTTCCGCGCGAGAAGGTGAAGGTGCCGAAACGTGCGGCCAAAGGATCGTACGACGATAAGTCTTCGCTGAAGGGGAGGAAATTCGTGCCGGAGAAATATTGAATGATTGCGCGCTCCATGCCCTCTAACATCATTTCGGATTTTCTGATCAGGAACGAGCAGCGAAACACTTCCGCAATGCGCACTTCGTTCAATCCGGGTTAAACGTCTGCTCCAATTCCAGATATGAATCCGGATCGAAAAATAGCGCGCGCCACCATTCAAAAATCTGAATGAGTCGCACGCCCCGAAGACTGGGGGCGACATGGAATGTAGCAGTGTCGGTATCTCCGTTGAGACTAAATTCAAGCGTGTTGGATCCACACCAATCGATCCTCGCGCACAGCTTGTGCAGACCCGGAGATACCGACAGTTCCCTGGTCTCGCCAGCGCGGATCGTGTCGACACTCTTGCCATCGAGAATGATTCGATAGGCGCGGAAGCGGTCCGGATACCAGGAAGTCCGAACGATTCTCACTAGCGCCATGAAAGCATCGCGCAGCTAGGGCGAGGGTGGCGGTGCGGCCATCGGCGCGTTGCGTTGGAGCTTTTGCAGGAGTTGCTCGACGTCTTCGACCTCGGTGACGCGCCAGTAACCGTCGTCGCCGCGCGCGAGGTGGATTCGCCAGCGCTGGCCCTTGTTGTCGGTGAAGTCGGTCGCCGCCGTGTCGCCATGGCGATGCAGTAGGACCAGCGAACCCGCGACGGCAACGCCCGGCATCTGGACCTCTTTCGCGCCGTCGTCGACTTTCTGAACGGCCCACGATTTTGCGACCTGCGCCATCGGCTTGGTGAGCAGATCGATGGCGGCGTTGCCGAGCATCGCGCTCAGCGGGTCATTTGCGCCCTGCTTCTGCACCATCTCCTGCCCCGCCTTTCTCACGACGCTTTCAAAATCGACGTACTTCGCCGCCTCGTCACCGTCGCGCGCATCGATGTTTTGCTTGAGCCGGAGCACGGCCCAACTCGGAGAGTTCGGCAGGTAGAAGATCGCCCAGCCGGCGACCGCGGCAAGGATCAAAATCGCGGTGAAGTGGCGAAAGACAAATCGCATCGCGACTATTTTGCACGATCAGCGCGGAGAAAGCAGGCTGGCGGCGGCCTTATCGAGAATCCAGATGACTTCGCCGCCTTGTGGCGCGACAATCTGCGCGGGAAATTTGTCGGGGTCGCGCGGGCCTTCGAGGATATCTTTCACGGCGGCGGCTTTGCCCTGCCCTGCCACCAGGAACATCACGCGCTGTGCATTGTTAATCACCGGCGGCGTGAACGACAGGCGCCGCGGCGGTTCGGCGGCAACCTCGACGGCGACGACCATGCGCTGCGTTTCGTGAATCGCGGGATCGCCGGGGAACAGCGACGCCGTATGGCGATTGTCGCCGAGCCCCAGCATGATCAGGTCGAATCGCGGAAACTCGCCATCACCGAGACCGAAGCGCTTGCGCAACAGATCCTCATAAGCGGTTGCCGCAGACGCCGGCGGATCCTCGCCGCGCATCCGATGCACCTGGTCGGGGCGCAGGCCGAGCTTGCTCAACATCGTGCGATTCGCCATCGCGTAGTTGCTCTCGGCGTTATCCGGCGGGACGCATCGTTCGTCGCCCCAGAAAAATTGCACTTCCTTCCAGTCGACGCTCAGGCGAAAGCGCGTCGCGAGCAGGTCGTAGGTGGCCGCGGGCGTCGATCCGCCCGAGAGACAGAACGTGAACTCGCCGTGCGTGCAAATCGCCTCGCCCGTGATGTGCGCGACTTCTTCGGCGGCTCGAACGTAGAGCTCCTGCGCGTCGTTGAGGATGATCAGTTTCGGTTCAGCCATATCCCTACCTGGCAATCGCGGCGGCGATTTCCTTGCGAAGCGCTTCGACGGCGCCGATCGGATCGTGTCCTGACAGATGCACGCGGATAACGCGGCGGCCGTGCTTCTCGAGCGACTGAAAATCGCCGAGGTATTGCGCTTGGTTGAGCTGCGCGAAATCGTACGCGGCGCCCGGAATCGAAATCGAGTCGCGATGATCCTGGGTTATCTGCAGGAACAAGCCGGTGTTGGGGCCGTCCTTGTGCAGCTGCCCGGTCGAATGGAGGCATCGCGGACCGTAGCCGAACGTCGTCGCGACGCCGTATCGCTCGACGATCGCTTTACGAATCGCCGCGAGATCCTTGTCGACGGTCGGATTGGGCGAGACGTACGCCACCGCGGCGAAGTAATCGCCGGGTTTGGCGAGATTCATGAACGCCGTGAGCATAGCGCGGAAATCCTTGCCGCCCTTGAGCGCGTCGCCCGCGACGCCGCCGGAAAAGAGCACGAGCTTGCCAGCCTCGGCAATCGGCGCCTGCGCGGGAATCTTCTTGCTGCGCGCGAACTCCGCGAGGATGCGGCTGGTGTTGTCCTTGCTCTCCTGCACGCCCGGCTGTTTGAACGGCTCGACGCCGATCACGGCGGCCGCCGTCACCGATGCGATTTCCCAGCGCATGAATTCTTCGCCCAGATCGATTTTGTCCGACAACGTGATCTGCACAGTTGGGATGCCGGCTTTCTTGATGGCTTCGAACGCAGCGTCCTGCGCCGCGTCGGCGCCGTTGCTCAGCCTAAGATAAACGAACACCCGGTCCTTGCCGTAGGCCTTCGCGTCGACGAGGGGCTCGTCGCAAACCGGCACGATGCCGATGCCGTTCTTGCCCGTGCTTTCGGCGAGCAACTGCTCGACCCACAGGCCGAATGCGCCGATCGGCGGCGAAATGATGAAGGTGACCTTATCGCGGCCCGCCTTCTTGAGCGCTCCCAGAGCCGCACCCAGGCTGACGCCGAGATTGTCGACGACGCGCACGCATCCGGCGGAACTGTGCGTCATCCGAATCGCGCGATCGACTAATGTAGCTACGTCAACCCCGATCAGCGCGGCCGGCACCATCCCGAAATACGAGAAGACCGAGTAGCAGCCGACGACGCTCGCGGGATTCAGGAACACCCGGCGGAATTTGTATTCCTTCGCCAGTGCGGCGATTCTGGTTCCGGGATCGGTGATCGCGACGAAGTGCGAGCCCGCCGGATTCGACGACTTGGCCTTCACGCGATCGAAGAACGCGCTGAAGTACGACAGCGTCTCGATAGTCTCGCCGCTCTTGCTCGCGACGACGAACAGCGTCTTGGTGATGTCGATATTGCGATCGAGCGCGTGGATCGTGTCCGGCACGGTCGAATCGAGCACGTGAAGTTTGGGATAGCCGAACTTGGCGGGAAACGTCGCGGCGAAGAGGTCGGCGCTTTGCGACGAACCGCCCATCCCGAGCAGGACGACGTCGCGGAAGCCGGCATTGCGGACTTCGTCGGCAAATGTCGTGAGATCCTTGGCGCGATCGGCCATCGTCTCCGGCAGAGTCAGGAAGCCGAGCCCGGTCTTGATGCTGTCCTGATCCTTGGGATCCTTCGACCAGAGCGTGGCGTCCTGCTTCCACAGGCGTGCGGGAAATTCGTTCTTGTCGAGATCCTTGAACACGGCGCTGACCTGCGATTCGTAGCCAGTCGGCGCGATGGTCTGCTTGTCGCGAGCGCCGTCGACGATGGCCGCTCGACGGCCCTTGATGACGGCGCTCAAATCCTTGAACGACTGCGCGAAAGACTCGACGCCCTCTTTCTGCAACTCCTCGCCGACTTCGATGAGATCGATACCCACCGCGGCGAGCCGCTTCACGATGTCGCGCGCGTCGGCGAGTCGTTCCTCGAGCGATGCGCGCGGTTTGCCGTGATCGCGAAACGCGTCCATCGTCGCCGGCGGCATCGTGTTGACGGTGTCGGGGCCGACGAGTTCCTCGACGTACTTGACGTCGCTGTACGCGTGATTCTTGGTGCCGGTGCTTGCCCACAGCGGCCATTGCGGACGCCCGCCGTTCGCGGCCACGTCCTTGAATCGAGCGCCCTTGAAGATTTCCTTGTAGCGCTGGTAGATGAGCCGCGTGTTGGCGACGGCGGATTTGCCCATCAGCGCGGCGACCGCCTCGTTCGGCGCGGCTTTCAGCTTGTCCTCGAGCTTGCGATCGACCAGCGTTTCGATTCGGCTGACGAACACGCTCGCAACCGACCAGACCTTCTCGATGGGATGCCCGGCCTTGAGCCGGCGTTCGAGGCCGCGGATGAAAGCCTCGGCGACGTCGTCGTAATGCTTCATCGAGAACATCAAGGTCACGTTGACGTTGATGCCTTCGGAAATGAGCTGCTCGATCGCAGGGAGGCCCGCCGGGGTTGACGGCACCTTGATCAGCACGTTGGGCCGCGCCAGTGCGCTCCAGTAGCGGCGCGCGGCTGCGATAGTGCCGTCGGTATCGTGGGCCAGCGTCGGCGAAACTTCGTAGCTGATGTAGCCGTGGATGCCGCCGCTCTTGTCGTAGTGAGGGCGGAACGCGTCGGCGGCCATCGTGATGTCGCGCATCGAGAGTGCATCGTAGATTTCGTCGATGCTCTTTTCGGTGGGCGCGAGTTCCTTGAGCTGATCGTCGTAGTCGGTGGAGCCGGCGATGGCTTTTTCGAAGATCGTCGGATTCGACGTCATGCCCTTGAGGCCGTCCTCGTCGAGGATGCGGTGAAATTCGGCGGACGTGAGCAGATGACGCCGGATGTAATCGAGCCACACCGCCTGTCCAAAGTCCTCCAACTGCTTGAGCGGATTTCCGGCGGTGGCCATTGGCTCGCTCCCGATTCGAAAATTCGGTTGGGCGCGCTAACGCGCGAGCAATTTCAGAGCGCGATCGACGACGTTGTCGACGGTGAAGCCGAAATGCTTCATCACGTCTTCCGACTTGCCCGACGCGCCGTAGGTCGTCATGCCGATGATGTCGCCGTCGAGCCCGACCCATCGATACCACGACATCGTCGCACCCGCTTCCACCGCCAATCGGCGGCGAATGCCCGGCGGCAGGACCGAGTCGCGATACGCCTGATCCTGCTGCTCGAAAATATTCTCGCTCGGCATGCTGACGACGCGGACTGACTTGCCTTTTTCTTCAAGCTTTACTTTAGCTTCGACGACGAGCTGCAGCTCGGAGCCGGAGCCGAGCAGAATGATGTCCGCGGCTTTTCCCGACGTTTCGGTAATCACGTATGCGCCGCGGCGCGTACCGCTTGCGGGCGCCATCTTCGTGCGATCGAGCGTCGGCACTTTTTGCCGCGAGAGCGCGAGCAGCACCGGGCCTTGGGTATGCGTCATGATCGTGCGCCACGCCTCGACCGCCTCGTTGGCGTCGCCGGGGCGAATGACGGTGAGGTGCGGAATCGCGCGCAGAGAAGAAAGATGCTCGATGGGCTCGTGCGTCGGGCCGTCCTCGCCCACGCCGATCGAGTCGTGCGTGAAGACGAAAACGACTTGCTGTTCCATCAGCGCCGCTAGTCGAATCGACGGGCGCCCGTAGTCGGTGAAGCACATGAAGCTCGAACCGTACGGGATGAAGCCGCCGTGGAGCGCGATGCCGTTGAGGATGGAGCACATGCCGTGCTCGCGGATCCCGAAATGCGGATTGCGGCCGTCGTAGTGCCCGCGCTCGAAATCGCCGCCGTCCTTGACGTCGGTGAAGGTGGACTCGTTCAAGTCGGCCGAGCCGCCGAACAGGTTCCATACTTTCTTGCCGATCGCCGCCTGGGCCTGTGAGGCTGACACGCGTGTCGCGAGGCTGTCCTTGGGGGTGAACACAGGCAGTTCGGCGTCCCATCCCTTGGGCAGCTCTTTCGCAAGTGCAGTCTGGAATTCGGAGGCCAGCGCCGAATTTTTCTTCGCGTAAGTTTCGAACTTCGAACTCCACTGCTTTTCGAGTTCCTCGCCGCGCTCGACGCATTCGCGGAAGTGCGCGAGCGCGTCGTCGGATACGAAGAACGGAGGCTCGGTCGGATACTTGTAAAATTCCTTGGTCAGCTTGACCTCTTCGACACCCAGCGGATTGCTATGCGCGGCCGACGTGCCCTGCTTATGCGGACTGCCGTAGCCGATGATCGAATGCACCCGAATCAGCGACGGGCGGCTGGTTTCCGCGATTCCGTTTTCGATCGCCTTCGTAAGCGCGTCGAGATCGTTGGCGTCGGCGACGTCCTGCGTATGCCACTTGTATGCGTCGAAGCGCCCGACCACGTCCTCGTCGAAGCTGAGTTCGGTGTGCCCGTCGATGGTCACGTGGTTGTCGTCGTACAGAAAGATGATGTTGCCGAGGCCGGTGTGCCCTGCGATCGACGCCGCCTCGCTGGCGACGCCTTCCATCAGGTCGCCGTCGCTGCAGATGCCGAAGATGCGATGATCGAAGAGGCCGGACTTGTCGCGATCGAAGCGCGCCTCGAGATGCTTCGCCGCCATCGCCATGCCGACGGCGTTGCCGAAGCCCTGGCCGAGCGGGCCGGTAGTGGTCTCGACGCCGGGAGCGACGCCGTGCTCGGGATGTCCCGGCGTGCGGCTGCCGAGCTGGCGGAACTGCTTGATGTCGTCGAGCGAGAGGTCGTAGCCGGTGAGATAGAGGATGCTGTAGAGGAGCATCGAGCCATGGCCGGCGGAGAGCACGAAGCGATCGCGGCCGAACCAATTCGGATTTTTCGGGTTGTGGCGCATGAAGCGCGTGTAGAGCAGGTAGGCGGCCGGCGCCATGCCCATCGGCAATCCGCAATGACCCGAGTTGGCCTTCTGGACCGCGTCGATGGTGAGCACGCGAATCGCGTTGATACAGGTTTGATCCAGGTCGGACCGGCTCACTTTGATTTGTGCTGCAGTCGCCACGATTTCACCACGATTGGTTTGGGGCGGTCGTCGAGTCCGCCGGGTTGATGGATGTCGTAAATTTTACCGCAGGACGCGCGCGACTGGCCAACGGCCTGCGCGGTTACCAATCTGTCTTGTCGTCGTCCTTGGAGTCGCCGGCCTTGCGACGCATCAGGTCCACAGTCGTTTTCGCGTCACCTTTCTGACCTGCACCCAGCGCTTCGGTGAATCGATCCGCGATAAAGCGCATCATCGCGCCCTCTTCCGGGTCGAGCGTGCTGCCGAGATTCGCCAGCCGTTCCATCGCGATGCGAATCGCGGCGATCGAGCCGGCCATGTCGCCACCCTCGCGGCATGCGAGCGCGTCGCGGAGGCCGTCGCGCACGCCGGCAATCGCGGGCCGGGCACGCTCGCCGATCATAATCTCAAGTTCGCCAAGATTCTGCGCGAGCTTGGTGAAGGGATCGTCTGCGGGATTGCTGAGCGGCACGATTGGATTGTTTCACCGCCACAAGTTTAGATGCAAGGCCAACTTCTGTTGTTCAAGGTCGACCTGGTTCCGGGAGCGAGAGTCCGCGACAAATCTTCACAGCAAGCCGATTGGCTATCTCATTGTGCCGAGGAACAGCTTCAACGGCGCCGGTTGCGGGATTGCACCAGAGTGAATGTGCGCTGCCTTCGCGCTTCAGATAGCAGCCATGGCGCCTAAGATGACGAAGGAGGTCGCCACGTTTCACTTGACCGTTACGGTTTCCCGCAACGCTTTGGATGAAAGTCCGCGAAGAGTGTCGGAACGTCGATCAGCAAGGATCAGTTTGATCGCTTTTGCGAGACTTTCTTTTGCTTCTGCCTTGGTCCGGCCTTGACCGTTCGCGCCGGGAATTTCGGCGCAGTATGCGATGTACCAGTCGCGGTCACGTTCAACTATTGCTGTGAATTCGCTGGTCATTTCGGCGCTACCATACCTCCCTAACGTAGCGCGCGCTTTAGATGGTGTCTAACTGGCCCGGTGGATCGCGCGACTCCGGATTCTCGATCATGTCGACTGTGCGACGCACAATCGTCGGACCGCTGTATAGATCGACCGAGTTGCTATCTCACTTCGGCGGCTTTCCGGTTCCTGACACCTGCACTGTCTGGGGCGAGCCATTCGCGTTGTCGTAGATTTGCAGGCTCCCGACTTGCGGCGTCGTATCCACCGGTTTGAAGGTCACCGATACCTTGCAACTCTTGCCGGGCTTCAGCGTTTTTTTGCACTGAGACTTCACCGCGAACGTCGACGGCGACACGATCTCCATCTCGATGTTCACCGGCAACCCTGTTTTCTTGGGGCTGGTGTTTTTGATCTGGATGGTCTTGGGCTTGCTGGTTTTCCCGACTGTCACCGTTTGTCCAAATGCCAGCGACTGGGGACCGATGCTCGGCGGTTGGATAATTTGAGTAGGCGTTGCAGTCGGAGTGGCAGTAGCCGTGCCACTGGTCGAGGTCGCCGTTGCCGTGGCGGTCGCGGTGATAGTTGCCGTTGCGGTCGCAGTAGGAGTTGCGGTCGCGGTCGCGCTGGTAGTAGGCGTTGACGAGGGGCTGGTCGTCGCCGTGGGGGACGGACCCGCCGGCACGATGAGCTTGGTTACGAAGGCGTCGCCACCGCCGGCGGCGGCGGTCTGCGCGGCCGCTGGGGTGAGAGGGAAGTCGTTCGAATACGATGAGCCGGTCACGTAGGCGTCGCCGATGGAATCGAGAGCGATGGCAAACCCGCGGTCGCCATTAAACGCGGAGCTACCACCGAGGTATGTCGAATAGACCAGTCCCGAGCCGTCGAGATTCATTTTCGTCACGAAGGCATTGGGGCCCGGGTTCGGAAAATTGCTGGCGTTGTTGGTTGATTGGAATGCGTCGCCGGTGATGGGGAAGTTACAGGTTCCGGTTCCGCCACCGCTGCAACATGCGATGGGGTTCTTCGAACCGGCGCAAAAGAAGTTGCTCGACCACGTTTCTCCCGTGACGTAGGCATAGCCGAAAGAATCGACGGCGATGCCGTAGGCATGGTCGGTTCCGGGAGAGTCTATGAGGCTATCGGCGGTATCGCCGTAACCGCCCAGGTAGGTCGAGTAACTCAGTCCTGAGCCGTCGGGCTTCACCTTCGTCACGAACGCGTTGCCGTAGATCGTGCGCATCGCGGTTTGAAACGCGCCCGCGGTGTGCGGGAAATCGTTCGAGCCCGTGTAGCCAGTCACGTACGCGCTGCCAGCCGAATCGATCGCGATACCTTGACCGAGATCAGGCTGACTGCCGCCCAGGTAGGTCGAGTAGACGAGGCCGGTACCATCGGGCTTCAGTTTCGTCACGAAGATGTCAGAAAATCCGGAATTGGTGGTCTTGTAGGCGCCGACAGTCTTGGGAAAATCAACCGAGTTTGCGGTGCCCGAGACATAGGCGTTGCCGAGAGAATCAACTGCAATGCCAGCAGCGCTGTCACCGCCGTACGGACTGCCGCTGCCGCCGAGGTACGTCGAGTAGACTACGTTGGTGCCGTCGAGATTCATTTTCGTCACGAACGCGTTGGTGCATGAGATGCAGTTGTTACCGGTCTGGAACGCTCCGGTGGTGGTGGGGAAACTTCCCGACGTGGTCTTGCCAGTCACATAGGCGTACCCCATTGAATCGATCGCGATGGCAAACGAGTCCGTCGTGCCTGCGGCGGGGTGATAGGTGCCACCGAGATAAGTCGAGTAGATCAAGCTCGAGCCGTCGGGACTTAGCTTCGTGACAAAGCCGTCGGAATAGCCACCGGAAGGGCTCGGCTGGAATGCGCCGGGAGTTGTCGGGAAATCGCCGTTGTTGCCGGCGTCGCCGGTTATGAAGGCGTCACCGGAGGAATCGACGGCAATGCCGTAGCCGGCCTCGAAATTATCGTGAGAATCACCGCCCAGGTAGGTCGAATAGACCCATCCGGAACCGTCAGCCTTTACCTTGGTCACGAACATGTTACCGCCGCCGGGAGGGGTGGTCTTGTAGGCGCCCATAGTTGTGGGGAAATCGGGCGACTCAGTTACCCCCGTCACGTAGGCGAATCCGAAAGCATCGACGGCAATGGCTTCGCCGTAGTCGCCGCCGCTGCCACCAAGATACGTCGAGTAACTCAGCCCGGGATCTATATAGAGCGGGCGCGTGTGGTCGTACGCCGCCAACTTGAAGCCGATAGTGTCGCGGCCTTTGAGCACCGACTTGCCATCCACCACTTCACGTGCGCCGTCGCGCTGCTGGTAGATCACCGGCGCATGGTGGACGACCTCGCCGCCGTCGGCGAGGCGAAGAATCAGGTCGCCTTCGCTGTTGAGCGTCATGGCCTTTGCGCCCTCGAAGCGAAGTCCGATCGCAGTTGGGTCTGCGCCCGGCGCAACCACGAAGTCATACTCAAGTTGGCGCTGGCTCGCGCCGTAGTAGACCAGATCGATTCCGGAATAAACGTCGCGGTACTTCACACGCGCGTAGTTGGGAATCTTCGCATGCCACTTGCGGGGATCTTTGCCGGCAAAATAATTCGACCTGCTCGCGAGTCGATCCTCCGGCTCAATTTGAACGGCCGGACTCGCGCCGACCAGCCCGATGCGCAGCATCTCGCTTCCTGCCTTCTCCGGCGTGCGCAATGCGAGGACCGCCTCGGCCGAGGTGAGGAACAACGTATAACCGTTGCCGCGCGAGATGAATTTTACCTGGGCGTCGGTTTGGCCGTCGTTGCGCTCAAAACTCAGCGGTTGCTGCGAATACAGATCAAGAACGTGGATATTTGCGTTAGTGGGGGTGTTTCCCGCGGTGGTCACCCGTCCTGCTTGGGAGGTCCACCCCGTGAGCATCGCAAGCGATGAAACGAAAGCAACGAGGACAAGCCCGCGGAGGGCGTTACCGAGCCTGTAGAAGTTACGCGGATGCATTGTACCTCTGCTAGCTTTGCAAAGCAGTGCTTAGTTTTTGCGTGAACGTGATTTTCTAACATATTCCGTTTAAAAATTGATAGGGTTTGACATGAACGACTGAAGATCGATGCGACATACTCAACTGCGAATTAACGCGCTGCCGGCCCACCAGGGTTTTCGGCCACGGGCCAGCTGTTTTGGCTGCGTTCGGGGGCTAGCGGATTTCGTAGACTTTTGCTTCGTAGGGGGCGAACTGGTCTTCGAAGGTTGTGCCGTTCTTGAGTTCGAGTTTTTGCATGCCGCGGCGGACGGCTACCGATCGCGCGGGGGATTGCAGGACGAAGCGCGCCGGCGTGGGGCCGGCACTTTGATTGTATGCGATGACGTAGCGACTCCCGTCCGCACCGGTCTTCTCGCGGGTAACGATGTCCTCGGACGACCTGGAGGCGAGGACTTGCGTATCGGGCCGCAGCAGAACCGGCTCCAGATCCTTGATCTCCTTGGTGACATCGATCAGCTCGCGATAGAGCGCCGCGTGCTTGGCCGGATCTCTCACCCATCCGAGCGCGCGCACACCGTGCGACCAGTAGAAGACGCCCGATGCGCCCTCGGCGATTGCCATCCAGCTCATGTCATGCAGTTGCTGTTCGGTTGGCCACGAGGACATCGCGTCCGCCTGGAAAAACTGGATGATCGTCCACACTGGCCTCGAGCCGTGAACTGCTTTCACCGCCTCCCTGGTCCAATCGCCAACTTCACCGAGGTAGTTTTCGACGGGTAGCCACAGCGGATATGGATCGACGCCGACGACGTCAACCGCATCCTTCCAAAATCGGACATCCTGCGGACGGTCGAGCGCGACCAAATTGAATCCGGCGGGATCGTTGGCCTTGATGACCTGGTATTGATGAAAGGTGCGCGCCACCTTGCCGACTTTCGGCTCGTCCTGGACGTAGTAGCCAACAACTGCGCGATTGTTCTCGAACGCGTCGGCATATCGCGCGATAAAATCGTCTTGCGTCGAGGCGCCCAGTTTGGCCGCGGCATTTTTCGGATAACCTCTGTCATCCTCGAAGAAGTTACTGACGGTCGGCAGAAAAAAGATACCGTGCTTTTGCAACTCGTCGGTGTAGGCGTCGATCGCACTGATCGGCGCATTGGTGATGTAGTAATTCACCATCATGTTGATCGGCGCTTTCGAAATCTCCTCGACCGCGGGCGCATACGCATCGGGGGAGTTCGAATAGTTCGAAGTGTCGTAGATTCCGACTACAAAATGAGGCGCGCCGTCACCGAAGTGCGCGCGATTGCGATCGTCAATCCACGCCTTCAGCAGGTCGCCGGCTTTCGAATCGACTTTCGAGATCCGGTACGGCGGCTGCTCGAAGAGAACGTTTCCATTCCTGCCCAACAGCTTCGCTCGCACCTGGTAGACGCCGGCGGGGAGCGCGGCGAAATCCAACGTCGCGGTGAAATTGTCGGCAGGAGAATTGTAGGTGCGATCGGTCTTTGCGCCGGTGTCGATGCGCGTCGCCTCCAACTGAAAGACGAGATCTTCGCGACGCAGGTCGGGGCCGCGATTGAGCGTCACTGCCTCTCGCACTTCATTGGGCTGATCGGCAAACAGGTATCCGCGATAATTCGGATACAGCATGAAAGTCTGGAGTAGCGGCTGGATTTCGCGGCGTACGTACATGTTGGCGAACCACGCCGAGCCGGATGTATCGCCGCTGACTGCGAGCCGGAATGGCGAGCGCGTGCCGGCCTCAACGACGCAGTGCTTGCCGGCGAACGTCTGCCAGTCAGCGGCGGTCTTCACGACTTCGGTCTCGCAGCCGGTGAACAAATCCATCTGCGAGCTCGCCATCGGAGTGTTCGATTCGCTCAGAACCGGGGTTTTGATTTCCCCACCGATCGAATAAACGCCGGGCGGAGCGACGAAGTCATTAACCGCCGTTTTCGCGGACGACCCGCACGAGTCGGGGCCTTCCGTCTTCAGGGTTGGATTTCGGTTGGGCGCGCGAGTCGACGCGTCCGGCCGGAAGCATCGCGCCGAAGCGTGCCAGCCCTCCAAGCCCCTGGTGAAGTCTCCGTTGACGAGCATGTTTTCGCCGAGGGTCGACTCGACTTCGGGAGCCTCGAGCCCGCCCGCCGATATGTTGGGGCGCTTGCGCCGGGTGAAGTCGAACAGCGGGATTTCGTCCTTCGCGGAAGGATCTTTGCGCCAGTAATTCGCGGCCTCAACGGGCGCGGTGGTCCACGACGAATATCCCGCCAGCAGCAATGATCCGACTATGCCGATTCCGGCAAATCGAAAGATGCCGCGATCGCGCCAACGCATCGGCGACTATTCCTCTGCGACCAAATGTTGGTCCCGGTTGTTTCACCGTCAGCTTTCCACCGAAGGTCGGCGCCGGAAGGGTCCCCTCCTATTGAGGTTCCCTCAAGCGATTAATGTTCGTGGTGGACAAAACTGATGCACTGGCCCTGGTTCTTGAAATCGCAAGTGAAATTCTGCCAGCCGCCGTTCTTGCACTGATCGACTGAAACCGGGGCCGGAGAACATGTGGGAAATTTTCGTTTGTTACTGTCGGGCGGATCCCCGCCCGCTACTGTCCCTGTCGTTCCCTGCGCGATCTCAACGCCTCGGTCGGGCGCCGCATCCTGCGCAAGCTTGACCGAGCCTTCGAGCACCGCCACCTCCGTGTAGTGCGAGACCCCGGGAAGTGCGCCGGTTTGCGGCGAGCTGTTGGTGTATGAGGTGTAGAAAACGGTGCCGTGCGCGGTCACGATCGCGTTTGCCGTATGCACCTGGTAATTGGCCGGAGTTCCCGGCGTCTTCTTAACATCCGATTTCAATATGCCGGCAGCGAGGAGAACGCGCGTCGGCGTCGCGCCGCCACTGGTGTACTGCTCGAGCGTAACGTCGGTCGAAGGTTGGAGTTCGAGCCGGGTCCCGTCGCTTAGGGTGATGACGGCGACTCCTCCCGCGCCGGAAATAATCTTGTCGCCCTGGTTAACCGGAGTGCCTGGCGTTGCAGCCACAACGGCGGCGCCGTGCTGGATCTGAACCCCACCGCTTGCACTGACAACGCTCCCGGCTGCGCCGTTGGCTTGTGCCGTGCGCGCGCCGAAGAACACGCAGGCGCCAATCAGAAACACACCAGCGCGAATTAGCCGAATATTACGGTGACGGTGTGAGCGCACAGGCGATTCTCCTTTTCGCCGAGCTATCTGTTCGGGATTTCTGCTTTGACTTACCGAAATGCAGTTAGTAGGCGAACTCTCCGTTTTGGCTAACCCTGACCAGAGTACGGATAACCCAACTTGGCACCCGCCGCAAGCGGGTCGGAGTTTCGCTTTGATGTTGAAGCGCGAGTTTCGCATATTCTCGACCAGCGACGCTTTTTGATAGATGATAAAGCTTGAACTCGATGGAGGATGAGGGGCCCTGATGAGACGAATGCTTGAGCGCCGCGTGGTGGTCACCGGACTCGGACTGGTAACGCCGCTCGGAGTTGGAGTGGAAAAGAACTGGGACGCCCTGATGGCGGGGCGCTCCGGTATCGGGCTGATTACGCGCTTCGACGCCTCGGAATTCCCCGCGCGTATCGCCGGCGAGGTGCGGGACTTCAATCCCGAGGACTGGATCGAAAAACGGGACATCAAGAAGATGGACCCGTTCATCCAGTACGCAGTCGCGTCGGCCGAGCAGGCGATGCGCCAGTCGGGGTTCAAGATCACCGAAGAGAATGCCGACAACGTCGGCGTGCTGGTCGGCGTCGGAATCGGCGGGCTGTGCACGATCGAGGAATACCACAAGGTCTTCATGGACACGGGGCTGCGTCACGTCACCCCGTTTTTCATCCCGAAGCTGATCAGCAACCTCGCGCCCGGACAAATCTCGATTCGATACGGCGCGCGCGGCGCGAACCTCGCCACCACCAGCGCATGCGCGTCGGGCAGCCATGCGATTGGCGAGGCGTATCGCATGATCAGGCTCGGCTACCTGGACGCGGCGATCACCGGCGGCTCCGAGGCGGCGATCACGTCGCTCGGCGTCGGGGGATTCGTAGCGATGCGCGCGCTGTCGACACGCAATGAAGATCCGACGAAGGCGAGCCGTCCGTTCGACAAGGAACGCGACGGATTCGTGATGTCGGAAGGCTCGGCTGCGTTGATCCTCGAGGAGCGCGACGCCGCAATCAAGCGCGGCGCCAAGATCCTCGCCGAGATTTGCGGATACGCGGCCAACAGCGACGCCTATCACATCACGTCGCCCGCGCCCGAGGGACGCGGCGCCGCCAAGTGCATGCGCATGTGCCTCGAGGACAGCGATCTCGATCCCAACGAAGTCGACTACATCAACGCGCACGGCACCTCGACCGAGCAAGGCGACGCAGCCGAGACCCAGGCCGTGAAGAACGTTTTCGGCGAGCGCGCGGCGAAGCTCGGGATCAGCTCGACCAAGTCGATGACGGGGCATACACTCGGCGCGGCCGGCGCGATCGAGTCGGTGTACACGGTGCTCGCGATCGATCGCGGGATGCTGCCGCCGACTATCAATCAGGAAGTTCCCGACCCGCAATGCGACCTCGACTATGTGCCGAACAAGGCGCGCGCCGCGAAGATTCGCATCGCGCTGAACAATTCGTTCGGTTTCGGCGGCACCAACACGACGCTGGCCTTCAGGCCCGCCTAACCAGGGCAAACCGGTTTCAGCATGGGCTCAAGAATTGTCGCCACCGGTCGGGCCGTACCGCGGACCGCGCTGACGAATAAGGATCTCGAGCGGTACATGGATACGTCCGACCAATGGATCCGGTCGCGCACCGGCATCGGGCAGCGCTACGCGATGCGCCAGGGCGAATCGCTCGCGCAGATCGCGATTGATGCGAGCCGCACTGCGCTCGACCGCGCGGGCGTCAAGCCCGCCGACCTCGACGCGATAATCGTCGGCACGGTGTCGTCGGAGTACGCGTTCCCCTCCTTCGCGTGCCAGATTCAGTACGGCCTTGGCATCACGTCGATTCCAGCCTTCGACGTCGCCGCCGCCTGCTCCGGCTTCGTGTATGCGGTTCAAGTTGCCGATGCGCAGTTACGCGCCGGCGACTTCAAGCGCGTGCTCGTGGTCGGCGCCGACGCGCTCTCGACGATGGTCGACTGGAACGATCGACGTACCTCGGTGCTGTTCGGCGACGGCGCGGGCGCATGCGTGATGGTCACCGAGCCCGGCAATCGCGGCGTGCTCGGCAGCCTGCTGCGCTCGGCCGGCGAGCATTGGAACCTGCTCTCGGTGCGCGCCACCGGAACCCGCAGCACAATCGATTCGGAAGTGCGGCGCTCTCCCGACGACGCCATTCAGATGAAGGGTCCCGAGCTGTTCAAGATAGCCGTCAAGAGCATGGAGGAAGTCAGCCGCCTCGTCGCTGAGCGCGCGAACGTGAAGCTCGACGAAATCGATCTGTTCGTGCCGCATCAGGCGAACATGCGAATAATCTCAGCGGTCGCGGAGCGGCTCGGATTGCCGGCTGAAAAGGTGTTCACCAATATCGATACTTATGGAAACACGTCCGCCGCGTCCGTACCGATCGCACTCGACGAGGCGTTGGAGCGCGGACGAATCCATGACGGCAATATCGTGATGCTGAACGCATGCGGCGGCGGCCTCACTTGGGGAGCAAACCTGATCCGCTGGTAGTTTCGCCCGCTCGCAAATAAATGCTGAACGAAATCCTCGCCCGACGCGTGCTGATCGTGCTCGGCAAGGGCGGCGTCGGCAAGACGACGCTCAGCGCCGCGATCGCAAAATTCGCGACGACCTCCGGCGCGCGCGCACTGATCATGGAATGCGACTCGCGAGCACCGCTGGCCGCGACCTTCGCCGTCACGCCGTCGTTCGTACCGACGCAGGTCGCGCACAATCTCGCGCTGATGACGCTCGACGGTCGCGCCGCGCTCGAAGAGTATTTGCGGCTCGTCGTGCCGGGCCGGATGTTGCTGAAGGCTGTCTTCGCCAGCCGCCTGTACCAATTTTTCGTGCAAGCAGCGCCGGGACTGCGCGAACTGATGATGCTCGGGAAAGTTTTCTATGACGCCGAGCGTACCCATCCCAAAGCGCCCGCGCGCAGCATGATCGTGGTCGATGCCCCTGCCAGCGGCCAGGCGATGAGCTTGCTCAGAATGCCGACGGCGGCGCGATCGACCTTCGGCGACAGCGTGGTCGGCAAGGAAGCGCGCAACATTTCAAAGATGCTGCGCGACCAGCGGAATTGCGCAATCATCCAGGTCACCACGGCCGACAGTCTTTCAATTTCCGAAACTATCGAGACGCACGCGCAATTGAGCGAAGTCCATCTCGCGCCGGCCGCGGTGCTTTTCAATCGGATGCCGCCGTTGGAGTACGACGCCGACGACATAGCGACGCTTACCAACCGCCGCGGGCCGCATCTGCGGAAGAAAGATCTCGAGCATCTCGCCGAGCTGGCAGAGTCAGAACTGAATCGCGCAGCCGAGGCGCGCAACGCGATCGCGCGAATCCGCAAGGAGACTGGCGGTCAGGTGCTGGAGATCGCCGAGCACAGCGGTCTCTCCGGAATCGCGCTGATCGACCAACTCGTCCAGGATCTCGCGCGTCATCATGAAACCGCACCGATCCCCCGTACCGCGCATCGCAGATGATCGCTGAGTCGGCGGCTCGGGGGGCTGAACTTGGTATGAAATTGCCTCTTCGCCATTTTTCGATCATTGTGGAATCCCGAAGCTTCGGTAACTAACCTTGTAACGATGCCTGAACCTGAGAAGAAATCTCGCGCGCCCCGCGAGCCGTGGATCATCCGCACTTACGCCGGCTTCGGCGACGCGCGCCAGGCCAACGAGCGCTTCCTTGCGAACTTGAAGCAGGGTCAGCGCGGACTTTCGATCGCTTTCGACCTGCCCACGCAGAACGGCTACGACCCCGACGCTCCGGTCGCGCGCGGCGAGGTCGGCGAGGCGGGCGTTTCGATTTGCCATTGGGACGACATGGAGCGGCTGTTCGCGAACATCCCGCTGCAGTCGATCAACACCTCGATGACGATCAATGCGACGGCGCCGTTTCTGCTCGCGCTGTATCTGGTCGTCGCCGAAAAACACGGCGTGCCGTGGACTGAGCTGCGCGGCACGACACAAAACGATCTGCTGAAGGAGTTCGTCGCGCGCGGCACATCGATTTTTCATCCCGAGCTGTCGTTCCGCCTTTCGACCGAGTTGATTCGCTTCGCCGTCGAGCGCGTGCCGAACTGGAATCCGATAAATTGTTGCGGCTACCACTACATGGAAAGCGGCGCAGGGCCGGCCGAGGAAATCGGCTACGCGTTCGGCAACGCGCTGCTGATTCTCGACGCGATTCGGCCGAAGATCGACGCGGTGGCGTTCGAGCAGACCGTCAAGCGCATTTCATTTTTCATAAACAGCGGAATCGAGCTGGTCCCGGAGATCTGCAAAATTCGTGCGTACTTCAAGCTGTGGAGCGAGCTATGCGCCACCGAATACGGCGTCAAGGACGTCGCGTTCCGCGCGGGATGCCAGGTGCGATCGCTCACGCTCACCGAGCCACAGCCCGAGGTGAACATCATTCGAATTGCCTACGAGGCGCTGCCCGTCGTCCTCTCAGCGGACGCGCGCGTGAACGCGCTGCAGTTGCCCGGCTTTCGCGAAGCGCTCGCCCTACCCGACCAATCTGAGCAAACGCTGAGCCTGCGGACGCAGCAAGTCCTGATGCACGAGACGGGACTCGCGGGCTACGGCGACATTTTCGAGGGCAGCAAGGTGATCGAGAAGCTCACCGACGAGACGGCGTCGCGCGCGAGAGAGATCGCGATCCGGTTGCGCGAGGCCGGCTACTCGCGCGCCATCTCGATCGTCAGCGGCGAACTGACACGTCAACTTGCCGAGCGTCATCGCAAAGTTGAGTCGGGCGAGATCGTGCAGATCGGCGTGAACGCTTTCACCGGAGAAGTCGGACTCACGCCGCCGCCGAAGCAGAATGCCGACCACGCCGCGCAGGCGTCGAAGGAGAAGGAACGAATCGAGTCGATTAAGAAATGGCGCGCCGCTCGCGACCAACCCGCGGTGGCAAAAGCGCGCGAGGCGCTCGAACGCGCCGGCTCGGATAACGGCGGCAGCGGACTAATCGATGCGACGATCGACCTCGCGCGCGTGGGCGGCACCGTTGGCGAATGGACTGATTCGCTCGTGCGCGTCGGACGCGGGCGCTACACACCGCCGATTCTTGAAACGAGCGTCGCAGTCGGCGCGCTCAAAGTGCCGATGGCGCCGCGCAAGATTCGCATCGCGCTCGGCAAAGCCGGCCTCGACGGACACATCAACGCGATCAAACTGCTCGCGCACGCGTGCATGCAGGCCGGGATGGAAGTGGTGCTCGCGGGATTCAAGCAGACGCCGGAACAGATGGTGACGACAGCACTCGAAGAGGATGTTGACGTGCTCGCGATCTCGAGCCTCGCGGGCGCGCACATGTCGATCGCGCGCGAGACGATCGAACTGCTGAGGAACCGCGGCGCCAGCGACGTGTCGCTCGTGATGGGCGGGATCATCCCCGAAGCAGATCGCAAGGCGCTGGTCGCGATCGGAGTGAAAGCAGTGTTCACACCCAAGGATTCGAATCTCGGCGAGATTGTCGGCCGCATCATCGCAATCGCAAACGGGAAAAAATCATGAGCTGGAGAATTGGAAGATACCTATCCACCGCAGCGGCGATTGCGATGCTGATCGCGAGCCCGGCCTCCGGCGAAGAAGGGCGGCCGTGGTTATGCCGTGACAAGCCGGTGTTCTCGTACGAACGATCGATGGAATACGTTGCGACCGCGCGGCCCGGGCGGCAATGGCGAATGTTCTTCATGCAGTATTCGCCGGACGCGGCGCACGACGGCTTCGACATCGTCAACTCGCGCGAGATCTCGTCGCGCGATCCCGTCAGCGGGAATCTCGCGGCCGGCCGCTACTTCGCCGTCGCTCTCTACCGCGAAGGCGGCCATTGGATCTGCCCCGACTATACGCACGACGACCGCAATCCGCGACTCGGCGAAGTGAGCAACCTCTGCTACGGCGACGACGGCCCGCCCTGCCTGGTTAAGCTGCAGGTAAAGCCAGATCATAATCTCGCGATGCCCGGTGCGCCGGCGCCGTAAACACCGATGAAGTTCCACAGCGGTGAGATTGCGGTGCAGGAGCGCGCCGGAGTCCGCGACATCGCAGAGGACGTCGGCGAAGGCATCATCGATCATCTTCCTCCCGGCGCCACGGATTTTCTCGCGCGGCGGCAGATGGCGGTGCTCGGCAGCGTCGACAGCGGCGGTCGCGTCTGGGCGTCGGTCCTCACCGGAGAGCCGGGATTCATCGAGACGGTTGACGATCACACGCTGAAGGTTACGGCGGCGAGATCGTCGAGCGACCCACTCTTCGAGAATCTCAGGAGCGCGGCGCACCTGGCGCTATTCGCACCGGACTTCGTCTCGTCGCGGCGAGTCCGCGTCAATGGGCGCGGCGTGATCAGACGCCGCGAGATTTTTCTTACGCCACACGAAGTCTACGGCAACTGCCGGCGCTACCTGCAGGAGCGAATATTCATCGGCGAGCGGCCCGCTGCTGAAACTGAACCGGTCGAGCAAGGCACGCAGCTGACGGCCTCGCAGCAAGAACTGATTTCCCGCGCCGACACTTTCTTTATTGCGACCGACAATCCCGAGCGCGGCGCGGACGTGTCGCACAAGGGCGGGAATCCCGGCTTTGTGAAAGTGATCGACGCTAGGCACATCGCGTTTCCCGACTACAACGGCAACAGCATGTTCAACACGCTCGGCAACCTCACGGTCAATCCGCACGCCGGATTGTTGTTCATCGACTTTGATTCTGGCCGGACCCTTCAACTCACCGGCCGCGCATCGATCGACTGGAGTCCCACACGCGTCAACACCTTCCCGGGCGCGGAACGAGTGATCGACTTCGAGCTCGAGCAGTTGATCGACAATCCCGCGGGCTTCTCGTTGCTCGCGAAGTTTCGCCAATTTTCGCGCAACAACCCAAAGCCGTAGATTTCCCAGAACTGTTGTAGATTTGTTGGAGGCGGCGATCGGATTCGAACCGATGCATGGAGGTTTTGCAGACCTCTCCCTTAACCACTTGGGTACGCCGCCCCGCGCCGCGTCGCAGTCGCGACCGGACCCAATCAATTATCACGCGCATGAAAGTGCATCAATTGAATACGCGCGGCGTATCGCGCTCGCATGCGCAATTCGCAGTCCGTACTCTATCGGGTAGCAGAACCGAGGGGGAGGATTCGTCGATGGCCTCGAGCGGCAACGAGAACGACACGATCGTTCTTGTCGAAGAGCGTGTGGAAGCAATCGTTCAGGTGGGAGTCGATCCGGCGGCATCGACGATCCCCGGTTCCGACGGCGAGCATCGCCTGCAGGATAAATACGGACGCACGACTCATGCGATGGCGTTCTACAAGCACCAGGTTCTCGACCATCTTAATGCTTCGATGCAGGCATTCCTCGTCCGCCAGGAAATGATGTTCGTCGGGACCGCCGACGCCAAGGGACATGCCGACTCGGCCTTCCGATGCGGTCATGCAGGCTTTGTGAAAGTACTCGACGAGCGCAACGTCGCCTATCCCGAGTATCGCGGCAACGGCGTGATGGCCAGCCTCGGCAACATACTGGAAAATCCGCACGTAGGTCTGTTGTTCATAGACTTCGGCGAGCAGATAGGTCTCCACATCAACGGTGGCGCCAAAATAGTAGAGAACAATGAATTCCTGGAATTCCTGAAAGACCACCCTGCCGAACAAGCAGTGCTGGGCGACGCAGTTCTAAAGGACATACTCGAGAGCGACGGCGGACACCTCGAGCGATGGGTGATGGTCGAAGTTACCGAGGCCTACGTGCAATGCTCCAAGCACATCCCGCCGATGCAGCGCATGGATCACGACATCAAGTGGGGCGCTGAACACCCTCATCTAAAAGGCGGCGATTACTTCGGCACCGCGCACGGACAGAAGTAGCCTGCGCCACAGCTAGCGCGTTGACGCACAATACTAACGCGCGATTGCTTAGTTGCAGGCCGGACGGCTGGCGTTGTTGGCGGACATCGTAACGGCGCCGGTCGCGGTGATTGCACCTGCCAGCGCTCGTCCGCTCACCGTTGCGCCGCCGGCCAAGGTGATCGTCGTATTGGCCAGCACGCTGCCTTCGAGCACGCAGCCGCCGGCGACGGTCGCGGAAGTGCCGACCTGCCAGAAGATGTTGGAAGCCTGCGCGCCATTCACAAGGACAACGTTGCAGCCGGGAGCGGTCAGCGTGAGAGTGGACGCAGGCATCTGGAAGACCCACACCGCATTCTGGTCGCCCTGGCCGTCGAGAGTTAGATTCGCGCCGGATATTTCGAACGAGTTGGCGGCGGATACATAAAGTCCCGGAGTTAGAACTTGTCCCGCCAGATTTTCGGCGATCGTCGTTGCCCCCGACAACCCGGCGGCGTCATTGTATGCGGCCGTCAAGGATGCCAGAGCTGCCTCCGGCTGAGGATTGCCAATTTGTATTGTCCCATTCACGATGCCGGGCGGAAAGCCGGTCACCGATACACCGGGCGTCAAACCAAGGTCACCGTTGACCACAGTGGCGCCGGCATTGGTGACGGTGGCCTCGGCGAATACAGCGAAATTCGTCGCTGCGCCCAAGTCTATCGGCGCAAGACCTGTAGCCGTCGCGCCGGTGTTGAAGGTCCATGTGAAAGTCGGGAGCGGGTTGCCAGCCAGATCCAGCGCTCCGGTAATCGCGGCGGTAAAGGTCGTGCGGGTTGCGAGCGGGCTGGTTGGAGTAAAAGTCGCGATCATGTCGGGAACGTCGTATGTGAGTTGGCCCGCGACGACCGTCGCTCCGGGACCAGTCAGAGTGAAAGTCACGGGGTTGACGCTCGACGGGTCCATCGCCTTATCGAAGGTGGCGTTGATTGAAGCGTCGGTACCTGCGCCAATGGCACCGTTCACCGGGTTGGTAGAACTGATTGTAGGGGCGACGCTGTCGGCGGCGGAACCAGTGGTAAAGTTCCATACGAAATTACTTGCAAGTGCGTTACCCGCCAGATCGCTGACCCCGGCAATTGTTGCAGTGTAAGCAGTGTTAGCTGCGAGCGCGCCGCTTGGCGTGAAGATCGCGGTCTCGCCAATAGTGGAGTAGCTGACGGTGCCCGCAACCGCCGCAGCGCCCGGTCCCGTCAACGTGAACGTCGTTGGGTTGATGCTGGTGGAGTCCATCGCCTGGTCGAAAGCAGCGGCGATTTTCTGATTGGTCTCCGCGTTGATGGAGCCATCGGGGGATTTGTAGAGCTTATCAGTGGCGCAGTCGAGTTGGTGCCAACACCGGTCGTAAAGGTCCAAACGTGGCTACTCGCGAGCGGCAGAAGTGCGGCGCTCTCGGCACCGGTCGTAACCGTGGCGGTGAATGTGGTGCTGGTTGCGAAGTTCCCACCGGATGGCGCGAAGACTGCGATATTGTTGTTCGCGTCGTAGGTGACGGCTCCCGAAACGGAAGTCGCGCCGGGTCCGGTCACGGTGAAAGTACCCGCGGCGATGATCGATGAAGCGTCCATCGGCTCACTGAAAGTTGCGGTGACTCTTTGATTGGTGCCCATCCCCTGTCCGCCACAGCCTATAGCCGCGGGGCTGGTGGAGATTACGGTCGGCGGAAGGGCGGTAGCGGTCGCAGTTGGAGTCGCTGTATCAGTGGCCGTGGCCGTCGCAGTATCGGTTGATGTTGCAGTGGCTGTCGGCGTGTCGGTCGCAGTTGCAGTCTGCGTGTCGGTCTCAGTTGCGGTCGCAGTGGCAGTCTGAGTGTCGGTCACCGTTGGTGTCGCCGTAGGCGTGTCAGTCACAGTCGCTGTCGCCGAATCGGTTGCTGTCGCAGTGGCCGTCGCCGTGTTAGTTGGTGTCGCGGTTGCGGTGGCAGCCTGAGTGTCAGTTGCAGTTGGCGTCGCAGTGGGCGTACCGGTCGTAGTCGCCGTATTAGTTGATGTCTCAGTGGCTGCCGGCGTATCGGTCGAAGTTGCGGTTTCGGTGGCAGTCTGAGTGTTGGACGCAGTTGGCGTCGCCGTAGCTGTATCCGTCGCACTCGCAGTATCGGTTGATGTCGCAGTGGCCGTAGCCGTATCGGTCGGAGTTGCAGTCGCAGTTGCAGTCTGCGTGTCGGTTACCGTAGGCGTATCAGTCGCAGTCGCTGTGTTGGTTGATATCGGTGTGGCTGTAGCCGTGTTGGTTGATGTCGCAGTGGCTGTCGCCGTATCGGTCGAAGTTGCAGTCTGAGTGTTGGACGCAGTTGGTGTCGCCGTAGCTGTATTTGTCGCACTCGCAGTCGCAGTATCGGTTGATGTCGCAGTGGCTGTAGCCGTATCGGTCGGAGTTGCGGTCGCAGTTGCTGTCTGCGTGTCGGTTACCGTAGGCGTATCAGTCGCAGTAGCCGTGTTGGTTGAGGTCGCGGTGGCTGTCGGCGTGTTGGTCGCTGTCGGGGTTAAAGTAGCCGAGGCGGTTGCTGTGGCCGTTGGGGTCGCGGTTGCAGTGGGCGTCGATGTGGCGGTGGCCGTGGCCGTCTCAGTGGCAGTGGCTGTATCGGTCGGCGTCGCGGTGGAAGTCGCGGTTGCTGTAGCAGTCTCAGTTGGAGTCGCGGTTGGAGTCGCGGTGGCCGTAGCTGTATCAGTAGTCGTCGCAGTCGTGGTCGCTGTTGCTGTGGCCGTTGGGGTCGCGGTCGCGGTTACTGTTGCTGCGGCAGTCTGAGTTGCGGTCGCGGTTGGTGTCGCCGTAGCTGTGGCTGTATCAGTCGCGGTCGCCGTCGCAGTCCGCGTGGCAGTGGCCGTCGGTGTCAGGGTCATCGTAACTGTCGGCGTGTCGGTCGCCGTCGCAGTAGCGGTCGAGGTTGCGGTGGCCGTCGGCGTTGGAGTTGCGGTTGCGGTCGGCGTCGCGGTGGCTGGAGGCCTAGAGTTCGGACCGGTCGCGAACACGGACGTGAACTTGTCGTTCAGCGTTCTGCCGCCACGAGCTTTGACCTTGCCAACGAACCTGATCGCGTACTTTGTGTTGTTCGCAAGCGCTCCCGACGGTACGAAAGTCGCAGTACTACCGGAACATGTGACGCTTCTCGGTGCGATTTGAATCACCCCGAACGCATAGAGCCGAAACGTGCGCGCGTTCAGCGAAGCGCACTTCATCGGCTTGCTGAAGGTCACGATGACCGCATCCTCGACAGACACACCTGTTGCCCCGTCTATTGGATTTGTGGATACCACCTCGGGCCGCGACGGCCTTGATGAAGCCGCGGCTGGCAGTCCTACAGCAGATAGGATCATCACCAACACCGCGATTGAGAGTTTGTTCGTTATGTACTTCAGTAACATCGAGCCCAATGCTTTGCTGGCCGCAGATAGGCCCAACACTAACAACGCAAGGGCTATGCCCAGTCGGCGATCACTTAGTAGCTGTCGGAGTAGTTGAGTGGAGGTGACCTTAGGAGGTCAGAAAGCGAAGACTGTCGACGTGTTCGCCTTGAACCTGCGGGCAGATGTGTCAATCGAGGACATGCGCCTACACGCTTCTTAGCGACAGGCTCATCTGGCCGGCGGGTTTCAGTAGATCGGGAGAATCGTTGTCGACGTTGTTGACGTCAGGCGACACTGGAGTTGCGATCAGCAAGTCGTCCGGCGCCGGGACCAGTAGCCGCTTGAGAGCGTGCGGGTCGGGCGCGCGCGGGTCCATCCAGTCGTCGGCGTCGCGATCGGCGAGTATCACCGGCATGCGATCGTGATAGGACTCGAGCAACGAGTTGGCTGAGGTCGTAAGAATCGTGAAGGTCGTCTGCCAACTGCCCTGCTCTTTCTGCCACGCCTCGTAAAGACCGGCGAACAAGAGAAGACCACTATCCTCGCGATGGAACCAGGTCGGCTGGCGCGCAGTCTTCGGACCCGTCCATTCGAAGAAGCCGTCCGCCGGCACGACGCATCGACGCGTCTGGAACGCGTCGCGGAATGCAGTGCGCGACTCGACCGTCTCCGAGCGCGCGTTGATCGTCTTCGCCGCCATGCTCGCGTCCTTCGAGCCGCTCTTGACCAGTCCCCACGTGGCGGGAATCACTTCGCGATTTTCGTATTTGATCCTGACGATGAAATGCGGCTGTGTCGGCGCGACGTTGTAGCGCGGGCGATAGTCGACGAACGAGTCTGCCGGGACGCCGAGTTCTGCCGCCAGCGCATTACCGTCACGCCGCGTGATTGTGAATCGTCCGCACATTCAGGGAAATTACGGTCGCACGTTTTCGGCAGGCGGCGTGAATGCGCGCCGGAATGACGGCCGCGCAAGCATGCGCTTCGCGTAGGCGTCGAGCGACGGGAAGTCATTCAGCAGGTGATGCCGCGCGTCGAGCCATATCGCTGCCGAACCGATCATCACGTCGGCCGCGGTGAACTTGTTGCCGACAATAAATTCCCGTCCGTCGAGCGCGCGATCGAGAACAAGGAAGCATTCCTTGATCCGCTCGTGGTCGAGCGCGTGGGCGTCGAGCTCGGTCATCGAATAGAACATCCACTGGTAGTACGTTCCACGTTCGAGCGTGCCGAGCGCTGGCGCCATCTGTTTGTCGGGGAACTTGTCGGCGAGGTACGCGCAAATCGCGGCCGACTCGAACATCGTGAGCGCGCCGTCCTGCAGGGCGGGCAGTTGGCCGTGCGGATGAATTTTCCGATACTCGCCGCGCTTGTGCTCGCCGCCCTTGAAATCGATCGGCACAATTTCGTAGGGCACCGCGAGTTCTTCGAGCATGATGAGCGCTCTCAATGCCCTGGTCTGGGGTGCGTAGTAAAGCTTCATCGGGTTCCCTAGGACGATTCGGCCTGCTTGAAGACTCGCGCGATCAGTTCCTGCGCCTCGGCTTGAATGCGGTGGAGGTGATCCTCACCTTTAAAACTCTCGGCGTAGATTTTGTAAACCTCTTCGGTACCGGACGGACGCGCCGCGAACCATCCGTTCTCCGCCGTCACTTTGATTCCGCCGATTGCCGCGCCGTTGCCGGGAGCGACCGTCATTGTGCTGAGGATTTTTTCGCCGGCGAGCTCGCGGGCGTTCAGTTGCTCGGGCGTCAGCTTCTTCAGGATATCTTTTTGTGCGAGCGACGCCGGCGCGTCGATACGCTCGTACGCGGGCGTGCCGAACTTTTTCGTCAGGTCGTCGTATATAGTCCCGGGATCGCGGCTCTCGCGCGCGGTAATCTCGGCGGCCAGCAAGCCGAGAATGAGTCCGTCCTTGTCTGTGGTCCATACGGTGCCGTCGGTGCGCAGAAACGAGCCGCCGGCGCTTTCCTCGCCGCAGAAGCCGACCGAGCCGTCGATCAGCCCGTCGACGAACCACTTGAAACCGACCGGAGTCTCGATCAGCTTGCGCTCGAGGCTCGCCGCGACGCGATCGATCATGCTGCTGCTCACGACGGTCTTGCCAATGGCGGCGTCCTTGCGCCATCGCGGGCGGTTGCGAAACAGGTACGAGATCGCAGTCGCAAGATAGTGATTCGGATTCATCAGGCCGCTCGATCGAGTGACTATTCCGTGGCGGTCGGCGTCGGTGTCGTTAGCGAAGGCGACGTCGAAGCGATCGCGCATCGCGAGCAAGCGCACCATTGCATATGGCGATGAGCAATCCATCCGGATCTTGCCGTCCCAGTCGGCGGTCATGAAGCGGAATGTCGGATCGACGACGTCGCTAACGACCGTCGCCTTGATTCCGTATTTGTCGATCACTGCGGGCCAGTAGTGCACTGCCGCGCCGCCGAGCGGATCGATTCCGACTTGCACGCCCGCGTTGCGAATCGCGTCCATGTCGACGACGTTGCCGAGATCGCTGACGTAGGCGCCGATATAGTCATGCTTGTGAAGAGTCGAGGCGGTCAGCGCGCGCTCGTAGGGAATTCGCAGGACGCCGGCGAGTTTGTTCTTGAGAAAATCGTTGGCGGTGTTCTGAATCCAATCGGTGACGGCAGTGTCGGCCGGGCCGCCGTTCGGCGGATTATATTTGAAGCCGCCGTCGGGCGGTGGATTGTGCGAAGGCGTGATCACGATGCCGTCGGCCAGTCCGCTCTTGCGCCCGCGATTGTAAGTCAGGATCGCGTGCGAGATCGCCGGCGTCGGCGTGTAGCCGCCCGCGCTATCGACCATCGTCTCGATAGTGTTGGCGCCCAGCACTTCGAGCGCGCTCGCGAACGCCGGCACCGAGAGCGCGTGCGTGTCCATCCCGAGAAAAAGCGGACCGTTGATGTTCTGATTTTTCCGATAGAGGCAAATCGCCTGGCTTATCGCCAGGATGTGCGCCTCGTTGAAGGCAGTGTCGAACGCGGAGCCGCGATGCCCCGACGTGCCGAACGACACTCGTTGCGCGGGAATCGCAACGTCGGGCGTGAGGCTGTAGTACGCGGTGATCAGACGCGGGACGTCGACGAGTTGCGATAGTTCGACGGGCTTTCCGGCAAGTGGGCTGACTTTCATAAAATTAATCTGGAGTCCATTTCCAGTTGGTGATCGCAGGCATGTCTTCGAGGTGCTTGACGACGTACTTGCGATGCGCGTCGAGCGCTTCCTCGGTCATCTTAATGAGTTCGCGCGCGCGATCCTGGTATCGCGGCGCGCGGCGCAGCCCCTCGAGGCACAAGTGGTAGCGGCTCGCTTTGTTCAACACCAGCATATCAAAAGGCGTAGTCGTCGTCCCTTCCTCGACGTAGCCGCGGACGTGGAAGCGATCGGGATTCGGGCGGCCGTGCAGTAGTTGATGAACCTCGCCGGGGTAGCCGTGGAAGGCAAAGATGACGTCCTTGTCGCGCGTAAAGAGCTCGCGAAAGTAGTCGTCGCTTATGCCATGCGGATGGCGATCGGGCGGAAACAGCGTCATCAGATCAACGACGTTCACTACGCGAATTTTCATCGCGGGCAGAAATTTGCGAAAGAGCCACGCCGCCGCGATCGCCTCTTCGGTCATCACGTCGCCGGCGCATGCGAGCACGAGATCCGGTTCGTCGCCGCCGCAGTTGCCGGCCCACTTCCACACCGACGCGCCGCGCGAACAATGGGCGCGAGCGGCGTCGATGTCGAGCCACACCGGATGTTGCTGCTTGTCGATTACGATCAGATTGATGTAGTCACGGCTGCGCAGGCAATGATCGGCGACCGACAGCAGGCAGTTCGCGTCGGGCGGCAAGTAGATGCGTGAGACGATACCGCGCTTGGTCAGCAACGTGTCGATGAAGCCGGGGCCCTGATGGCTGAAGCCGTTGTGATCGTTGCGCCAGCAAGTCGAGGTGAGCAGGTAATTCAGCGACGGCACCGGACGTCGCCACGGCAGCTCGGTCTTGCAGGTCTGCAGCCACTTCGCATGCTGCGTCGCCATCGAATCGACGATCATCGCGAACGCCTCGTACGACGCAAACACGCCGTGGCGCCCGGTCAGCGTGTAGGCTTCGAGCCATCCCTGGTGGCAATGCTCGCTCAGCACTTCCATCACGCGGCCGTCCGGCGCGACGTGATCGTCGTAGCTCTCGACGCGGCTCACTAAGCATCGATTCTCGACCTCGAACACGTCGCCGAGGCGATTCGAATTGGTTTCGTCGGGGCAAAACAGTCGGAAGTTCTGTTGCTTTGCGTTGCGCGTGAAGATGTCGCGCAGCATCGCGCCGAAAGGTCGCGTCGATTCGATCTCGACGCTGCCCGGCTGCTCGAGCTTCACCGCATATTCGGTAAACGACGGGATGTCGAGCGCGACTGTGAGAATCCCACCGTTGGCGTGCGGATTCGCACCCATCCGGCGCGGTCCTTTTGGCGCGATCGCCTTGATCTCCGGCTTCAGGTGTCCGTGATCGTCGAACAGCTCGTCAGGCCGGTAACTGCGCATCCACTGCTCGAGCAATTTTAGATGCTCTGGATTTTCCCTCACGCCCGACAGCGGCACCTGATGCGCGCGGAAGGTGCCTTCGATCTGCACGCCGTCGACGACCTTCGGCCCGGTCCATCCCTTGGGCGTGCGCAGTACGATCGCGGGCCATCGCGGCCGCTTGCGGAGCCCGTTTGCGCGCGCATCAGTCTGAATCGCGCGAATCGTTGCGTAGCAAATCTCGAGCGTCGCGGCGAACTCGCGATGCATCTTCGGCGGATCGTCGCCTTCGACAAAGTGGACCTCGTAGCCGTGGCCTTCGAGCAGACGGCGCAGATCTTCGTCGTCGTCGCGCCCGAATACGGTGGGACCTGCAATTTTGTAACCGTTCAGATGAAGTATCGGCAGGACTGCGCCGTCGCGCGCCGGGTTGAGAAACTTCACGCCCTTCCATCCGCCTTCGAGCGGCCCGGTCTCCGCTTCGCCATCGCCGATCACGCACGCGACTATCAAGTCGGGATTGTCGAACGCGGCGCCGAACGCGTGCACCAGCGAGTAGCCGAGCTCGCCACCTTCGTTGATCGAGCCCGGGACGTGCGGGCCCGCATGACTCGGCACTCCGCCGGGCGACGAGAATTGGCGAAACAGCAGCCGCATGCCCTCGGCGTCTTCGGAGATGCGCGGATAGATCTCGGAGTATGTGCCCTCGAGGTAAGTGTGCGACATCACCGACGGACCACCGTGGCCCGGGCCGGAAATGTAAATGACATCGGCGTCGTGATCGCGTATCAGCTGGTTCAGATGTACGTAGATAAAATTCTGGCCCGGCGAAGTTCCCCAATGGCCAAGCAGCCGCGGCTTGATGTGATCGACGCGCAGCGGCTCGCGCAGTAGCGGATTCGCCATCAGGTAGATTTGGCCGACAGTCAGGTAGTTGGAGGCGCGCCAGTAGGCGTCAAGGAGCGAGAGCTGTTGATCGGACAGAGGTTCTGACATCGGAAGACACCTCCATTTCGAGTCGCTCCAAAATTCTCGCACCGGCGCCGGTTAGTTGATAGACGCAAGAGAGGAAAATTCGGAATTGTAAATTGCCCGCAACAATCGCACGAGGGAGACCGCCAAGATGGACGACGCGAAACTACAGTTGCTGCTCGACCGCGCGGAAATCAGCGACGTGCAACTGCGCTATGCGACCGGGCTGGACTCGCGCGACTGGCCGCTGTTCCGCTCATGCTTCGCCGATGAAATCGAGACCGACTTCACGTCGGTCTTCGGCGGCGAGCCGCGCAAGGTCAGCGCCGATCGATGGACCGAGGCGGCGCGGCGCTCGCTCAGCGGGCTCAAGGCGACGCAGCACATGATCACGAATCACGTGATCACCGTCGCCGGCGACGACGCGACCTGCATCGCATACGTGCAGGCGCGGCATTATCTGCCCAACGACACCGGCGACGATACGCAAACCATGTTCGGCTACTACACGAATCGATTCATCCGCACGCCCGCCGGATGGAAAATCCGCGCGTGCAAGCTGACGCTCTCATGGCAGAGCGGCAACTGGGGAATATTCGCGCTCGCGAGCGCTCGCCTCAAGGCAGCCGAGGCGTCGAAGAAATAGCCAGTAATCTTTCGCGATGGAGGGGCCGATGACGCTCAACCTGAATCCACTGATCGCCGCAGGCGTCGTAGCGTCGACGGCCGCGACCGACGCAGTCTACGTAATGTTCAACGCAGCAGTAACGGCGCGCCGCCCGTCGCGGGCAGCGTCGTGGAGTTCATTATGGTACCTGCTGTCGGCCTTCGCAGTGATCAGCTACACCGGCAATTCGATCTATGTGTTGTTCGCAGCAACAGGCTCATGGATCGGCGCGTACTTCTCGGTGCGATGGCTGGATCGATCTGACTCGAAGTTAACTCCCGGCGGCCCCGCAGCGATAGGAAATCCGCCAACGTAATCTGCGTGAAGGACAGCTAAGAGCTACTTGCTAGCCGGCTTCGGCGCGGTCGCGTCGTCGGGGAACTCCCACATGCGAGCCTCGCCCTGGGGGTTTCCATAGGTCGATCTCGCGTACGGTCCGTTGTTCTCGTCGCGCAGGGATCCCCATTGCTCCGCCCAGTCGGCCTCATCGGGATTCAGGTAGACCTGATTGCCGTACCCGTAGCCATACCCGTAGTTGGGGTAATAGGGGCGATAGAATCGGCGGTTGTTCGCTCTAAGAGCCGCCTGCTGGCCGACGCCAGCGGTATTGGCAATGCTGCCAGGGGTATTGGCAACAGTGCCCTCTGAACGAACGGAACTTGCGCGCGCAACGGCTTTTCCGCTTCCCGCGCAAACGGGGCCCGCGATTGCGAGCGTCACAGTTGCGAACATCGCCAGGGCGATTACTTTGTTGGGTTTCATTGTCGCTTCACCCCTTATGACAAGTCATATCACACGGCAGCCGCAAGGGAAGAGCGGCCAGAAGGACTCATCATTGACCACTAGTTGTTGAGAAACTGGAACGCCGCGCTCCACGCATCCGGCGAGTTCAGTATCCCGAGATGCGAGGTCCCGATGATAGTGTCGAATTGCCCCTGTCCCACAAAATCCATGTGCGGCGCGCCGGCCAGCAGAGCGCTGTCGGAGAAATCGTGCGCCGCGCCCGTGCTGTCCTCGGCCGGCACCGCGGGGAAGAATCCATCCTGCGCCGACAAATAGACGAAGTCACCGCTCTCCGGCGATGCCTGGAACACGTTGCGGAGCACCAGATACCTGGTCGGGCCGGGAGACTCGCCAGCCGCGTTGAGGGTCGTGAGAAGTTGCGTGTCTTCTTTTCCGTATTCGTCACAGATCGCGCTGGTCGGAATGAAGCCGCCATTGGCCGGCAGCTGAAAAAAGTTGGCGGGATCCGGCGAGCAGTCGATAATGCCGTGGTTAGGTCCTTCGATCGCAACGAGTGACCGCACGATGCCGTAGGCGTTGTCCTGGAACATCCACTCACGCGCAACCGTCACGCCGAGGCTGTGCGCGACGATATCCACCTGCCGCGAGTGCGTGGAATTCATCACGGCGTGCACGAAGGCGCGCAACAACGGAACCGCCGCCGCCGTGCTATGAGCAACTCCCGATTTGTTGGTCGGGGTGGTTATGAGATCGCATTGGTCGCCCTGGTATCCCAGGCCCCACAACTGGCTCGGCGCGTATCCGTTGTTGAGGAAAAATTGCGCGAGATTGTGGATGTACCCGAACGGATTGCATGCGGTCGCAAAGGGCGTGTCGTTGTTTCCATGCAAAAAGATGACGGGAACTCGATCGAATCGATGCGTGTTGCCGCTGGCCCCAAATCCAAGAACCGGAACGCCAAGATACGGATTGATGATCACCGGAAAATCCGCGGGCAAGCTGGTGCCAAGCACAGCCGGAGAAGGTTGAGAATGCGGCTCGCGAGGATGGGACCCCGAATCCGCGAACGCCGATGCGTTCCACCCCAACAGGAGCACTACGGCCACCGCGAACATTGCGATCCGCTTCATCGAAATTCCCTCCCGCTATCTAAAAGCTACGAACGACAGGATTTTCGATTAGTCCCGATCTCCGACGATTGCAACTTGCGAGAAACGATCAGCGGATGCCGAAGACGCGACCCAGATAGTCGTCGAAATTCCTCAGCAGCACGGCGTTGCCCGACTGCGGCCAGCGCGACTCTGGCGGCGTGCGGCGGTGGCCGAGCGCACGGAACCGCCCCTTCATGGTGTGCGCCTTCAGCCCCAACAGCATGATCCGACTCATCCGGACCCCGCTATCCGGATTCGCGAAGGATCTGTGGAGGCTGGCGATATATTCCGGAGTAGCCCGAGCGAACGGGAGCGCGTCGATCATCTCCAAAGCCGGCAGGTCCGCCCCTTGCCAGTCCAGCACTTCCAGCGACGGGTAGGTGCCGCCCTTATCGGTGTGCAACATCTGGATCTGCAGGATGATCTGGTTGCCGCCAACGGTACGGTAGGCGACGAGATCGCCCGGCTGCCATTCGCAGGTGCATGGCAGAGTGCGCCGCACTTTCTGCGGCGGTGGCGGCGCGGAAAGGAGCAGCGCGCGGGTATCTGCGAGGATCTGTCGGCGGCGTGCCTCGGACTTCGTGCCCAGCCACGCGACGAGCGCGCCGCCGCCATCGATCGCAGCGAGCGCCGCATCGCGCACGCGCTCTTCCAGCCGCCCGAGCTTCCATTGCGTGACCGCCAGCGCAAGCCACACCGTCGCGGCATAGGGAGGATCAGCTGGATCGGGCGCATAGTCGGCAAGGATCTTGTCAGTTGCCGCTGACGGCGCGACACCGTCGGCAATTGCATCGCGAAAGTCCTCGCGCACGTCGCACGCCGTGTCGTCGGAGAATAGCGCCGTCCCCCACGTGCCCATGCGCCAAATCTAACCGAGCGCTGACTCGAGCGCCTTTGGAATCGCGGCGGCTAGCGACGCGGGCGCATCCGATCGCGTAAACACTTGCAGCCGCTCGGCGAGCGGAAGAACGTTACCAGTACGATCGAGCAGGTCACGCATCTCGTCCATAAACTGAATCAAACCTGTCTTCGAGCGATCGGCGCCGAACTCGCGCGGTGACCGCTGAATTATGAAATAGAGCCTCTTCAAATCTTCGTAGGCGGTTGGATTCGAGCCGGCCAGCGCGTCGTACGAATTCGGATCCTTGAATGCGCGCCAGTCACCGGCCCCGAGCATGCCGAATGGTACCCTGGCAGTGAACTCCATCTGATGAAGCGGCAGTCCCAGCTCTCCGCATACTGACGCGATCTGGGTTGGCGGATCGTCGATCGTGACCGCGCCCGTATCGCTGGGACTCGTGCCGGTTTCGCTTCCGAACCGGGCTCGATATCCCTGGAAAGTTCCGGGCGTGCTGGCGAGATGGAACATGATGCAGATGCCGTCGCGCGCCAGCAGATTGCCGGCGATGTCGGCGATCGTTCGACGCACGTCATCGATGCCGTCGGCATGATACATAACGTGCGACGCGAACACGATTCGGAACGCAGAGCGTGCACTCGCGCCGTCCTGTGCCGACACGAGGTCCAACAGTTTCCCGCCGAACGCATCGCCCGCGCGGGCTGAAAATCCCGCAAGCTTGATCGTCTTCTGTGCCTGCGCATCCGCCAGAACCTTGAGCGCTTCGCCATGCTCGGAATCGGCGTACTCGGGAAGAAAATCCGTCGCGCGGACGATGAACCCCGGCGCGAACTCTACGCCGGTGAGATATTTTACGATCGTGTCGCACGGACCTGATCCAATATCTGCAATCGTCGCGGCGCTCGAGCCGTCAAGCACCAGCTTCTGCTCGACGAGGCTATTCAGGAACGCGCGGCTGATGTTCGCGGTGATTTCTTTTTCGTCGGTGGT
>Ga0210383_10000475_pt1 | contig 37199 bp, 29 predicted proteins | sample IncBWC14OmetaG_FD_160072 | JGI IMG/M metagenome (GOLD analysis project Ga0210383, IMG submission 160072) | Forest soil microbial communities from Barre Woods Harvard Forest LTER site, Petersham, Massachusetts, United States - Inc-BW-C-14-O ... | reverse complement strand
GATTTCGCGGTCGAGGTCCTTACTGCCTGACCTTTCGCAGAGAACGCGACAGGATGGGGCACGCGCGTCCGTGGTGCCCACTCCTCGAAAACCGCGACGAGTGGGGCAGCCTCAGTTTGGTGCTTCCTGGGTGGGCCAGCCTCGAGGTCAAAAACGAAGGCTAAGTCAAAGGCGACGGACAAAGCCTGCCCCTGAGCGAAGCCGAAGGGAGTGTCCGTCCTACACGTCCGTTACTTAGCCGCGCTTGTAGACCAGCTTCAGGCCGTCGGCTTGCAGGATGCGCTGAATCTGGGTGCGGGCGTGGACGGACCACGGGCCGGCGGTGTCGAGCTTGACGTAGGCTTGCCAGTGTTTGAGGGCTTTGCGGGGCTCGCGTAGTTTTTCGAAGGCCAAGGCCAGGTTGTAATGCGCGTCGGCGTAGGTGGGGGCTAGCTGCAGCGCGGTTTTGTAGGTCTGGATGGCTTCGTGCACGCGGCCGGTTTCGTCGAGGACGTTGCCGAGGTCGAAGTAGGCTAGGGCGTAGCGGGGATCGGCTTCCAGCGCTGAGCGGTAATGTTTTTCCGCGAGATTGAAATCCTGGCGGTTGTAGTAGAGCGTACCCAGATTGATGTGGGCGGCGGCGTGAGCGGGTTCGATATCGAGCACGCGCTGGTAGGCGGCGATGGCTTCGGTCTGCGTGTTGGGATCTTCTTCGAGAGCGATGCCGCGGGCGAACCAGCCGGCGGCTTCATCCTCGCGCGGCTGCGGATCGGATCTTCTGACGGGCGTGCTGGTGATGATTTTTTCGCGGGTGGAGAAATCCATTACGAACTGGCCGGCGATGGGCTCCAGCAGTTTGCCTTCGTGGCGAAAAGCCACGCGGTGATTGTTGGTGGAAGATGCGCCCGATTCCTGCAGCGGATTCTCCACGCCGGCAACGCGCTTGCGCATGGCCTCGAGCGACTGGCGGATGACGGCGGGGCGCACGCTCATGGCGCAGAGGTCGCGGACTTTCTTGATTTCGAGGAGATCGGAAAATGAATACGCTTCGGAAGACGCTACCAAGCCCGCTCGCTCCCAGTTCGCCAACTGGCGCGGGCTGATGTGAAGAATTCTGAGTAAATCGGTTCGGCTATACACAGTGTCCTGCAAGGTCCTTGCGATGCGGCTGCGGAGCGCAGGGACGCTCCGCGTAATTATCCGCAAATCCCGCGGGGAACGCAACCGCGAACCTGTTGGTAAACTGTGGAGAACCTGGTTGATTCACATGCAGCGGGAATGGTGCAGGACCGCCTGGGTTCGGCAAGGTGCCTTGGCTGGCGCGCCGCGGCTGTAGAGACCGCGATACCTCCGCCGCGATGAAAAACGCGTCGCTCGGGATGACAAAGATGGATCGTCCCGGTTCCATTCGACACACTGTTACACCGTTACGACGGCTTTCTGGTACTCCTCGTAGGTGCCTTTGAAGTCGGTGATCTTGTGGTCGGTTTCGAAGTGCCAGATGCGGGTGGCCACTTCGTCGATCAAATCGTGATCGTGAGTCACGAGAAAAACCGTTCCCTGATAACGCTGCAGCGAAATGTTCAACGCGTTGATGGCTTCGAGATCCAAGTGGTTGGTGGGTTCGTCGAGCACCAGGACGTTGGGCTTTTGCAGCATGAGCTTGCAGAACAGAATGCGCGCGGCTTCGCCGCCGGAAAGCACGCTGGTGGACTTGGTCGCTTCTTCGCGGGCGAAAAGCATCTGGCCGAGCAAGCCGCGGATTTCTTCGCTCACGGCTTGCGGCGCCCACTGATGGAGCCAGTCGAGCACCGTCATGCCGCCTTCGATGAGGCTGCGGTGGTCCTGAGCGAAATAACCGATGGAGGCTTCGTGACCCCAGATCACTTTGCCGCCGTCGACGAAGGGGCCGGCGTAGCCGCTGACTTTGCGCAACTCGGCTTCAGGAGTGGTGGGAGAATTCGCCAGCAACGCGTTCAACAGCGTGGTCTTCCCTGCTCCGTTGCGGCCCATCAGGGCGATCTTTTCGCCGCGGAGGATGCTGGCGGTGAAGTCGCGAATGACCTTCTTCTGGTCGTAGGCCTTGGCCAGATGCTCGACTTCGAGAATGTGCTTACCGGAAGGGCGCTTCTGCTCGAACTTGATGAATGGACGCTGAATGTTTGAGCGGGCCAGTTCGGTGACCTGCAGGCGTTCCACTTCCTTGCGCCGCGATTGCACCTGGCTTGAACGCGTGCCCGCGGCAAATCTCTGGATGAATTCGTTTAGCTGGGCAATCTTTTTTTCCCGCTGCGCGTTCGCTGATTCGATCTGCGAGCGGACCTGCGTTTTGGCGACCACCATGTCGTCATAGCTTCCGGTGTAGGTGATGATGGTTTCGTAATCGATGTCGGCGATGTGGGTGCAAATGCTGTTGAGAAAATGGCGGTCGTGCGAAATGGAGATGACCACGCCGTCGTAGACGTTGAGAAATCCCTGCAGCCAGTGGATGGAATCCAAGTCGAGGTTGTTCGTGGGTTCGTCGAGCAGCAGGGCCTGCGGATGGCCGAACAGGGCCTGTGCCAGCAGTACGCGGACTTTTTGTCCGCCTTGCAGTTCGCTCATTTTGCGGGCGTGAAGCTCGTCGGGAATATCGAGACCTTGCAGAAGAATTGCGGCATCGCTTTCGGCGGTGTAGCCGTCTTCTTCTCCGACAATGCCTTCGAGTTCGCCGAGCTTCATGCCATCTTCATCGGTCATGTCGTGCTTGGCGTAGATGGCGTCGCGTTCCTGGATAGCGTTCCAGAGGCGCTTGTTGCCCATGACTACGGTGTCGATTACGCCGAAGGCGTCGAAGGCGAATTGATCCTGACTCAAGACGCCGAGCTTGCGCGGACGCACGACCGTGCCTTTTTGCGGCTCGAGTTCGCCGCTGAGCAGCTTCATGAACGTGGACTTGCCTGAGCCGTTGGGCCCGGTCAGACCATAGCGTTTGCCCGGCGTAAACGCCGTGGAGACTTCATCAAACAGTATTTTGGCGCCGTAGCGCATGGACACATTGCTGACTGAAAGCATGATTCGTTGTTTCTCTTCTCTAGGGCTTCTTTATTCTGGCTTCTTCACGGAAGCGTCTTCAGGAAGCTGTTCTTCTGGACCTGCGGGGGAATTTCCGCCAAAACGGTACGCAGCTAGTGTTATTAGAATATCATGCTGCGTCTCGACTGACGGGGGCGAGAACGTAACCTTGATCGTCGAAAAGGGGAGTCAGGAGCTCAGGCGGGCCGGCAGCCGAAATCCCCGGCCTTCGAAAACCGCGAAGACCGGGGCAGCCTCAGTAGTCGTGGTTTTCACGAACGCCCGGAAAAAGCTTGGGCCAGCCTCCGTTCATTTGGACGGTTTCGGATTCGCGCTGGCATCGACCAACTGCTGGATTGGCGCGGCGACCATCAGTAGCAAGCCCGCGGACGGGCCGTGGGCTGCGGTTGATATAACGTGCTGCGCCGTGCGCCACTTTTCGGTCGTAGGTTCCCCCTTGTCGATACCATCGAGAGCGTGCAGGCCAGCATCGCCGAGGCCAGAGAGATACATCGAGATGGGCGCGACCTCCTGAAGGAGAAAAGACTGGACGATCAACGGCTGCAGTCTGGCATGGTTATCGCGCCACATCGTGAGCCAGACGCGAATCTGCGCCTCTCCGTCGTGATCGTTGTAGCCGCTTTGAATAAATCTCTGAACGAGACTCGTGAATTGTCGAGCCGTGTCGCTCTCCGGGTAAACCGCGTCGATCACCTGATTGAGGGGCGCATGGAAATCGATGGGGCCTTTCGCATCGTCCCAGCGGTTGTAGTCCTTGACGGGCTCGACTACATCGGCCAGCACGCGCAAGGCGGAAATGTCTTCCGAACCCGCCATGCGCTGCAGCATTTCGGCGCGCGCAGATCTGTGAGCCAGGCCTAACCACTCCAAGTGCCGGCTGAGGGCGCTGAGTCTGGTGTACATGGAATCGACTTCTGTGATCTGCTGCGGAGACCACAGGCGCTCGGCGATGACCGCATTACGCGGCCAGATGTGCGAATCGATGTTTTCGGGAGTAACCCACTCGGCCCACTGGCAAGCTTCGCCGCCGAGGATGCGCTTCTGTTCTTCGGCGTTCAGATTCGCGGCCTCTCCACTCAGGGGATCAACGGCGTAGTGGCGCGACGCGGGCCACATCAGGTCGAGATAGTATCCGAACGAAAGCAGGCCGCTGTAGCCTTGTTTCGCGGCCTCGGCCAGCGACTTCTGTCCGCGCCAGGATTGCACGGTGATCGTCTTCGGCAAATCGGGATGCAGGATCTCGTCCCAGCCGATCATTATTTTGTGATTTTTGGCCACGATCTTCTGCAGGCGTTGATTGAAGTAGGCCTGCAGATCCTGATTGTTCTTCATGTTGTGGGCATGGATGAAGGCCTGGATTTTCGGATTGGCGTCCCACTGCTTGCCGTTGACCTCGTCTCCGCCGATGTGAAAATAGGCGTCGGGGAACAGCTTCGCCATTTCCGCAATAAATCTTTCCAGAAACTTATAAGTCGATTCCTGTGTGGGATCCATGACGGGGTCGATGCCGCCGCCCTCCAGCGTGTACGGCCCGGGCCCGCTGGACAACTCGGGATAGCCGAGGAACCAGGAGCGGCTGTGTCCGGGGATGTCGAACTCCGGCATCACGCGGATACCGCGATCGTGGGCGTAGGCGATGAATTCGCGAATTTCGTCCTGCGTGTAATACATGCCGTCGGAGCCCATGCCGGTCAGCTTGGGAAATTTCTTGCTTTCGACGCGGAATCCCTGATCGTCGGAAAGATGCCAGTGCATGACGTTCATTTTCACCGCGGCCATGGCGTCGAGATTGCGCTTGAGCACATCCATTGGCGTGAAGTGGCGGCTGACGTCGATCATCAGACCGCGCCACGGAAAGCGGGGCTGGTCTTTGATGGTGACAGCGGGCACGGCGAATCCGGCGGCGGAGGGTTGGACTAATTGCAGGAAAGTTTCGAGGCCGTGCAGGACGCCTAGCGGAGTTGGGGCGGCGAGCTTCGCACCGGAGTCGCTGACGGTCAGTTCGTAGGATTCGTCTTCCCCGAGCTTTTGCACTGGCTCGCGGCCGTGGTCGGCGTGGATTTGCAGGGTTGGCGTGGCGCCGGATTTGGGGCGGAACGGGATTCCGGTTTGCTTTGAAAGTTGAGCCTGAAACCTGCGCACGCCGCTGTCCACGGAAGCATCGTGAAAGCCTGTGACCGCAACCGAGAACGACTGGTCGATGAGCAACTGCCCGGAGCCTGGCTGCACCGTGGAGGGCATGGGCATGAGGTTGAGCTGAGGTTGGGGTTGAGCAGAGGCGAGCGTGGCAATCAAAACAATTACCGTGACGATAAGTGGGGTTCGCATGGTCGTTGGAAAGAATGTATCAGACTCGCGAACCGAGTAGCTGGTTTTGCGAAGGACTTGAAGCGCCGCAGCCACAGGGGTGGAAAGGGATCCTTCGACTCCGCGGGCCGACTCGCAAACGCGAATCGGTCTGCTGCGCTCGGGATGACAAGTCTCTGGAAACCGCAAGGAACTCAGTGGCCGCCGCCGAGTTCGCGGACGATTGCGCCTACGAACTGTTTGGCGTCACCGAACAGCATCAGGGTGCGGTCGAAGTAGTAGAGCGGGTTGTCGATGCCGGCGAAGCCGGGGCTCATGCCGCGTTTGATGACCATGACGGTGTGGGCTTTGTCGACGTCGAGGATGGGCATGCCGAAGATGGGGCTGGACTGGTCGGTGCGCGCAGCGGGGTTGGTGACGTCGTTGGCGCCGATGACCAGGGCCACGTCGGTTTGCGGGAAGTCGCCGTTGATTTCGTCCATCTCGATGAGGCGGTCGTAGGGAATGTCGGCTTCGGCCAGGAGCACGTTCATGTGGCCGGGCATGCGTCCGGCGACGGGATGGATGGCGAAGCGGACTTCAACGCCTTTTTTCGTGAGCACGTCATAGAGTTCTCGGACTTTGTGTTGCGCCTGCGCGACGGCCATTCCGTAGCCGGGGACGATCACAACTTTATTGGCGGCGGCGAGAATCGCGGCGGCTTCCTCGGGAGTGGCGCTGCGAACGGGCTTGGCTTCTGCTCCTCCGGCGGCGGAGGCTTGCACCTGGCCAAAGGCTCCGAAGAGAACGTTGGTGAACGAACGGTTCATCGCCTTCGACATGATGACGGAAAGAATCAGGCCGGAAGATCCGTCGAGCGCGCCGGCGATGATCAGCAGCTTGTTGTTGAGCACGAATCCCATGGCGGCAGCGGAGAGGCCGGCGTAGGAATTCAGGAGGGAGATGACCGTCGGCATGTCAGCGCCGCCGATGGGGATTACCAGCAACACGCCGAAGACAAGAGACACGCCAACGATGAGCGGGAAAAGCTGTTTGGTCTCCGGATGCAGCACCAGATAGACCGCGCTGCCGATGGCTACGATAAACAGCAGGAGGTTGACCAGGTTCTGTCCCTTGTAAGTGATCGGGCGCTGGGGAAGAATTTCTTGCAACTTTCCGGCGGCCATCAGACTGCCGGTGAAAGTCAGGCCACCGAGGATGACTTCCATGGAGAGCACGGATAATCCGAACTTGGAGGCGTTCTGGGTTCCCAGATAAAACTCTGCGGTGCCGACCAGCGTGACGCACAGCGCGCCAAAAGCGTGACTGAGGGCGGTCCGCTGCGGAACTGCGGTCATCTGCACCATGCCGAGCGGGACGCCGATGCCGCTACCGAGCACGAGCGCGATGACGATCCATTTGTAGTCGACAATGCCGTGGTGAAGAAGCGTGCCGGCAATGGCCAGCACCATGCCAATCTCGCCGGCCCAAATGCCGTGACGGGCGGTGGTGGGCGAACTCATCCACTTCAGCGACAAAATGAAAAGCGCGCTGGCGATGAGGTAGATGACTTCGATTAAGGTTTGGCTTGCGGCTAACTCGGTCATGTTGGCTTTAAATCAGCTTTGCTTTGAATCAGTTTTGTTGAATCGACTATTTCTTTACCGGGCGGCTGCTCTTGAACATTTTGAGCATGCGGTCGGTGATGAAAAATCCGCCGACTACGTTGCTCGTGGCGGCGACGATGGCGATCACTCCCAGGACAGTCGCGAAGGTGCTTTTCTTTTCGCCCACCAGAACAATTGCGCCGACGACGGCGATGGCATCGAGGGCGTTGGTCAGCGACATGAGGGGAGTGTGCAGCAATGGCGACACGTGGCGGATCACTTCGAATCCGATGAAAGCCGCCAGCATGAAGACGAACAGCGCGTCGATCAGATTGGAACCCATGTGCTCCCTCTGGGGCTAAAGCCCTTATCCTCTGCAGACCTGCCGCGGCCCTGAAGGGCCGCTCTTCCACGGCGTTACGCGAGCCGGTGGTGCTTCATCCGACACCATCGACCTTCCTCTTATCTGCCTGCCGGCGCTAACGCCGGCAGCTTGAAGAATTCACGGACGCGGGCGTTCACCACTTCGCCGCCCTGCGTGACCATGGTCTCGCGGATGATTTCATCTTGCGTGTTCAGTTGCAGTTTTCCGTCTTTCACCAGGTACAGCAGAAATGTTGTGACGTTGCGGGCGTACATCTGGCTGGCGTGATAGGGGACGCTGCTGGCGAGATTGATCGCGCCAATGATCGAAACGCCGTACTCTTTCACGGTTTCTCCGGTGCGGGTGAGTTCACAGTTGCCGCCGCGCTCGGAGGCAAGGTCCACGATCACGGAACCGGGAGCCATCCCTTTGACCATGTCTGTCGTGATGAGAACCGGAGACTTCTTGCCTGGAATCACTGCGGCGGTGATGACGACGTCACTCTCGGCGACGACGCGAGTCAGAAGTTCGCGCTGTCGGGCGTAGAAAGTTTCATCCTGGGCAGTGCCGTAACCGCGGGCATCTTGCGCGTTCTGGGCTTCGATGGGGAGTTCGACGAAGCGTCCACCGAGGCTCTGCACCTGTTCTTTGGCGGCGGGGCGCATGTCATAGGCCGACGAGACGGCGCCCAGGCGGCGGGCGGTGGCGATGGCTTGCAGGCCGGCAACTCCGGCGCCAATCACGAAAACGCGCGCCGGCGTGATGGTGCCTCCGGCCGTGGTCATCATGGGGAAGATTCGAAGCGAAGTCTCGGCCGCTAGCAGGACAGCTTTGTAGCCGCAGATTGTGCCCATGGAGGAGAGGACGTCCATGCTCTGGGCACGGGTGGTGCGGGGCATCAGTTCGACCGAGAAGGAAGTAACCCCGGCTTGCGCGATTTGCTGCACGATACCAGCCGAGCCCATGGGGCGCAGAAAACCGATGAGAGCCTGACCGGGGCGGAGAAGAGGTAGATCAGCCTTACCCGTAAGATCGTTGGAGCCATAGCAGAGGACTTGTACGATTACATCCGCGGTGCTGAACACCGAGGCACGGTCGGGCAAAATCCTGGCGCCTTTTTCGGCATAGAGCGGATCTGGATAACCGGCCGCTTCTCCGGCTCCTGACTCGATCACAACCTCCACGCCAGCTTTGGCGAGATTCGGAATCACCACGGGAACCAGAGCCACACGACGCTCGCCCGGATAGCTTTCTTTGGGTACTCCAACAATCACGCGGGTCTGATCCTTTCGATTGAGAAACAGTAACAGATCAGCATAAACCTGAGAAGGTGGCGGGGAAACCGATTTTGAGCACTGAGGACACTCAGGAGCATGAAGGAACCTTTGCGGCCTTTGCGGGCATTCGTTTTGGAAATGTGGTGCGGGGATGGTAAGTTAACGACTCAGCAGCGACGACTCAGTTTGCTCCAGCGAGTAAAACCACGTGACTTCTGCACTTCGAGAGTGGCTCAATCTCATTATCCGGTGGTTCCACGTGTTCGCCGGAATCATGTGGGTCGGCCAGACTTATTATTTCACTTGGCTCGATGGGCAATTCGGAAAACTGGCGAAGAATGCGGCGCAAGGCGGATCGTTGCCGCAGGTCTGGATGGTGCACAGCGGCGGCTTCTACACCGTAGAAAAAAAGGGTTCTTTGAGTGTGGGACCCGAGCAGGTGCACTGGTTCCGGTGGGAAGCGCTGATGACATGGGTGAGCGGGATCGCGCTGCTTTTCCTGGTCTATTACTCGAGCAGCGGGCTCATTGACCCGGACGTCGCCGATATTTCTCAGGGACGGGGCATCGCCATTGGACTTGCCGTTTTGATCGGCGGGTGGCTGGTCTACGACCTGGCGTTGAAATCGCCGCTGGGTAAATCGGAAGGTGGATTCGCGGTGTTTGCGGTTCTCATGATCGCTGCCGTCTCCTGGGGATTGTTGCACGTGTTCAGTGGGCGGGCTGCCTATATTCACGTGGGCGCGATGATGGGGACGATCATGACGTTGAACGTGTGGATGCGAATTCTTCCGGCGCAACGGAAGATGATCGCAGTGGCGGCGGCCGGCGGCAAGTTTGACGCCGCGCTGGGCGCTCAGGCCAAGCTGCGATCGAAGCAAAATACATTCATGGCCGTGCCTGTGGTCTTCATTATGATCAGCAATCATTTTCCAGTGGCGACTTACGGGAACACGCATAATTGGGCGGTGCTGGTCGCGCTGGTTGCGGGCGGGTTCGCGGCTGCAGCGATTATCCGCAGGGCTTGAGTTTCTGGTAGCGACAAACCCGGTTACGACGAACCTGGTTGCGACAAATCTGGTTGCGACAAACACATGGCTGAACTCGACTACGCTGCGATGCTGGCGGTGGCGCTGGCGGAAGCACGGAAGGGATTGGTGGAGGGCGGAATCCCGATTGGCGCCGCGATTTTTGATGCGAGCGCGAAACTGGTTGGCGCCGGGCACAACCGGCGGGTGCAGAACGGCGATCCTTCCCTGCACGGCGAAACCGACGCTTTCCGGAATGCGGGACGGCAACGCAGCTACCGCAAGTTGATCATGGTCACGACTCTGGCGCCATGCTGGTACTGTAGCGGACTGGTGCGGCAGTTTGGCTTTGGCACGCTGGTGGTGGGCGAAAGCCGCAATTTTCTAGGCGGGCTGGATTGGCTGCGATCGCTGGGCGTGCGCGTGATCGATCTTGATTCCGAAGAGTGCGCTACCCTGCTGGCTGGCTACATTCGTGCCAATCCTGAAGTGTGGCAGGAGGACATCGGCGAAGAGTAGGTGGATATGAAACTCAACAAACCGTTACTGAAGTCTCTGCCCAAGGTGCTGTTGCACGAGCACCTGGACGGCGTGCTTCGTCCGAAAACGGTTATTCAACTGGCGCGCGAGGCAAAATACGCGGAGCTTCCCACCGAAGATCCGGAGGCGCTGGCGGAATGGTTTTTTCGGGGCGCGAACCAGGGCAGTCTGGCCAAGTATCTGGAGGGTTTTGCTCATACCATCGCGGTGATGCAAACAGAAGATGCATTGGAGCGCGTGGCGTATGAACAGGCGGAGGATCTGAGCCAGGATGGAGTGGTTTACTTTGAGACCCGCTTCGCGCCGGTATTCCACACCCGAAAGGGATTGAGCCACCAGCAGATTGTTTCCGCAGTGTTGAAAGGGTTGGAACGCGGGCGCAAGGATTTTGGAATGCGATCGGGGTTGATTATTTGCGCCATGCGCAACATGAACATATCGCTGGAAATGGCGGAACTCGCGGTTGACTTCCGCGAACGTGGCGTGGTGGGCTTCGATCTTGCGGGAGAAGAAGGCGGCTATCCTCCGAAGAAACATGTGGATGCTTTTCACTACATTCAACGGGAGAATTTCAATATTACGGTGCACGCGGGCGAAGGATACGGAAAGGAATCGATCTGGCAGGCGATTCAATACTGCGGCGCGCATCGCATCGGACACGGAACGCGGTTGATTGATGACATCGCCGTGAAGGACGGCAAAGCGGTGAGGTTGGGTGACCTGGCGCAGTACGTTCTTGACAAGCGAATTCCACTGGAGATTTGCCTGTTAAGTAACGTTCACACCGGCGCGACGCCGAGTCTGGCCGAGCATCCATTCAAGATTCTTTACCAGGAAAGATTTCGCGTGACCCTGAATACGGATAACCGTCTGATGAGCCACACTTCGATGACGCAGGAATTCGAAGCGGCCGCAGAGACGTTTGGCCTGACGTTGAATGATTTCGAGAAGATCACGATCAACGCAATGAAGAGCGCGTTTTTGCCGTACGATCAGCGGATTGAATTCATCTACTCGATTATTAAGCCGGGTTATGCCGGCATCCGTAGGGCGGCAGGCCTGCCGGGCTAGTCGCAACTGTAGGTCGACATCGAGACTTCATGCGCAATTTCATTTCATGGTTCATTTCCGGATTTATTTTTTCCGTGTGTGCTTCGGGTCAGCTATGGGCGCAGACCTCGACACAGAGTTCGCCGATTCGCGTCAAAGTTGTGGTGGTCACCATGTTCGAGCGCGGGGAAGACACGGGCGACGCGCCCGGCGAATATCAGCTTTGGGTGGAACGCGAGCACCTGGACCAGATTCTTCCGCTACCTTCTGGCTATCACCACGTGCGCATGAACAAGGATGGGGTGCTCGGCATGGTGACGGGAGTGGGGACAGCCAAGGCTGCCGCATCGGTGATGGCGCTGGGTCTCGATCCACGGTTCGACTTGTCGAAGGCGTACTGGATCGTGGCCGGCATTGGCGGCGGAGATCCGGCGGATGTGTCGGTTGGATCGGCGGTTTGGGTTGATCATGTGATTGACGGCGACCTGGCGTTTGAGATTGATGCGCGGCAGATTCCCGCGAGTTGGCCGACTGGGTACTTGCCGCTGCGCAAGGGCACGCCTTTCGAGCAACCTGTCAGTGATGAGTATGGCGAAGCTTACGCGCTAAATTCGGAACTGGTGGGTTGGGCGTTTCGTCTGACGCAAGATGTGCAGCTCGCGGATTCCGATTCGTTACGCAAATCGCGGGCGCGTTTTGCTGGGTTTCCGAATGCGCTGAGGCCTCCGTTCGTGGCGAGGGGCGATACGCTTTCCGCAAGCACGTTCTGGCATGGCTCGAAGATGGATGAATGGGCAAATGCCTGGACTCGCTACTACACGGGCGACAAAGGCAATTACATGGTCGCAGCGATGGAGGATTCGGGCACGCTGCAGGCGCTGACTTTCTTGAGCCAAGCTGGTCGCGTTGATCTGCGGCGCGTGCTGGTGCTGCGTACGGTGAGCAACTACGATCGAGAAGCGCCGGGCGTGCCGGTGGCAGAGAGTTTGCAGGAGATGGTTTCCGGAAACTACTCGGCTTATATGCCGGCGCTGGAAGCGGCACAGACGATCGGAGACAAGGTAGTGCGGAATCTGGTGGAGCATTGGGCGGAGCGGGAGTCGACGATTCCGCACGCGCCATAGTCGAAAGCGGCGCGTGATACGTCAAGTCGATAAGGCCGCCAAGGTTTCTGCCAGCACCAGAACTCCTCTCGCGATATCTTCCGGCGAAGCGTATTCGTCGGGACGATGGCTGTAGCCGTTGCGGCATGGAATGAACAGCATGGCGACGGGAGCGATACGCGACATGAACAGCGAATCGTGGTAGGCGCGGCTGACCATGGGAAGAAAACTTAATTGGAGCTTGCGGCAGGAGTCGGAAAGCGCTTCGATGATTTCGGGAGCACAGGCTGCGGGGGCGTCGGCGTTCAGCAACTCGGTGTGGATGGAAACCTGGCGCTCGCTTGAGATGGCGCGGCTGGCTTGCTCCATGGATCGAATCACAGCATCGCGTCGCTGAAGGTCGGTGTCGCGAATATCGGAGCTGAGATGAACGCGGCTGGGAATGCTATTGACGGCGCCGGGAAAGACTTCGCAGATTCCAACCGTGGCCACGGTGTCCACAGCGCCGCTGGTGCGGGCGGCGGTTTCGATGGCCAGAATTAATTCGGCGGCCGCGCAAAGAGCGTCGCGGCGATCGAGCATCAAAACACCGCCGGCGTGGCCTCCAGCGCCTTCGAGAGTGATGCGAAAACTTGCCGGGGCAGCGATCTGCGTAACGACGCCCAGCGGTATTTTCTCGCGCTCGAGCAAGGGGCCCTGCTCGATGTGCAGTTCGACAAACGCCTTGTAGTAGCCGGCCGGTAATTCTACTTGTTCCAGGTCGCCTGGCATCCCTGCCTGGCGGCGAACTTCTTCGACCGTGGCGCCGGACTTGTCCGTTAGTTTTCTCGCGGCATCGGGAGTGAGCGTGCCCGATAGCAGACGGCTGCCCAGGCATCCGATGCCGAAACGCGTCGGCTCTTCCGCGGTAAAAATCAGCAACTCAATCGAGTGTGTGGGGTGAAATCCCGATCGCTGAAGCGCGCGGATTGCTTCGAGGGCACCCAGGACGCCGACTACGCCGTCATATTTTCCGGCGTTCGGAATGGCGTCGATGTGGGAGCCCGTGCCGACGACCGGCGCTGATGGGTTGGGGCCGTTCCAGCGCGCGAAGGTGTTGCCGATCGCGTCCTGACGGAGTGTGAGACCCGCTTCCTCGCAGCGTGATTTCATCCACGCTCGCGCTTTGAGATCGGCGGGCGTGAAAACAATTCGGGTTACGACCGGGGGTTCTGCTTCGGAAATCGAGCCTAGGGCTTCGATCTCGGACAGAAGGCGATTGTGATCGATTTCGATGGCGGGGTGCGTGCTCATGTTTGCGACTATTTTTCTGCCAGCGGGTGCCGGTTCCAATCTTTGTAGATGAGATATTTTGCCGGCACTTTGCCGATGGCTCCAAACCATTGCGGGCACCACGCGCCCATCCAGATGAAATCGCCAGCGGTTACGGGATACCAGGAATCGCCGAGGCGGTAAATGCCGCCGCCCTCGAGCATGAGGAGTCCGTGCTCCATCACGTGCATTTCGACCATGCTGAGCGCGGAGCCGGGTTGATAGACCATAGTGTTCACCGCGAAATCGAATTTCATTTCGTCTGGAAGCAGGCATTTTACCTGCAGAGTGGGATCGTCGTTGAGGGGATGTGATGGAATTGCATCTTCGGTGGAAATGATCGGCTGCGGCGGTTTGGTCGAGGCCAATGCCTGGTAGCGCTTTTCAATCACGGCGACACGGCTGGGTTGCGACGCGGTCACGCGGTGAGCCGAACCTTCAGGTAAGTATGCATAGCCACGCGGACCTAGTTCGCTCCTTTTGTTTCGCCCCTTCACTTGCACGGTACCTTCGATCACGTAAATGAAGCGCTGCGCGGATGTGGTGCCGAGTTCGCCGCCCGTTTCAAATTCGGCGGTATACTGCGTGAACTTCGCGCCCAGCACGGGCCCGGCGTGCACAACGGCGGTGCATCCCTTCATCCCAGGCAAGGGGGTGCGCACGAACGTGTCGGCGGTTAGCAGCAGGTGGTTCGGCTGTTGCGAGCTTCGAGTGTGACCAAGATTTTGCACGTCAGGTCCTTTTCAGAAATTCGGATGAGGAAGCCAGGCGGCGGAGCAGAAGCACGCCGCATTCGATTGCCTTCTCGACGTCTTCAAGAGCAACGGATTCGGCTGGGTCGTGGCTGATGCCACCGGGCGTCCGCAAGAAAATCATGGCCGCGGGAACTTTTTCGGCGAGAATCATCGCGTCGTGACCTCCACCACTCGCCATGCGGTGCGGCTCGCATTCGGACTGGCGGATCGCCTCTTCGATTTGGTTCACGAGAAATGGATCCATCGCGACGGCCTGCTGGTTCAGCAGGACATTTCGACACACCGAGAGTCCGCGGCGTTGGGCTATCTCTTCGGACTTGCCGATGAAGTCGTCCACGGCGCGGACGCGAACTTCGTTGGAGCTGTGACGAACGTCGAGGGTGAGCAGCGCTTCGCCGGCGATGATGTTTGTGGCTCCGGGTTTGGCTTCGATTTTACCCACGGTTGCGACCATGCCCGGAGCGCTCTGCGCGAAGCGCTCGACAGCAGAGATCCATTCTGCAGCCGCAGCAATACTATCGTGGCGAAGATGCATGGGCGTGGTGCCGGCGTGGTTGGTGCGGCCGATAAATATGAACTCCAACCGGCTTTGCCCGGCTACGGCCTCGACCACCCCCAGAGGCCGGGCTAGGGTCTCGAGCACCGGGCCTTGTTCAATGTGGAACTCGAGGTAGGCTAGTGTGTTCGCGGGGATGTGAGCTTCGGGAACTTTTTCTGGCTGCAAGCCGAAATCTTCGATGGCCTGGCGCACGGTCACGGCGTTCGCATCCTGCCTGCGAAGGAGCTGTTCGTCGAGGCGGCCAACCAGCGCGCGGCTGCCGATGAAGGGTTCGCCGAAACGCACTCCTTCTTCTTCGGAGAAGCCGACCACTTCGATTCCGAACGGAAGCTTCTCCCCATCCAGGGCGGCCAACAAGGCAACGCCAAGCAGCACACCGAGAACGCCATCGAAGGCTCCGGCATTCGGAACTGTGTCGAGATGTGAACCGATCAACAGGCGCGGCGCGCCGGATTGCGCGGCGTCGTAGAAACCGCGCAGATTGCCTGCGGCATCGATGCGGACGTTTGCGCCCAACGCTTGCAGCCACGATGTGATCTCGCGGTGAACCTGGCGCATGGATGGACAAAGAAACGTGCGGCGAGTGCGCGCAGGATCTTCGCTGAGGCGCGCCAGCTGGTGGCAACGGGCGATGGCAAGTTCCGCACTGGTCTGGAAGGGACGCGCGCCCGGCGGCGCTTTCGTTTGTGTTTGCAGCTGCTTCATCGCTGGCCGATTCCTACTGACTGATTTATGCCAAGAAGGTTCAGCTTCCCCGGTACGTCGTATATCCATTGCAACTCAGTAGCAACGGGATGTGGTAATGCGATTCGCCTCCGCGGACCTGAAATGTAATTTCCACAACCGGATACAGACCATCGAGCTTCTGCGCGCTGTAGTAACTTGCAGTATCGAACAGCAAGCGATACGGACCAGCCGGCAGGGGATGGTCTGGCGGAAGCAACTGAGCGCAACGGCCGTCTGAATCGGTGTGCGTGGATGACAGCAGATGCCAGACGCCGGTCGCTTCCTGCCGCTCCAACTTCACGGGAACGTGGACCGCGGGCTTGCCGCGCGCGGTGTCGAGAATATGAGTCGAGATGCGGTTCATTGTCCGAGCCACTTCTTCAGGCGAATCTGTGTGATCAGCCGCTGCTGCTCGGCCGCTTCGCGCAGTTCTGTTGGCGCGTCGTTGCGCAGGCGGCGGTGCAGGATCGCGAGAATCTCCGAGGCCGTCTTGCCGGTTGCGCACACGATGAAGATGTGCTGAAAGCGGCGCTCGTACTCGCGATTGCCTTCGGCCAGAGCAATCTTAACAGCGTCGGCGGCATCGGCAACCTTCTGTTGCTCTTGCGCCGGCCATGCTGCGGACTTGTCAGTCGAGGCCCGCGTCACAGATTCGCCGATTCGGGGATGACTGCGAAAGGCCTGCAGCCAGTCGGTTTCGCTTAGGCGGCACCAAATTTCGTCCGAGAGAGCGAGTAGCGCCGCCTCGTTTGCGAGCGGGCGGCGGGTTGCTACCTGGGCTGCCCAGGCGTTTGATCCGCAACACGGCAGAATCTCATTCTCCGCTTCTTTGCGTGGGAGCCGGTTCCAGCGCGTGAGCGCGGCATTCACACGATAGCTCCTGGTTCGACAGCCTGTTCACCAGTGGCGCGCAGCCGTGCGAGAAATTCTACGATCAAATTACCGGCCACAGCCGCACGATACCGGGCCGTGGAACGGATATCGTCAATGGGGCGGATTTCTCTGCCTGCTATTTGCTTTGCCAGAGTCAGCAACCCGCGATCAATCATCTTCCCTTGAATTGTTTTTTCCGTCTCGATCAGTCGAAATGGGATGGGCGCAACGCTTCCCAGCGCGATGCGAACGTCTTCGATTCGCGGAGTGTCAGCCGCACCGCTCGAGAGCAGGCCTAGAGCAGCGATGCATACTTTTGAAATCGCCTGCGCGTTGCGTGCGCCCACCTTGCGCGCATAGGAAACGTAGGTCGAAAATCTTCGCGGCAGGCATACGGAGCGAATCAGTTCGTCGGGTAAGAGTTGCGTCTTTTTATAGCCGGTGTGAAAACCGAAATACGGAAGACGGCGCTCGCCTCGGGCGGAAATCAGAACCAGCTCGGCGTCGTAGACCAGCAGGGCGGGCAGCGAATCCGCGGCGGGCGAGGCGTTCACGATGTTGCCGCCGATGGTGCCGCGATTCTGATTGGCGATTCCGCCAGTCCATCGCGCGGCACTGGCCAGCAGGGGCAAATCGCGGCGCACAAATTCATGTTCGCGCAGATCGGTATAGGTGCATCCGGCACCGATCCGAATCTCATCCGGCAAAATGTCAATCTTGCGCAACTCGGGAAGATTCCAGATGCTGAGCAATTTTCTTGCGGTCAGCTTTCCCGCAGCGTATTGCACCATCACGTCCGTGCCGCCTGCGATCGGGAGCCACGCTCCAGGCTCGGCGGCGAGCAGAGACACGGCGTCATGGAGGCTGCCGGGAGCGACGAGTTGGTAGTCGGACGGATCGCTTCTCATTGTGAGGTGGTACGGGATGTGTTACGGAATGTGTTTCGCAGATGGCCCACGGCGGGCTGCCTCCATGACGGCTTCGAAAATTTGCATGTAGCCGGTGCAGCGGCAAAGATTGCCCGAGAGTCCTTCGCGGATATCTTCGAGCGTAGGCTGCGCGTGCTTGTCCAGCAAATGAACCGCGGCCACAATCATGCCGGGGGTACAAATGCCGCACTGGGCGCCGCCGCATTCGAGAAAAGTCTGCTGCATGCGGCACGACGGTTCATGCGCGGCGAGTCCCTCGATCGTGAGGATTGCGGCGCCTTCGGCTTGGAGAACGGGAACCAGGCAGCTATTCACCAGAGCGCCGTCCATCAATACGGAGCATGATCCGCACTCGCCCTCGCCGCAACCTTCCTTCGTGCCGGTCAAGTTGAACTCGTGACGCAGCACGTCGAGCAGGCGTTCCATGGGATAGACGCGAACCATCTTGCGCTCGCCGTTGACCTCGAGCGACAGCTCGCACTTGCCGTCATTTTTTTTCCCCGGTGATTGGGTCATCGTCGTCCGCCGGCGAGTTGAGGTTCGCCTGGTGGCGACGCCTGAGCAGTGAGTGCCTCGAAGACGTCCTCGGCCAGCAGTGGGATCGAATCGAATGGAATGCCCAAGGCATCGACGACGGCATTGACGATTGCGGGCGCCGGACCGTCCATGGGGAGCTCGCCGATTCCCTTGGCGCCGAAGGCGCCGTGCACATTGCCCAGTTCTTCAAAGAAAACGCGAATGCGCGGGAGGTCAGCGGAAGTGGGCATGATGTAGTTGGTCAGCTGGGCATTTTGCATGCGTCCGTTTTGCCAGATGACTTTTTCGTACAACGTCATTCCGATTGCTTGCGCGACGCCGCCCGTGATCTGACCCTCTGCCAAGATCGGATGCAACACCTTGCCGACTTCCTGCAAGGCGACGAATTCGTCCACGGTTACGCCATAGGTGGTTAAATCCACGCTGACTTCCGCGATGTAAACCGCCCACGCGAATGCGGCGTAGGCCTCGCCTCGGTATTTGGCATCGTCCCAGAAGACGCCGGCAGGCGCTTCGTAGCGGGCCAGCGAGCGAAACGCGCCGTGGGTAGAAACGTAATTCCGGCAAGCAGCACGAAATTCTTCGGGGGAGTAGGAATCGCCGAGCAGGCCTGCAGCTTGCAGTGTTTGTTTAATTCCCTGAGCTGCAGACTGCACGATTTTTCCGACCACCATCACGGTGCGCGACGCAACCGTGGGACCGCTATTCGGCACCTCAACCGTATCCGGCTGTGCGACTGCCACGTCTTCATATCTCAGGCCGAGCGTTTCAGCTACGATCTGCGAAAGGACAGTCTTGGTTCCCTGACCAAATTCGGTGCTCGACACCAGCACGCGGACGGTTCCTTCGGCGCATCCCTCGACGGCTACAAGGGAACTCAGGTAGCGTTCTCCCGACCCGGTGAACCCTGCGCCGTGAAGAAAAGTGGCGATGCCCATGCCTTTCTTTTGGGTGCTGGTTTCGTTCTGCGCGACGAATCGCTCTCTCTTGGCTGCGTAGCCCGAGAGTTCGAGCGCACGATCAAGAAGCGTGTCGAGGTCGATGGGTTCGTGCACCGCCTGATCGGTGGTGGTGGTCTGGCCGGTCTTCAGGAAGTTTCGGCGGCGAATTTCGACGGGAGAAACTCCGATCGTTTGCGCGATGCGATCCATGTGCCGCTCCAGCGCGAACAGGGACTGCGGCGCCCCGAATCCGCGAAAAGCCCCGTGCGGCGGGGCATTGGTGGCGACCGCCTTGGCACGGATGCGAATGCTGGGCCAGTAGTAAGGACCGCCCGCGTGAATCGTGCCGCGCGAAAGCACGACCGACGACAACGTCGCGTACGCCCCGCCGTCAATCGTGAAATCGATCTCTCCCCCGAGGATCTTGCCGTCTTTGTCCAGGGCCGTGCGGTGACGCGTGCGCGAGGGGTGACGCTTGGTGGTGGCAACCATATCTTCCATGCGGTCGTAGATGATTTTTACCGGCCGTCCCGACTTCATAGCCAGGAGCGCGGCGTGCCCGGCGATCATCGAAGGATATTCTTCCTTACCGCCGAACGCGCCGCCGGTTTCCATCTGCACCACTCGCACTTTGGCCTCGGACAGGTCGCACAATTTCATCAGAGCCTTGTGCACATAGTAGGGGCATTGCAGCGAGCCCCACACGGTGATGCCATGCGCGGGATCGAAGGCCGCGATCATTCCGTTGTTCTCGATATAGAGCTGCTCCTGCGCCCCGGTGCAGTATTCGCCGTCAACGATGAATGCGGCCTGCTCCCAGACCAGGTCGACATTGCCTTTCTCGACCAGGTAGGTCTTGAAAGTGTTATCCGATCCCCAAATGATTTCGGAGCGTTGCTCGCTTTCGTCGATTGTGAATATTGCCGGAAGAGCTTCGTATTCGATTGAGACCGCTGCCACTGCTTTGGGAAGAACATGGCGGTCGGGATGGGCCAACAACAGAATCGGCTCTTCCGGATGATTGACGAATTCGCTGGCCAGACAAGGCTGGTCCTCAACGATGAGAGCGATGCAATTCGCGCCAGGAATGTCTTTGGCCGAGACGATTACGAATTCGTCCCATGCGATCCCGGGACCGAAGGTGATCTTCTTGATCTTGCCGCGCGGGACCTGGCTGCGAACGGTGGCGCCGTGGAGCATGTTGGGCAGAACCATGTCGTCCACGTATTGCGCTTGCCCGGTCACCTTCTCGCGCCCCTCCTTGCGGGGAACCGGCTTACCGATGATGCGATCATTCGCCATTCGAGTAGAGTCCCGTGACGCTGTGGAAAATCCAAAGGTTCCCTGGGGCGACCTGGGGATGGGATAGTGTATGACAGACGAGGGCAGACTGGCTGGAAGTTTTGGCGAGACGAGAGCCAGGATCACCACGCCCCGAGAGGCTAGCGGCGCCACTCCTGGCCGCGAGGTCCAAAAGGAAAGCCGCCTTCGAGGAAAACCGTCGCTCCGCGCAAATACGTTGTCTTCACCAGTCCGCGCAGGTTTTCTCCCATGTAAGGAGAGATCCAATGGCGGTAGTGGAGCCGATCTTCCGTGACCGTGAACTCCGCGTCGGGATCGAACACGACGAAGTCTGCATCGTAGCCGGCAGCAAGTCGGCCTTTGCGCGCGCACCCCGCCAGTTTCGCGGGCTCTTCTGCCATCCAGCGGGCGATGTCTTGCAGGTTGAATCCGCGGCGGCTGGCTTCGGTCCACATGAGAGGCAACGCCACTGAAAGACTGGCAATGCCGCCCCACGCAGTTTTGAAGTTGCCCTCGTCGAGATGTTTCATGGCCGGCGGACAGGGAGAATGGTCGGTCACCACCATGTCAATCGTTCGATCGCGAAGGCCTTGCCACATCTTCTCGCGGTTGTCGCGGCTGCGGATGGGCGGCGCACATTTCGCGAGCGTCGCGCCGTCAGGAATAGTTTCAGCGGCCAGGTGCAAATAATGCGGGCAGGTTTCCACGGTGACGGGAAGGCCGGCAGCGCGCGCGGCTTGCAGTTCTTCAAGGGCGAGGCTGGTCGCGAGATGAACGATGTGCAAACGAAAACCATATTCGCGGCAAAGAGACAATAAGAGGCGGATCGCCGCTAGCTCCGCTTCATCGGGCCGCGATTGCAGATAGGTTGCATAGCGCCTCCAATCGGCGCTGGCCAATTTCTCGGAGGCGGCATCGATGGGCCCCGGAAGCTCGGCGTGCACCAGCAGGGGCAAGCCAGTCCGTGCGACGTGGGGCAACGCCGCACGCAGCTGCGGCTCCGTAACCATGGTGAAACCGTCGATGCCGGGATGAATCAGGAAACATTTGAACCCCGGCACGCCGGCCGCGGCGAGCGCTTCGATCTCGTCTTGGTTATCAGCTACCACTCCGCCCCAGGCGGCCCAATCCACCCAGCAGCGCCCCTGTGCGGCCGCGCGTTTCGTCTCCAAGGTGGCGACCGTCGCCGTTGCGGGCAGGCAGTTGAGGGGCATATCGACAAGCAGCGTGTAGCCTCCCGCAGCCGCCGCGCGAGTCGCGGTTTCAAAGCCTTCCCATACGGCGCGCCCCGGATCGTTGATATGCACATGCGAATCCACCAGCCCGGGAAGAATCGCTGCATCGCCGAAATCGTGCACCTCCGCGTGCGCTGGCACCTGTTCCGGATCGACGACTGCACGAATCTGCTCACCCTCCACAAGTATGGCCGCTGGGTGGGTTTTGCCCGGCGTCACGACGCGCCGCGAAAGGTATGCTTGCAAACTCAACGATTCACTCCTGCTTTCCTGAAGACGTCGAAGCCGAAAACCCAAGCCTATCAAACTCTTTCGGAATCTTCGCAGTTTGCTTATACTCGCTTCCCAGCCAAGCTGCCGCGAAAGGGTCCAGATCGACCGCTGGGTGCGCAGGTCGCGGGTCGTTGCGGCCAGCACATCGAGTAATGCTTACTTGACGGAAGTGAACCCATGGACAACCCTTTCATGGCCCGCGCGATTCAGCTTTCGGTTGAAAATGTTAACGCTGGCGGCGGGCCTTTCGGTGCGGTAGTGGTAAAAGGCGGCGCGATCATCGCCGAAGGCGTGAATCGCGTGACCGCGAGCCGCGATCCAACCGCCCACGCGGAAATTTCCGCGATCCGCGCGGCCTGCGCCAAGCTGGGCGCGTTCGAACTCAAGGACTGCGATCTCTACACTTCCTGCGAGCCCTGCCCCATGTGCCTGGGAGCGATCTACTGGGCGCGCCCGGCGCACGTTTACTTCGCCAATCTGGCCGCGGACGCTGCCAGAGTCGGCTTCGATGATGCGTTCATCTACCGCGAAATCGCACAGCCGCACGCGCGGCGCGAAATTCCGATGATTCAGATGATGCGCGAGGAAGCGCTCGCCGCATTTCGCGCCTGGGAAGCGAAACCCAACAAAATCGAATACTGAAATCGAGTCGACATTTTCCACCGCTCTGCCACCGCTTTGCCTATCAGCGCTAGCAAAAGATCGGCAGTCGGGATGAACCGGCCATAGCCGCTCTGTCGCGTATACTTACGCGATCATGAGCGAGGCCGAAATGATGGTGGCGCCGGAAAACGAGAGTGGCAGCCCGAATCAGGCTCAGCGCAAATCGCTGATCGATCGCTATTTCAAGCTCACCGCGAATCAGACCACGGTACGTCAAGAGATGCTCGGCGGCCTCACCACCTTCGTGACCATGGCTTACATCGTCGTGGTGAATCCGAAAATCCTCGCCGACGCGGGAGTCCCGGCCGAAGGCGCGTTGTTCGCCACCTGCATTTCCGCGGCGGTAGCCACGCTGGTCATGGGCTTGTACGCGAATTACCCGATCGCCCTCGCCCCGGGCATGTCGCTGAACGCCTACTTCACCTACACCGTGTGCCTGACGATGCATATTCCCTGGCAGACGGCGCTGGCTGTTGTGTTTTTTTCTGGAGTGCTTTTTCTCGTGCTCACTGCTACGCGGGTGCGCGAGCAAATCGTCAACGGCATTCCGGACTGTCTGAAGCATTCCACCGCAGCCGGAATCGGAATCTTCATCGCGTTTGTCGGTATGCGAAACGCCAAGCTGGTCGTGGCCAGTAATGCAACATTCATCGGTCTCGGGAGCTTTTCCGACAAGGAAGTGCAGACAGCCTGCCTCGGATTGGCGTTGACCATCATTCTGATGGTGAGACGAGTACACGGCGCCATTCTGCTGGGAATTCTTGGGACTGCACTACTGGGATTTGTTCGCCACATCTCGCAGTGGCCGGCTGCGATTTTTTCCATGCCTCACCCGTCGTCCACATTTCTGAAGTTGGACTTTCGCGGCGCGACTCACCTCGGCCTGCTGGAAATTCTTTTCGCCTTCCTGTTCGTCGATCTCTTCGACAATGTGGGCACGCTGGTGGGAGTGTGCGAACAAGGCGGCTTCATGCGCGAAGGCAAGATTCCGCGCGTGGGCCGCGTGTTGACGGCCGATGCGGTGGGCACGATTTTCGGCTCCTTGACCGGCACTTCCAGCGTTACCAGCTATATCGAAAGCGCCGCAGGGGTCGCGGCCGGAGCCCGCACTGGACTCAGTAACGTCGCGGTCGCCGTGCTCTTTCTGCTAGCCATATTTTGCGCGCCGCTGGCGACCGCAGTTCCGAGCTACGCCACTGCGCCAGCGCTCATTCTGGTGGGCGTTTTGATGTCGCAATCCATTGGGCACGTGCGATGGAGCGAATTCACCGAAGCTTTACCCGCCTTCATCACCATGGTCGCCACACCGCTCACGTTCAGCATCGCCACTGGGCTCAGCCTTGGGCTGATTTCCTACACTCTGATAAAAGTTGCGTCGGGCAAGGTCCGCGAGATTAGTCCGCTCATCTGGATTCTTACGGTTCTGTTTATTCTGCGCTACGTTTATCTCGCCGCGCAGGCCTAGCGAGGGAGCGGAGTCAGGACGAACGTTCGATGGCTTGAATGCCGCCTATGCCGCCTGGTCCCCGAAGTTGAGGAAGGTCGATCGAGGACGGCCGCGAATCAATTTCTCAACCTGCCTTCAATGCGGAGTCCAATGTGGATTGGCGGTGAACAGGCCGTCGACAAACCCGATCTGGAAAGTGACGAACAACCCGAAGGCCACGCTGATGAGCCCGGATGCAATTCCCAGGCCACGGTTGAACTTTTCGAATCGCCTACCCGTGTAGGCGAATGGCACTCCGATCATCATCGTGATCAGCATCATCCCCGCAATTGTTCCGACACCGAAAACCAGCAGATAAACAATCGCCCACCGAGGTTCCCGGATCGTGGTCAGAACCAGAAGTGCAACTGCCGCGGACCCGGCGAGGCCGTGCACGAGCCCCACCGCTAGTGGCCGAAGTAGCTGATACAGCCCCAATCGCGCCAGCGCCTTCTGGAATGCACCCTCAGGGTCCCCGTTCCGATCCAGGTGCATGTGCACCTCGGGATTGTGGCCATGAATGTGGGCGTGGACTTCACCACCATGCGTGTGCGCGTGGGAATGAATCACTTCTTCGTGCTTATGTCCCGGCGTGAATCTTTGAGTGACCCACTGCGTCACACCCGTAAGGTTCAACACGCCGAGAAGAATCAGCATGAGGCCCACAGCCAATTCCATGGCGAGGCCAATGCGCGGCGGAATCGCCAGGTTGAATAAAATGATCGCCGCGCCCACCAACAGGATAGTAATGGTGTGGCCAACGCCCCACAGGATTCCGATCAGGCCTGCATGACGGATGCTGCGCTGCCGGCTCACAATGGTAGTCACGGCGATGACGTGGTCCGGATCGGTGGCGTGGCGGATGCCGAGCAGAAACCCCACGCCAATCACTGTAAGCAAATTCACCATTTGGGCGGTCAAGGCCGAACCGGAACTATATCACCCGCCGCTCAAGTACACGGGCCCTCTTCGACCGTCACTTTCGACCACCATTTTCGGCCGTCATTCCGGCGTGCCTTCTTCTTCTCCAAAAAGCTGGTACCGTTGGAGCACATCCTGCTGGGAGATCACGCCCTCCAGCTTGCGAAAATCGGCACGGTTGACAACCGGAAGAAGCGGCCAGCGATCCACGTAGCGCAACGCCGTCTCCAGCGGATTATCCGGATGCAAGAAAAGAATCTGCCGGCCACTCAGAGCAGAACCGAGCGTCAGATTGCCTTTGCCTTCCTTGACCATGATCTCGAGCGCTTGCCGGGTGATAATGCTCCATCCCGTCGGATCCAGGCGGACGAGCCGAACCTCGGGTAACTTCGCATCCCAGCGCTGAAGAACCTGATCCAGTGAATCGTGAGCTTCCAAAACGGTGTCCAGCACGGCCCGGCTCGCCGGACGCATCGCGTCCTCCACGCGCAACGTTCCCTCTTCCCGTTGTTCTTCCATCGATGGCAATTCCAAACCGTCCTGGCGCGTGAGCACGTCAAAGATCGCGGTGGGCTGCAGGCCCCGTGAAATCAAATACGCAAATGTGTTTGCAATGAGAACCGGCAAAATGATCGAGTAGTTCCCGCTGACTTCAAGAACCATGAAGACGGACGTCATAGGGGCACGAAGAAATCCTGCAAAGAGAACTCCCATCCCCACCAGAGCGTAAGTGCCCGGCGACCCGCTCAGGTGCGGAAATAAAACGTGTTCCGCCCCACCCACCGCCGCTCCCAGCATGGCGCCGATGAACAACGTGGGAGCAAACATACCGCCCGGAGTTCCACTGACAAAAGAGAGCAGAGTAGCAATGATCTTCAGTCCAGCAAGAATGGCCAGCATTTGCCAGGTGAACTGACCGTGCATCGCTTCGTCGATATACACGTAGCCCGCGCCCATCACTTGCGGCGCGCCCAGAACAGCGATGATCCCGATGAGCAAGCCGGCGATCGCGGGCTGAAAATACTGCGTCCAACGCGGCAAAGCTTTGCACCATGGGCGCAGCGTTGCGATTCCACTGGAGAACGCCACCGAAGCGAGCCCTCCCACAATCCCGAGGACGGAATACGCGATCAGTTCCGAGGGCCGCTCCATTTGCACGGCGGGAATCCGGAACATGGACTCCGATCCCAGAAACCACCGCATCACCACCACACTCGACACAGCAGAAAGCACAACCGAACCCAGAATGCCGGCAGTCCAGCGTCCGATGACCTCCTCGATGACGAACAACACCGCTGAAATCGGCGCGTTAAAAGCCGCTGCCAGTCCAGCGGCAGCGCCCACGGGAGCGATCAGCCGCATGCGGTCGCGCGACAAACGCATGCGCCGCCCCAGCGCCGAAGCCAGGCTGGCACCGATTTGCAGAGACGGATCTTCCGGACCCAGAGAGTGTCCGGACCCAATGGCCAGCGCAGCCGTGATAAATTTGCCGACGGCGGTGCGCAGCGGAATATATCCGTTGTAGATATAGAGCGCCGCCTTGGTTTGATTGACCCCGCTCCCACGAGCCAGAGGAAAGACGTGAATCACGAGCACTGCGATGAACAGGCCAGCGAGGCTGGGCGCCAGCACCATGCGCAAAGGCGTAAGCGTGGCTCCCGAACCCAACAGATAGATGCGGCACCAGGCAATGGCGAAACGGAAGCAGACGACCGAAAGCCCCGCGAATATTCCAATGAATACCGAGAGCACAAGAAAGAAACGGTCTTCGCGAAACACCAAACGCATGAAAGCTTCGGGAGCGCGACCAAGGAACGGTAGCGCTGGCGTAGGCCGCCTTTCCTCCACCAGAGTCGCGTCGCTTGGATTGGGCGGGATATCCACGTCAGTTGCTCTCATGCAATTTTGCGATTAGCAGCAGCGCCGCATCTGTTTCGCTCGCGGCGCCGCAGGCATTGCTGGTTTGGCGCTCGATGCTGAATACCAGCTCCATCGCCGTGTTCACCAGGTCCGGATCTCGGCGGAGGCCCAACTCGGTAATCCGCGGCTTCATCTTGGCCCACTCCTCGGTGAGGCCCGGTTGCGCGACCGGGATTGTGGCAGGCCCTTTCGCAGCTCCTGCGCTGGAGCAAGACTCCAGGCGCTGACCCGCTGCGGCAAAAGCTTTCAGGACAATCCGGTCACGCAGCGCGACCGAGATTTGGCGCTGGAAAGGATCCATCTGCATGACCAGCGCCGCGGTTCTGAGCCGGGCGGCGCTCTGCGCGTCGTTTGGATTGGCCGACACCGCAGCCTGCAAGTAGCTCTCAGCCAGGCTGTAGCGGCCGAGCTGGAAGGCAGAGAATCCGGCTCCAGCCAATGCCGTGGGGTCGTGGGGCTCCGCCTTCAGGCTGAGGCGGTATTCGCCCAGCGCATGTTCATAATCCTGCGCCTGAAGAAAAAGATCCCCCACCCGCGACTGCTGCACGGGATCGTCTTCAAGATTCGCTGCCAGAGCAATCAGCTCCGCCTGGGCATGTGCCTTGGCGTCGATGTTTAGCAGGTACTCGATCAGCTCCAGTCGGGTGTCGCGGCGTTGCACTTGCTGATCGCCGGGCCAGGTCGCGTAGATCGCGTTGTGGTAATAGCGAAGCGCCTGTTCGGTTTCTCCCTTTTGTGCAGCGATGCGCGCCAGCTCAAGATTCACCAGCCCATTCTCCGGCTCGCGGTCCCAGAGGTTGATGAAGTAAGCGTAGGCTTCGGCGGTCCGCTTCAGACCAACGAGCGCTTCCGCCAGGTTGAGCTGATATGTGTAGCTGTCGCGCTCGTAAAGCAGCGCCGCTCGGAATTCAGTGACCGCAGATTCAAAGTGGCTTTGCTTGAGGTCCGCCGCACCGCGCAGAAACCAACGGTTCCCAAGAAACTCTTGCTGGGCCTCATAGATGTGCGACAACGCGGTTACGGCGACGAAGAAAATTACAGCCAGCGCGGAGAGCAGCGCCAGAATGACCGCCTCTCGCCTCAAGTAGCGGCGGAAATCTCGTTTGTTGCCGGCGGTCGCCTGCGCATTTCCTTCCTGTTCAGGCATAGTAATTTTCTAACATAATATAGCGAACCGAAAATCAGGAGATGCGAGCCTTCGAGAGCAATCGTAATGAGAAGGCGCGAGCTGCGCGCTTGGCATTCCGGCCGTGTCTTAGCAGCTACGGGTTGAAGCCCGCACTGCGCCACAGCGGTGCGCTTTCGAAGAGCACGCCGTTGGCGACGGTGAAACGCACGCTTCGAATATTATGGATGTCCGCGAGCGGGTTGGCATCGAGGATATCGAGGTCAGCGCGCTTGCCAACTTCAATGGAGCCGCTCTCGCCATCCGCGTGCATCACCTGAGCTGGGACAATCGTGGCGGCTTGCAGCGCCTCCAGCGGTGTGAATCCGGCCTGGTTGTAAAGCTCGATCTCGCGATAGACGGAATACCCGGGCACGGTCTGATCGGTTCCTGCCACGATGCGCACGCCTGCCCGATGCAGAGCGCCGATGATCGCCAGTTCTTCCTTGACGATTTTCTGCGCAGTCGCTGCGTACTCGGGCGGCACGCCTCCGCTGACCAACTGTTCGCGCAGTTCCGGTGCCACATGGTCGACTCCGGGTTCGTTCTTGTCCGCAGGCACACTCGCCGGGCGCCGCATAAATTCGAAGATCACCATGGTCGGGTCGATGACAGTGTTGTGTTCTTTGAGAAATGCGACCGCCCGCTTGCCCTCCTCGGAATTAATATCCAGCGACGCCATCATCTCCGCGCGCTCTGCGGGGCTGGCCTTGGCAGCTTTTTCGTTGAAGTCTTTCGATTTGAGCAGATCGTAGACGTATTGAATGTGGTTGATCTGATCCATGCCATCGTTCACGCCGTCATAGGCCGTCATACCCTCGGGAATATGGCCGGTCACGGTCATGCCCAGCCGGTGGGCTTCGGTGCAGATGGCTTTTACATTGTCGGATTTCACCGAACTGTAAATCTTCATCTGCTGAAAACCGGCGTCGTGGTAGCGCTGCACCCAGGTCTGCGCGTCCGCGGGAGAATTCACACGAGCAATACCAAGGGCGTAAGCACTGTCGCCGTCGACGATTCCCGCCAGCAGCATGTGCGGCCCCAGCGCCTTTCCGCTATTTACCGCATCGCGCACCGCGGTGATGAACTCGAATTCGTTGCCCACGTCGCGCACGGTTGTAACGCCCGCCGCCAGGTAGATCGGTCCCCACTCGACCTGCTCGTAGTGAGCATGCATGTCCCACAAGCCCGGAATAATAAATTTGCCCGCGACGTCGACGCGCTGCGCATCCTGCGGCACTTTCACTTTCTTGCTGCGCCCGACGGCGACAATCTTGCCGTCTCGCGTAACCACGGTGGCATTGGTAATGGGAGGCCTGCCATTGGTGTTAATCACCGTAGCGCCGACAAAGGCAAAGGTTCCGGTGCGGCGTCCCGCAAGGCTCTGGCCGAGTTCAGAGAGCGCAGCCATTTCGTCACGCGCCGCGCTGCCGACGAACTTGGCGAGCGCGGGCTCGTATTCCTCGCGCACCGCCTCAAAGTGGTCAAACTCGGCATCAGTCGAAACCAGCGCAGCCAGGTTGTTGTCGCTATCCATCCACAACGTTTCCATCCCCCAGATCAGGCCGCGGACGGTGAAGCGCTCGGCCTGAACGCTGTGGCCGTCCACGTCAATGCTCTCGGAACCGCGGTCTTGAATTTGAACCTCTCCCGACGGAAGCGTCGGCAAGTGCGCGGGTGAACCGTGCAATCGCCAGTAGCGGATCAGCGCCATCTGCAGGGCCACGGGCGCGTAGCCCGCGATAGTGAAGAAAGCCTGGGACACAGCGACCGTTCGCGCGTTCTTGCTGTCACCCTGACTAATGCCCTGGCGGATCGTGGCGCTGGACCCGCTGATTTCCACACTGGAATCAATCCCCGACATGCGCGAAGTCTTTCCCTGGATCATGAAACTCTGCGGCGTATAGTCGTCGGCCGTTTTCAGCGCAGCGGTGAGCGGAACCTTGGTCGAGCGGTCGCTGAATGCGAAATCCGATTTCAGCGTGAGTGTCCCGGCCTCGCGCGTGATCGCGTACGTCTCTTCCCCAATGGGCTGCTCAAATTTATGCAGCCGGAATTTCCCGGTCTCGACAGCCGGGCTGGGTGCGGGAGGGGGAGCCATGGCAGGAGCGGCCGCCGCCGAAGGAGGGGTCGTCTGCGCTGGCAGAACGGGCGAGAACGCGAGCAAGAAGAGAGCAGAGATGAGGCCGGCACAGAACCGGCGAAAACAATCCACTGGGAGCATCCTCCTGAAAAGTCGCGAAAACGAAAAGAGCTGGGTCGTCCGGAGGAGAAGTATACATGGGTACCGAGTGTGCGAGGCACTGAGTCCACCGCCTCCCAGCGGAGTGCCTTTCAGGTGATGAATCCACTCCTGTAAAGTCGCGCAACGTTGCTAGGTTATAGTCGACTCTCTGCCCGGATACACTATATCCATGACCACCACCACCCTCAACTCCCTCGCGCGCGCCTCATCCGCATACTTGCGTTCCGCCATGCATCAGCCCATTCAGTGGCAGGAGTGGGGCGAGGACGCGTTTGTCGCGGCGCAGCGCGAGAACAAACCCATGCTGCTCGACATTGGCGCCGTTTGGTGCCACTGGTGCCATGTGATGGATCGCGAGTCTTACGACGATCCCGAAATTGCCGCCATAGTGAACCAGCACTTCATCGCAGTCAAAGTGGATCGCGACGAACGCCCGGACATTGACAGCCGCTATCAGGTTGCGGTGCAGGCCGTCAGCGGCCAGGGCGGATGGCCGCTCACCGCGTTTCTCACTCCCGATGGCAAGCCGTTTTACGGCGGCACATATTTTCCGCCCAACGATGGTTACGGGCGCCCCAGCTTCCGCCGCGTTCTGCTGAGCATCGCCAACGCTTACAAAGAAAAGCACGGCGACGTAGTCGAGCAGGCGCAAATGGTCGAGAACTCAATTGCGCAGTCGGAATCGTTTGCCGGACGCGGCGGGCAGGTTTCGCGCAGCGTGATCGATGCCATTCAGGAATCAGCCTTCAAGATGTTTGACGCGGTCCACGGAGGGTTCGGACAAGCGCCAAAATTCCCCCATCCCTCGACGCTGGATTTACTGATCGAGCAGTATGCCCGCACCACCAAGAACGAGCGGGCTAAGAACGAACAGAAGAACGACGAGCAGACGAACAACGCCGAACTTCGCAATCTCATCGTCACCACGCTTGAGCGCATGGCCAACGGCGGCGTCTACGATCAACTGGCCGGCGGATTTCATCGCTACTCGGTGGACGAACGCTGGGTGGTGCCGCACTTCGAGAAGATGTGCTACGACAATTCCGAGCTGCTGAAGAATTACGTTCATGCCTACCAGGCCACCGGCTCGGAGTTCTTTGCCAGTGTGGCGCGCGACATCATTCGCTGGATGGATGAGTGGCTCAGCGATCGCGAGCACGGCGGCTTCTACGCCTCCCAGGACGCCGACATCTCCATGGACGACGACGGCGACTATTTCACCTGGACGCTAGGCGAAACCCGCGCCGTGCTCACCGAACAAGAGGCGCAGGTTGCGGCTCTGCATTATGACATCAACGAAATCGGCGAGATGCATCACAATCCGGCGAAGAACGTGCTCTACGTGCGGGCGCCCATCGAAGAGATTGCGCGGCGGTTGAGCCTGGCTTCGGAGCGCGTAACAGCGCTGCTCGCCTCGGCGAAAAAGAAAATGTATGCGGCGCGGCTCGACCGGCCCACGCCCTATATCGACAAAACGGTTTATGTGGGATGGAACAGCCTGTGCGTGTCGGCGTATCTGGAAGCGGCAAAAGTGCTGGGTCTGGATGGAGCACGGCGGTTCGCGCTCCGCTCGCTGGACCGGGTTTTGGCCCAGGCCTGGAGCGCCGGATCCACGCGTGCGAAGAATTTAGAAACGCCTGCAGGCCAACTGCCCGTGGCCACTCAAACTTCGCCACTACTGGCCAGACCGCGACTGCTACACGTGGTCGCCTACTCCGATCCAAAAGCCGAGCATCGCGAAGTCGCCGGGCTGCTGGATGACTACGCTTTCACTGCGCTGGCCTGCCTTGATGCTTACGAAGCGACCGCCGATCTCAGCTACTTCAAGTTTGCGCAGTCTATCGCGGACACGATGATCGCGAAATTCTACGACGCGACTTCCGGAGGCTTCTTCGACAGCGAGCCTCCCGCCGAGGGCAAAGGCCTGGGCGTGCTCGCGACTCAGCGCAAGCCCCTGCAGGATTCACCCACTCCTGCGGGCAATCCGATGGCTGCGATCGCGCTGCTGCGGCTGCATCACTATACCGGTGAGGCGGGCTATCGCGACAAAACAGAGAAAACGCTCGAAACCTTCGCGGGAGTCGCAGAACAATTCGGCATCTTCGCCGCGACCTACGGGATCGCGGTCGCACATTTCCTCGAGAGCCCCATCCAGGTCGTGGTGATTGCGGGCGATGGCTCGGCCGAAGATGGATCTCCAGAATCCGCCGCAGAACTTCAGGCCGTCGCGACCGCGGCATTCGCTTTCAATAAAAGCACGCTGCGCCTTACGCCGAACGAAGCAGTAGCCAAAAATCTTCCACCCGCCCTGGCCGCGACCATCCCCAACCTGCCGCAACTAAAGTCGGGCCAGTCCTTTGCGGTTCTCTGTTCGGGTTCCGCCTGCCAGCCTCCGGTATCGGATCCCGCCGAACTTAAGCGTCAACTGGAACGCGCGCTCGAAAAAAAATGCTGAGGCCGCACGCCATACCCACCGGTGAAGATCAGCGTTAGCGACGCCCTGCAGACTCTGGTGGCCCCGCCACGCTGCCGCCATCAAGACTAGCCACCGTTCTTCCGCTGCCAGCGCCATCTCAGCACAAAAAAAGAGGGCCGCCGGGTTAGTATGAGTCCCGTCAGCCCAAAAATTGCGAGCCCAAGTTTTCGGCCCAAGTTACGGATGTTACTTTGGTGACCTTGCGTCGTCGCTCAACAACCGATTAACTACATCGGTGGGATTTGCGGACCGTCGCATCTGCCTGCTAGTTGTTGTTGTGGTGGGCACAATGGAAGAGGGCCTCCGTCCGGGGCGGGAACCTGCGGAACGGCGGCTGCCACATACGTGCCTACTAGACCGAACATCAGGACCGAAATCCTGATTGCGTGTTTCATGGGTTGTCTCCTACCACGACCAGGGTTCCAAGAAACGGAAGCCTTGGCGCGGAGTCGCATTATAAAGCAGGAGTCAAGCGAATAGTGCAAAATATTGCAACCCGCTTGGCTGCCTGCTTTTCGACCCAGCCGATCTGGCCCTTTCTCGCTGTAGCCACAACATACATCGCCTTAGATATAAGATACATATCTAAATTTTCTGATGTTTTACTTTAACCTTTCAGGGTGTGTGTTCCGAAGGTTCGGGAAGCGTCGGCGGCATGCACTTATTTTACAAGATCCAGACAGCGTCTTGAATCGAGCGATGAAAGCGCGCGACAAGGTCACGCACAGTCTTTAGCTTTTGGAGAGAACCTTCGCCACCAGGGCAGAAAGCGCGAAGGACTGTACCGCAGTAGGCGGCGCGGACGACGCTCTGGAACTTTGGGCTTCCGCTTCGCGCGATTGCGCGGCGTGAGTGCGGGATAGAGCTCGATCCACCATGCCTTCAAACATCGGGATCAGCGATTCTTCCGGCAACGGATGCTGAATGTCGGTAAGGCTCTGCTCCCACCTGTGCGGCTGCAACAGCGTGGCATAGCCTTCGCGAGCCGGACTCTTTACCAGAGCGTAAACAAACCAGATGAGCAGACTCGCATTATAGGCGGACATGTTGACCAGGCTCGCCGTCAGGTGGCCGAGATGGCCACCTCCCCAGGAAGCGAGCAGCGCCAGTTCCACTAGCGCGAAACTGCCGAATCCCAGGGCGATCCCGAAGCTGTGCTGCTTGCGGCTCACTCCCAGGTAGCGGGCAAAAATCAGCAGCAAGAGCACAATGCCCACCTGCACAATGCGTACGCAGCGCTGCGAAGTAATGATGGCCTGCATCCACGGCAGAATTTCCTTTGAGTCGCTGGAAACCGCCACCACTCCCGCGGCCATGATCATGACCAGTGCTGCCCAACGGAACAATACTGTCCCCAGATCGCGCAGGGTGTGGAAGGGCCGGAATACGTCGACAAATACTTCGTGAATCACTTGAAAGCCCAGCACCGCGCTGACCGCGTTGCTGAACCAGTAGAGATAGAAAAAGGCGTAGTTGTGTTTCAGATAAAAAATCAGGCTGAAGATCAGCACCTGCGTGACGATGTATGCAAAAAAGAATTTGAACTTGCGATGCAGGCCGCGTCGCAGCATGACCATCGCGATAGCCGACTGGATCACAGGGTGCGCGATCCACAGAGCGTAATAGATGATCCGGGTTTTTTCGCTCATCGGCACGGGGTAACCTTAGCCGCTCGGCACCACCGCCCAAAGCCTGCCAAATCCTGGCTTCCGCATGGTTTTTCCACCATGATGCTTCGGGCTACTTAAAAAGAAGTTAACGTCTTTCGCCCTGACGTTCAATGCACTATGGTAACCAAAAGTAACGTTACCTACTTGAATCGAAACCCACGAATATGCTTGGAAGAAGCCGTACCTTGACTAGAATCGGGGAGAGCACGAGTTTCAGAGGTTGCGGAAAAACTCGCAGATGCCTGCAGCACCAAGGGGAAGTACCAATGCGAGCAGTACCACTGCGTGCCGCACCGTGGAAGAGCGGCGCTCCAGCGCCGCGTAAAGCCCCCAAAATCAGCGCGGGCTTCAGCCCCTGTGGTCGCATTTTGTGTGTGCAGTGAGTTTCTCCGCAGCCTCTTTTACTCGTGCCGTTAAGTCGTTGAAAATATGTCCGCGCTTTAGCGCCCGAGGTGCGCTTCCTGCTCACGAGTTTTCCGCAACCTCTTCCAGCCGTGCCATCCAACAACATGGAAATCCTGGCTTTTACCTCGGGGGCGTCGGTCGTGGCGAGCCGACCGAGGATTTATGAGATGGATAGCCTCTTAAGCGTCCGGAGTCGAGTAGATGTAAGCGCGCATCATGCGGACCTCGTCGTCCTTCTGGTCTAAGTCATGCAGCAGAATGTCCCGCAGCGACACCATGCCGACCAGCTGTCCGTCATGGCACACCGGCAGGTGCCGGAACCCGTGGCGGCGCATCAGGGCCATGCAGTTCTCGATATCCTCGTTCATGCTGATTGTGAGCGGATCGTCGGTCATCACCTCAGCCATGCAGGTGCTGCGCGGATCATGGCCTTCGGCGACCACCCGCTTCATCAGATCGCGTTCAGAGAAAATTCCCACCAGCTTGCCCTTGTGCAGCACCGGCACGGCGCCGATGTTGCGCTCGACCATGGCCTGCACCGTTTCGAGCACAGTGTGACCCAGTTCCGCCTGGTACGTTTCCTGATCTTTAATCAGATCGCAGATTCGCATTTGATACCTCCCGGGAACAGCGATTCCGAGCAGTCCAAAAGCATCTATCGGGCGGGAGTATAGGACGAACGCTGGCCGTTGGGAAGATAAATAGTCGAGGTAATCTGAAAAATATTTGCGCCCGGATCAGTCATGGGCAGGTATGAAAGAAGGACGCAGGGTGGGGATCTACTCTAGTTCTAGTAACTGAGCTTGACCTTGCCAGTGCCGTCCACCTGGATGTAGCCCGGCTTTTCACCCGGCTTGCAGTTCATTGGGTCCACGGTGCTTTGAAATTTTCCGCCCGCCCAACGCAATTCACCGGACCGCAAACAGTCGCTCGGCGGTTCTGCCCCCTCGGCGTCGTTGCTGTCACTGTTCCACGCGATGGGTCAAGCGTCGCCCTCGGATGTAACCGTGGGAGGCTGAACCTGAAGCGTCGCCCGGAATGGCTGCTGGATGGCGTTCACTGCGACCACAGACGCTGGAATATCGTAGTTGCCGCAGTTGCCGTACCGGCTGCCCCCCGCCAGTTCGACCACATCGATCTCCGACAACTGCTGCCCCTTGCCCACACCAATCCAATACAGGCGATTCCCCCCGGATTTGGCCACAACCTGCAGGATGGTAAGGCCCTGGTCTTCGTAGAGCGGTCGCGAAATGAAGGAGACAACCGGATCCACGGTCCAGTCGTCCGCCCCGAGTGTCCCCCGCGATGGCTTTTGATCGGCGACCAAATCATGCGGCCAGAAGATCACTGGCGTCCCCAGCCGACCTTGAGATTCGGGAATGAAGTAGAATCGCGCGCCGCTGTCGAGCAGCTGCGAACCGAGAACCATCACGTTCTCCCGGGCAGCCAGCTTCATCTCGCCAACCCACGCCACCGCCCCCACGCCGCGCACTTTTACGCTCGTCTGTGTCTGAGCCTTGAGCTTCGCCGCCGCTTCCGCGAGCGTCTCAACTTCTCCATTTCTCAACGGTGCTCTGGCGTCGCTCAACAGGTAGTAATCCCGATGAGCCGTGCCCTCTGGATCCATGATCTCCGAGCAAAGAAAATCGTTCTTCTCTCCCGCCCAATCGCAATGCAGGTCGGAACGCGGCGCCATGCCGGAATCGATCGCGGTACATGCGCCCCCGCCCTCGTTATAGGCACAGTCCGCCGTTACCAGAACTCGCGGCGGCGAAGACCGGAAGTCCATCAGGATGTGGGCTTCCTGCAAATTCGCCGCGTTGGCCCCGCCCAGGTCTTGCGTGAAAGAAATATCGAAAAGCGGAATCCTCGGGTCGGGGGTAGCCAACGCAAGCTCGGCAAACTTGCACGCGGAATCTTCACCCCGAAAACACGCGGCTACGCGGCTGGCGTCAAATAAGAGTTGAGCAGAAGTCTGACCTTCCCCGACGCTCCGTTTCGCCGTGCTCACAAGCTGCCAGAATTGTATCGGCGCCCGCGGACCGTTTTCCTCCGTGGTTGCCGCATAGACTCCCAGCCTCGCGACAAAAGCTCTGCCCGCCGGCTGTTCCGCTACCGTGGCCGATAGCTGAAAAGTTACGGAGGCAAAAGCCCCAGCGCCCGGAAAAAGGAATTTACGTTGTGAGCCGTTGGAAACGGCTTCGCGGGGCAACCCGTCCAGCGGAATGAATTTCAAAGGCGGCTTCGGCTCAACGGAGAGTTCGACCGCATGGCCGCTGCATCCGAACGGGGAATGCTGCGGATCCTCCTGGCCGAACATTACGTTCATCGTCAGAACGAAGACGCACCAGTAGAGCTTTGCCTTCATCGGTTTATTGCCTGGCGCCCGGATGTTCACCCAGAGCAACGATGTGGGAGCAATTCCTCAACCCCGGCGGCAGACTGCTCCCCGGCCGCGCAGTGAGCAGGATGTTGTATTCGCCTCCACTTGCCAAATTC
>Ga0210383_10000474_pt1 | contig 37217 bp, 32 predicted proteins | sample IncBWC14OmetaG_FD_160072 | JGI IMG/M metagenome (GOLD analysis project Ga0210383, IMG submission 160072) | Forest soil microbial communities from Barre Woods Harvard Forest LTER site, Petersham, Massachusetts, United States - Inc-BW-C-14-O ... | reverse complement strand
TTCGGTGCGGCGTCCGGACAAACAGTGGTCATTGCTGCTGGTGAATAAGGATCAATCGAACGCTCACTCGATCGTAGTTGCATTTCATAATGATTCGAAGAACAGCGATCACTATTTCGAGGGAACAGTGCGGCAAGTGAGTTTCGGCGCGGACAATTACACTTGGCATGGAAAAGGGCCGGACGGGTACGCCGATCCGGACGGTCCAGCGGTTATTTCGGATCAGAGCGGGGGCGAGGGAGTGGAGTATACGCTGCCGAAGGCTTCGGTCACGGTGTTGCGGGGTGTGGTGCAGTAGCATCTGAAAACTGCCGCCTAAGCGGAGGTTGAACGGGGCACCCTGACGAGCAAAGTAGGGTTGGCGGGTTTGTCTTTTGGCTCTGGGCGGCGTATATTGGTGCTTGGAAACTGTTGTGTAGGTACCAGATTTTGGCGGAGCACACCAGTGGGCGCAAGCCCACTTTTTAGTTTACGCTCCTTTCGGAACTCCCCAACAGCCCGATAACTTATTGGTTTCATGGGATTTGAGATCGATCATGTGCGCGAGATTGTGGAACGGGTGGCCACCAGCAGCGGGCTAGAGGTGGTTGAAGTAGAGTTGCGAGGGTCGGGCAAGGCGCGCATGCTTCGCATCGTGATCGACAAAGTTCCGGCGCACGGCGCGAGTAGTGGCGATCAGCCGGTTGGCGTGACCCACGAGGATTGCGCGAACTTGAGCCGGGAGGTTGGCACCATCCTCGACGTGGAGGATGTGGTACCGGGCAACTCGTACCTGCTGGAGGTTTCGTCTCCGGGGCTGGATCGCAAGCTGATGCGGGCGGCTGACTATGAGCGCTTTACCGGCAGCAAGGTGAAGCTGAAGACGAGGAATCCGGTGAACGGAAATCAGTATTTCGAAGGACGGTTGCAGAGTTTTCACGATGGGCGTTTGACTCTGGCAGTAGGGGCGTCGAAGAAGAAGCCGCGTCCAGGAGATGCTGCGCCGCAGACTTTGGAAATTGAGTTTGCCAATGTAGAGAAGGCGAACCTGGTGCCGGAGATTTAGTGGAATCGGGTCATTGGGGAATTTAGTAATCGAGTAGTTGAAGAGCGGCCTTCGGGTGTGGGCTTCAATTACCCAAGTACTAAATTACCGAATTACTAAATGGTTTTCTATGGCAAGTGAGCTTTACAACACGATTGACGCGTTGAGCAGGGAAAAAGGTATTGATCCGCGGATTGTAGTCACCGCGGTGGAAGATGCCATCGTTGTGGCCACGCGCAAATATTACAAGACGCAGGAAAATCTGCGCGCGGAACTCGACAAGGATACGGGCAAGATTCGCGCATTTGCGGTGAAGACGGTGGTCGAAGCGCCCGAGCAGGTGGAGGATCCACTGCTGCAGGTTACGCTGGACGATGCGCGGAAAATTGATCCCAACGTCGAGATCGGCAGCGAGCTGCAGATTCCCAAAGCGACGGAAGGAATTCTGGGACGCATCGCGGCGCAACTCGCGAAGCAGGTGATCTTCCAGAAGGTGCGCGAAGCCGAACGCGATACGGTTTACAACGAGTACATCGGGCGCGTGAACGAGATTGTCAATGCCACGGTCAAGCGCATCGAGGGTCCGGATGTGATTTTTGATCTGGGCAAAGCGGAATCACGCATGCCGCGGAAGGAACAATCGCGGCTGGAATCTTTCGCCATTGGCGAGCGCGTGCGGGTGGTGATTGCGCGAGTCGAGCGGGCTTCAAAAGGCCCAGCGGTTGTTGTTTCTCGGGCAGCGCCGGAGCTGGTGCAGCACTTGTTCCAGACGGAAGTGCCGGAAATCTACGACGGCACCGTGGTCATTCGGGCGATTGCTCGCGAGGCTGGCGAACGCACCAAGATTGCCGTCATGTCCAAAGATAAAGATGTGGACGCGGTCGGCGCTTGCGTTGGCATGAAGGGGATGCGGGTGCAGTCGATCATCCGCGAGCTGCGCGGCGAGAAGATCGACATTATCGAGTACCACGAGGATGCTGTAACGTTCGCCGAGAAGGCTCTGCAGCCGGCGAAAGTGAGCCGCGTCAGCGTGCTGGAGGGAACCGAGAAGCATCTTGAAGTCGTGGTCGACGATAGCCAGCTTTCCCTTGCCATTGGCAAGAAGGGGCAAAACGTCCGCTTGGCCGCAAAGTTGCTGGGTTGGAAGATTGATATCAAGAGCGAAGAAGAGAAGCGCCAGGAAGTGGAGCAGCAGATGTCGCAACTGGTGGCTCCGGCTTCGACTCCGCTCGAGAGCGTGCCTGGCCTGGGCGAAGGGCTGATCGAGAAGTTGAGCGCGGCCGGCATTACCACGGTCGAGGCGCTGGCGGACATGACGCCCGAGCAGCTTGAGGCCATCGAAGGCATTGGTCCGAAGACGGTGGAAAAAATCAGCCTGGCAGTCAATAATTATTTTTCCAGCCTTGAAGGTGGGGAAGTGGCAGTGGCCGAGGGCGACGCGGCTGTGGAAGCTGCTGAGGGTCAGGAGAATGCGCCCGAGGGATTGGCCGAAGAAGCCGCGCCCCAGGATTTGGCTAGCGATGAGACGGCTGAAATGGCCGCTGTGGTCGAGCCAGTAGAGGCCGAGCAAGAGTCAGAAGACACGCAAGAACCGGCGGAAGAGCCTGCTGCTTCCGAAGGCAAAGAGTAGTAATGAGGACGTTAAGCACTCTGCGCGAACTGCGAAACGCGCAACTGAAAACCGACACCGTGAGGTTGATATGAAGACTTAGCGGGAGAGTCCGGAGGAAAGAAAGGGCGGATGAGCAAGATTCGAATCAACGATCTGGCCAGGGAGCTGGAAGTTAAAAGCAAAGCAATTCTCGACGCACTTCCGGAAGTAGGCGTCACGGAGAAGAAGACGCACTCCAGTTCCGTGGAAGAACATGAAGCGGAGAAGGTGCGCGCCTATTTGCGCGCCGCCAGCGACGCGCAGACTTCGTCGAAGCAGTCGCGCCCTAGCCGAGTCGACAGCGATGAGATAAAGACCAAGATCGATCTCTCCAATATTTCCCGGCCGGGCGATGTTCTGAATGCAATTCGCAAGCAGCAGGCTCCGGTGAGTGTAGCTGCGCCTCCAGTACGGCCGTCGGTTGCGGCTTCACCGGTTGCGCCGTCGGTTTCTACTGTGAAAGCTCCGCCCTCGCCACCACCTTCTGCGGTGGTTCCCCCGCCGAGGGTCATACTTCCGCAGACTACGGTCAGGCCAACGTTTTCTGTTCCACCGCCGCCGGTTATTCAGCCGCCCGCGTCGGCTACGACAACGCCCGCGATGCCTGTGGCTCCGCGTCCGGCTAGTCCTGCGACGCCTCCCGTAGCGCAAGCGGCCGCTCCGACATCTGTAACTGCGCCTCCCGTCGCGCCTCCACCAACAGCTCCATCGGCAGCGAAGCCCGCGGCTCCGATTGCACCACTGCGTCCACAAGCGCCATCGCCGCGCATGATCGTTCCTCATACGGGACCTCGTCCGGTGTATCAGGCTCCGGTTCGTCCGGCTCCGCCAACTGCGCAAGCAGGAGCCACGGCGCGTCCAATTCCGGGACGTCCCGTACCTGGTCAGCCAATCTTTCAGCGTCCCCGTCCTGGCGGTGCCACGGCGCCTGGTGCGCGTCCTCCGTTGCGTCCCGGGGAACGTCGGCCGATGCATCCGACTCGCAGCTCACCGACGGGTTCGCGTCCGCTTGGAGTTGGACCAGGATTGCCTCCGCCGGGCTCGACTCGCCCAGGTAGCCGTCCCGGTGCGCCCGCGCGCCGGCCCGGTCAGCGCTATGTTCCCCGAGGCGTAAAAGAAGGCCCGATGAAGGGCTTCGTTCCGCCGCCGCGCCTGTCGCTCTCGAACGAGCCGCAGCCCATTACGCGCAGCATTACGATTACTGAGGGAGTCAGCGTCAAGGATCTGGCCGAGAAGCTGGGAATCCGCGCCAAGGATTTGATCGCCCGTTTGCTGGCGCGTGGCGTATTTGCCACCATCAACCAGACACTCGATACAGAGCTGGCCAGCGAGATGGCACGCTTCTTCGGGGCCGATACGAATGTCATCACGTTTGAAGAGCAGGCTGCCAAGGAAGTTTCTGACGCCGCTGCCGGTGAAGAGGGCGCAGCCAGTGAAGGCGTACCGCGTCCTCCGGTGGTCACGATTATGGGACACGTCGATCACGGCAAGACGACGCTGCTCGATTCGATTCGCTCTACCGACGTGGCTGGAGGTGAAGCTGGAGGCATCACGCAGCACATCGGCGCATACAAAGTTACAGTGCAGGACAAACAATCTCCTGCTTATGGCCGGCAGATTGTGTTCCTCGACACGCCGGGTCACGAAGCATTTACCCGTATGCGATCGCGCGGAGCCAAAGCTACCGACATCGTCGTGCTGGTTGTCGCGGCCGACGACGGAGTTATGCCGCAGACGCTGGAAGCAATTGACCACGCCCACGCGGCGGAAGTGCCGATCATTGTTGCGGTGAACAAGATTGACAAGCTTGGCGCGTTGCCGGATCGAGTAAAAAAGCAGTTGGGCGACCGCGGTTTGATGCCGGAAGAGTGGGGCGGCACGACCGTATTTGTGGATGTCTCGGCAAAGCAGAAAACGAACCTGAATCTGTTGATGGAAATGATTTGCCTGGTCGCCGATCTGCAGGAACTCAGGGCTACGCCGGAGCGTCCGGCGCAAGGCGTTGTGCTTGAGGCAAAACTGGATCGTGGCCGTGGACCGGTAGCGACCGTGCTGGTACAGAACGGGACCCTGCGCAATGGGGACAACTTTGTTGTCGGCAATGTCTATGGCAAGGTTCGCGCCATGTTCGACGACCGTGGCAACTCGCTTGAAGAGGCACCGCCGTCGACCCCGGTCGAAATCCTCGGTATGGAAGGATTGCCCCAGGCCGGCGATCAGTTTGTCGTGGTTGCCGATCGCGAAAAGGCGCGCGGCGTTTCCGAGTACCGTGAGCAGAAGACGCGCGAGGCCACGCTGGCCAAGAGCTCACGCGTGTCGCTCGAGGGTCTGGCGGAACAGATCAAGACCGCCGGCACCAAGGAACTGAATATCATTTTGAAGGGCGATGTGGGCGGATCGGTCGAAGTGCTCACGGACCTACTTTCGAAGCTGTCCAATGACAAGGTGCGGCTCAAGGTCTTGCGCTCCGGCGTGGGCGCAATTACGGAAAGCGATGTGCTGCTGGCTTCGGCTTCGAATGCGATCATTATCGGATTCAATGTACGTCCGGAACGTAAGGCGCAGGAACTTGCGGACCAGGAGAAGGTCGACATCCGGTTGCACTCGATCATTTACGAGCTGCAGGATGAAATCAAGCGCGCCATGACTGGGTTGCTTGAGCCGACTATCAAGGAAACTTATCAGGGCCGGGCTGAAGTGCGGGAGACATTCCGCATTCCGAAGGTTGGCACCATCGCCGGTTGCACGGTGATCGATGGCCTGATCAAACGCGATTCCGAAGTCCGGCTGTTGCGCGATAACACCGTGGTCTTCAAAGGCAAGGTCGGATCGCTGCGGCGGTTCAAAGACGACGCGAGCCAGGTCACGAACGGCATGGAATGCGGTATCTCCATCGCCAACTACGGCGACATCAAGGTCGGCGATGTCATTGAAGCTTTCGTGACCGAGAAAGTTGCCGCGGAAGCAATAGCATAGAACGTCGTTGGTCGTTAGCCATTGGTCATTGGCCATCCCAGTTCAAGCGTTCTTGCCAACGACCAAAGACCAACGGCCAACGACCCAATGATTGCTTTTCTCACCCTCGAACTGCGCATTGAAGCAGCGCAGTCGCTCAAGGACAAACGGCAGGTCGTGCGCAGTCTGAAAGATCGGCTGCGAGCGCACTTCAATGTTTCTGTGGCCGAGTTGGACGCCAGCGGATTGTGGAACCACGCGACCTTGGGTGTGGTCAGCATTTCTGATTCGCGTGACTATTTGGATGGCTTGATGAAAAACGTCGAACGTCAGGCGACCCGCATTGCGAACAACGGCGGAGCCGATATCGCGGATTCGTTTCTGGAATACCTGTAACTCATACCGGGCGTAATCCATTCCATTCACGGCACTTCTCGCGCTGCTCGCAGCTTCAAACCGAAGTACCCCAAAAGAGTCGTCGATATTGACGCGGCGAGACCGATTTTCTGATATCCTCATTCGTTTTACTCTGAGGTAAAAGCAGTGGAAAAGCGTGGAGCGAAATATCACCGGGAAAGGCTGGGCGAGGCTCTGCGCGAGGAGATCGAGACCATCGTCGAAGGGGAGCTCGGCGATCCCCGCATCGGGCTGGCCAGCGTCAGCAGTGTGATGCTGGGCAGCGATTCGCGCTCGGCGCGTATTTTCGTGGTGGTTCAGGGCGACGATGAGGAGGCCAAGCGCACGCTCGAGGGATTGACGGCGGCGGTCGGATTTATTCGTCGTGAAATAGCGGAACGTCTCCATCTGCGGCGTCCGCCGGAGTTGTATTTTCAGCTGGACCGCTCGCAGACGTATGCAGCCAGAATCGATGAGCTTTTGACAAGGAACAAGAAACGGAGCCGGTAGTCGATCGGGCAGACATGTTGAAAGACGTTCTCAAACACATTGAGCAGCGCGACCGCTTTCTGCTGACTTCGCACGCGCGTCCGGATGGGGATGCGGTCGGATCGGCGCTTGCGTGTTGCCAGATCCTGCGCTCCATGGGCAAGCAAGCTGACGTTGTGCTGCACGATGGAGTTCCGCGTATCTACCAGCCATTGCCGTTTGCCGATACAGTCGTTCGCGCCGATCGGGTCAACGGAAACTACGATGCGGCGATTATTCTCGAATGCGACAGCATCCAGCGCACCCGGCTGCAAGGACTGGAAGACCGCTTTCTCATCAGCATCGATCACCACGTAAGCGGCCGGCCATTTGCTGATGTGAACTGGATCGATCCCAAGGCAGTTGCTACTGCTGAGATGGTGTACCGGTTGGCGCGAGAAGCGGGAGCGAAAATCTCTCCCGAAATCGCAACCTGCCTTTACACTGCGGTGCTTACGGACACCGGCTCGTTCATGTTTGAGGGCACGAACGAGCACACTTTTGCTTTGGCGCGGGAGTTGGTGCTGGCTGGGGCCGATCCGGCGCATTGCGCTCGCAACGTCTATTTTGGACACTCCACTGCCAAGCTGCGGTTGCTCGGAGCGGCGCTTTCGAACTTGCAACGCCAAGGTCCGTTAGCCTGGATTTGGGTTAGCAGCGCGGAGATGGAACGGCTTGGCGCCAGGGAAGAAGATTGCGAAGGGCTGGTGAACTATGCGCTGTCCATCCAGGATGTGGAAGTGGCGGTGTTTTTCCGCGAACTTCCCGATGGACGCTTTCGCGTAAGCCTGCGCAGCAAAGGCCAACTGAATGTAGCGGCGGTCGCCGAGCAGTTCGGCGGCGGCGGGCACGCATGCGCCAGCGGATGTTCGCTCGACGGACCTCTTCCGGCGGCGGTGGCGCGAATCATGGCGCAACTTCGCACCAATCCTTCCGTACAATAGTTCTCCATGGATATTTCGCTCGCGCGGCAGATTGCTTCCTTTGTCGGCGCGCTCCTCATTCTGGTTGCTTACGCCGGCCAGCAGACGGGTTGGATGGATTCCCGAAAACCCGCATACAACCTTTTGAATGCGGCTGGTTCCGCTATCCTTGCCTACATCGCGTTTCATCCTTTTCAAATTGGCTTTGTGGTGCTGGAAATCACATGGGCGGCGATCAGCGTGTACGCGCTGGTCAGGGCGAGGGGAGCATAGTGAAACTCTCCCGCAGTTCTACCGATTGGCTTCTGCTCGCTGGATTCTGCGGCTTCCTGTTTTTCTTCGGACTCGCGTACTTTGGATTGATCGGAGCCGACGAGCCGCGCTACGCCCAAGTTGCGCGCGAGATGCTGGCTCGACAGGACTGGATTACGCCCACGCTCGGGGGCAAGCCGTGGCTGGAGAAGCCGCCTCTCTACTATTGGCAGGCAATACTGGCCTACAGCATCTTCGGCGTCAGCGATTGGGCGGCCCGTTTGCCCTCGGCTGTCGACGCGACGTTGATGGTGGTTGCGGTTTATCTTTTTCTAAAACGGTTTCGCCCCGGCTTCGAACTTGATGGTGCGTTGATGACGGCAGCGGCGGCCGGAGTCATTGGCTTTGCCCGGGCAGCCTCGACTGATATGCCGCTGGCGGCGATGTTCACCATCGCGATGCTGGCTTGGTATGCGTGGTACGAGAGTGAGCTTCACCGCTATTTGGCGATCTTTTATTGTTTTCTCGCATTCGGCATGTTGGCCAAGGGACCAGTAGCGCCCGCCCTGGCTGCGATGATTATCGTGATCTTCGTCGCGGCGAAAAAGGATTCGTGCTTGTTTTGGCGGACGCTCTGGATTCCAGGAATTCTGCTATTCCTCGTCGTCTCGCTTCCCTGGTACGTCGCTGTGCAGTGGAAGAATCCGGAATTCTTTCGCATCTTCATTCTTCAACACAACCTCGCGCGCTTTGGCACAAACCTCTATCACCATCCCGAACCGTTCTGGTATTACCTTCCGGTAGTACTGCTCGGCTTGATTCCTTGGACGGTGTTTGTAGTCGCGTCCTTCTGGGAAAGCGGTCGCGTGTGGTGGACGGAACGGCACGAAATGCTTAAGTCGGAGGACGCGTTGAACGTATTTCTGGTGATCTGGCTGGTCGTTCCGGTCCTATTCTTTTCTCTTTCACGATCGAAGCTTCCCGGATACATCGTGCCAGCATTGCCCGCAGGCACGTTATTGCTGGCGGACTACGTGCGGCGTCGGGTGACAGACAGTGAGCGCCCCAGCATTTCTCTAGTCGTCCTGCATGCAATCGTTGCTTCGGCTCCAATCATCCCTGCGGTGATGATCCAATACATCATTCTCCAGCATCGGTTTCCATGGGAGAAAGTAGGCGCAATCCGATTCGCCATCGCGGCCGGGTTGGCGATTGGGATTGTGGTGACGTTGCGGACCAGACTCGGCCTCGGGGCATTGCGTTTTGTTACGCTCGTTCCCGTGCTGCTCGCGGTGTGGGCGTTGCTTGGCGGCGCTCCCGTCCTCGACAGCACGCTCTCGGTACGGCCGCTGGCGAACGAAATCAGCCAACTCGAGAACAAGCCGCTGCCGCTCGCGGTATCTGGCGTTTCTCGGGAAACCGAGTATGGGCTCGCCTTCTATCGCAACCAAGTCATCGATCGTTATGAGCTCGGACAGATTCCTGCAGGGGAACATCTCGTACTCGCTCCCGAAGGATGGCAAACCGCAATTGCCAGACAAGTGGCAGGTCGCCGTGTCTCCTATTTAGGAAGCTTCGCGCCACAAGGCTTGAATTATTACTGGGTGGCGGCGGATGGAATGGGAGGGATGAGCCACTAGAATCGACACTCGGCAATGCAGTCAAACCTTCAGTCCGCGTGCGCTAGTCACTGAACGAATCCTCCGAGATACCTCCGTTTGCCTCGCGGCGTGCGAAGCTAATACACTCAGTTTTCGCGGCCACAACTTGGACGCGCCGCTGAGTGCGCATCCCTCCAGGAGCCCAGGTGGAGATTCTCGATCTTAGGCATTTTTCCTCCGTCGACCTGCGTCCTTTGTTGGAGGACGAGATCGGCGTATGGGCGCGCCTGCTCTCCTGGGACTACGGCGGCTCCGCCGATATGATTCTCCGCTACGTGGATGCCAAGATTCTGCCGGGCTACGCAGCAATCGACCGCGGCCGCATCTTCGGCTACGCATTTTTCGTCTACGAAGGCAGCAAAGGAGTGATCGGGGATCTTTTCGTCGCCAACGGCGGCCGCTTGCCCAATCCGCACGAAGTAGAATCACAACTCCTGAAGCATGTGATCGAAACCCTGCAACAGTCTCCCGGCATTCATCGCGTCGAGGCTCAATTGCTGATGCACGAAACCGGAATCGTCTCTCAGCCTTTCGTGGCGCAGGGCTTCAGCCGCCACGCCCGGCTGTTCATGGTGTTGTCGCTGGAGAACGCGAGCAAATCGGCGCCGCCGCTGCATCCCGACATCGAAATCCGACGGTGGTCGGAACAAGATTACCAATCCGCCGCCGCCGTGATTACAACGGCCTATCGCGGGCATGTCGACTCGGAGATCAACGATCAATACCGCACATTGAGTGGCTCGTTGCGCTTTCTAAACAACATCGTGCGTTTCCCCGGATGCGGGACCTTCGATCCTGAGTCCTCGTTCTCCGCCGTCCACCAAAAATCTCATACGTTGATCGGTTTGATCTTATGTTCGCGCGTACGCCAGGACGTGGGCCATGTGACCCAAGTATGCGTGTTGCCGGAGTATCGTTCGCACGGGATCGGCGAATCGTTGCTGGCTGCGACTACCTCCAACCTGCGCCAGCGAAAGTTTTCGCTGCTGTCTCTGACCGTCACGGAGGCCAATGCGCGAGCCGTGGAGCTCTATCTTCGTCTGGGATTCGAAACTAAGCGGGTATTTGATGCGTTTGTGTGGGAAGGATAGTCGCCGGAGGCTTCTAGCTTGAAGCGCACCCGAAAGTAAGAGCCAGAAGCTTATCTTCTCAACACCCACATAACCCAGCCTGCCACAAAGACTCCGCCGACGAACATGACGAAGCAGTACAGGCCATAGCGAATCTGCTCGCGGGAGGTGCTGCGCTGTGTGATTCCAAAAATCACCGAGGCAAACAGGCCGAACAAAACAGCCGCGCTGAAATGGGAGAGTTGCAGGTTCATGGTTTCTTCCCGATCGCGATGTGGTACGCATCGGCCACGCAAATGAAGTTGAGCAAACCGGCGACGATCAAGTATTTGGTGCCGTAATCGGCGGTGGCGTGCGCGATCGCTCCCTGTCCGAGGTCCAGGGCCCGGGTAACAATGTACAATCCGCCCGCGCCGAAGTCGCCCACGAATCCGAGAATGTCCAGGATATCGCCGCCGTTGGGCCGATACACACGGCCTTGCATGGCCAAGCCGAGCATGAACATGATCCCGACCGTGCCCATAATCAACAGGCCGCGAATCCAGCGCTTCTGGATCAGATGTCCGGCGCCGGGAATCAGCCATCCAATTGCCGGCGCAATCACCGACATAGCGGTGACCGGCTGTGAGACTGGCGTTTCATTGGTTGTCGAGGAATTTGCCATTCAGATGATTACAATCTCGCGTTGAATTTTACCTGTAACTTCTGCCGCTTTCGGCCGCACCAGGATATTCACTTCACTGCGTACGCCGAACTCCGGCAAATAGATTCCGGGTTCGATAGAAAAGCAGGAGTTGGGAAGTATGCGGCGCTCATCGTGAATCTCCAGATCGTCCATGTTGGCGCCGTTGGAGTGAACATCGGTTCCAATCGAATGTCCGGTGCGGTGAATAAAATAATCGCCGAATCCCGCTTTCTTAATGTGATCGCGGGTTGCCCGGTCGACTTCCCATCCGCACATGGCGCGACCACTGGTTATGCCTTCCTGTACGGCTCGTACGCCTGCGTCACGCGCGTCGCGCACCACGGTGAAAACTTCCTGCATTTTCGTTGACGGCGCCTTGCCCACGAAACCAGTCCACGTGATGTCGTAATAGACGGCTCCGGGAGTGTTTTTCTTGGCCCAGACGTCGAGCAGGACGAAATCACCCTCGCGGATCGGTGCAGAACTTTCGGCGTGCGGTTCGTAATGCGGATCGCCGCTGTGCGCGTTGACTCCGACAATGGGCGCATCGTCCGTCACCAGATTCTCTCGCCGGAAGGCTTCCATAAACCACTGCTGAATCTGATGTTCATTCGTGCCGCCGTTGCGCACCCGCCGCCCAATCTCCTGGAAAGCTGCGGCGGTGATCGCATCAACGGCGTCGCGCGCTTGGAAATGCGTTTTGATCTGCTCGTCGGTTAAGGTCGCCTCAAACAGCGCTACCAAGTCACCCGAGCTGATTACATTCTTGCCCAAGCCTCGGATCAACTCGAGCGTGCCGCCATCCACCAGTGAAATGGTGAATACGATGTTATTCGGCGAATATTGCATAGCAATGTCGCGATGCGACGACAACAGCACTTTCACCTGATCGAACAGTTCCTGCCATCCCGCGTATTGAAGTTTTTTGCCGGGCAGCGGATCGAGATGGCGCGACTCGATCTTGTGTACCAGCTTTGTTGGCTCGCCTTCCGCCGGGATCAGGTAGAACCACCGCCGCGTGACCATCAGATCCGGCGACAACCCAAGCACCCGGTAGGCGATGGGATCGCGGTGATGGTGGTCGTAGAAAAGCCATGCGTCGATATTGCGCTCGCGCAGGGCAGCCTGGATAGCGGGAAGGTTCATGGGCAAACAACCATTCTAACAACGTCGGCCGGTTTGGGCGAATCGCAACGCGCTAAGAATTTTGAGTGGACAGCCGCCCCCGGCTGTCCAGCCGAGCAAGCCCGACAGTTGCGATTAAGTAGTCTTTTCCAGAATTTTCTTCCGAACAGGTATTGGCAGCGTCTCGCACGCCGTCCTCAACACCAGCCGCGGAGCCCGTTCGCGGATGCTCATCAGATAAGGCACTGTTCGTTTCGCGTCGGCCTTGGCAGTTTCCCGCAGCAGCCAGCCGAGGCCTTTTTGTACCATGTCATCTTTGTCGGGAAGAAGTAGGTCGGACAAACGCTTGATCTCGGGCAAAAACATCTTGCGCCGCGTCCCCTGGATCAGCGCGACGCAGGCGGCCCTGCGATGCCATCGATCCGGCGATTTTGCCCAGCGGAAAATTCTCACGCCACGAGCGGGCTTAACGGCGACCATCGGCGCGATCAGATAGTGCACAAGTCCATCGTGATCGGCCCAGCCCGAGATCCGATCCAACCAGGATTCGAACAATCGAAACTCGGCGTAGCCGAACTCATCCGTCAACTTTTCCAGCAGGAAAACTTCGAAGACTTTTTCTTCGAGAACACGTCCAGCGAAGAGCTTGTCTGCGACCCGGACGAGGAAATCCAATCCGAACTCTTCTCGAATCCTTTGACGGAAGCAGACGGCCACGCTGCGCAGCTTGGCCGTATACCAGCCGTGCGACTTGATCTCGTCTTTGAAGAACCACCGCACACCTCTAGCATGCTCGACCGAGCCCTCGTCGTGGAGCAGGAACCGAATCTCACCGGCGATGCTTGCAGGAGTTGGATTTCTCGCCCTCATAAACATCGGCTATTTCGTCTCAGCCGCACTGGGTGTCCTGAAAGCTTTGTCGTAAATCCACAGCAGCGCCGTCGTAACCACTCCTACCGCGGTGACGGTCCACCAGATGCGTTCCGGTTGGTGCGTGATTTCTCCGAAATGATGCATCAGGGTTCCGCCAAACCATCCGCCAATCAAGGAACCTATCCCGATGGGTAGAAACGCGAAACCCATATAGGTGCCTTGCTGTCCCGGAGGCGCGAGCCGCGAAATATATTCGTAATAGCGCGGCTGCTGAATGATCTCGCCAAGCGCAAGAACAAACAGCGAGAGAATCGCACCCCAGATCGTCGGCCTGAATGCGAGAACCAACCACGAGACCGACGTGATCACGGTACCTAGAATTACCGCCTGAAATGCCGGTATTTTGCGAGTCAGGTAATTCACCACGAGGGTGAGACAAATAACCGTAAGTCCGTCGGTGACCAAAATAATTTCGACGTCAGCGCTGGGGTTGATGTATCCGTGAATATACCCGGGCAGGCTGATGTATTGCTGCCAGAATACGATCCAGTAGCCAGTGAATATCAGGAGGAACCACATGAAGCGGCTGATGCCCGCGAGCACGAGCAAGAGAAGTCCCGTCCAGATCCACCACGGTACGCCGAAGCCGGGATATACCCACAAGACAACGCGCAACAGAAGAGCAACCAGCAATACCGGCAGGACCAGGCGGTAGTTCCCAACTACCACGCAGAAATTTCGCGCGACGGTCGCGATCGAAGGCGGAGGCGCGTCTCCAGGTTTGCGCGGTTCCCGGAAGAAGAAAAAAACCACGAAGAACATTGCGAAGACGCTGAGCGCCGCAAGCCGGTAAACATTCTCGACACCGAGGTTGCGGTGGGCCCAGGAGGCAAAATAGGGGCCAGCTGCGCCGCCGATATTCACCATGGTGTAGTAAATCGAATAGCCGATTGAGCGGACGTTTTCCTTCGAGGCGCGAGCCGTCGTGCCCACCACGCAAGGCTTCACCAGCGAAACTCCAAGCGCAGGAAGGATAAGAATGAAGCCGACAAACAGACCAATGGGAACGGCGTTGCGGATGGGCGCAAGCCAGGGCGCTCCAATAGAGCCGATGAGGAAATACGCGGCGGCCAGAATGAGGTACGCGACAGAAAGTGCTCGGCGGAAGCCAAGACGGTCAGCGGCGGCGCCACCGAAGATGGCGAGAAACCAGACCATCCCCCCGAAGATACCGGTCAGCGTTCCAGTTTGCTCGGTGGAAAAATTCAGCCGCTCCTGCAGATACAAAGCAAGAGACGCGAAAGCTCCGTAGTAGGAAAGACGCTCAAAGATCTCGCTGATGTTGGCGATCCAGAAAGGACGCTCGAAGCCAGTGCGGATTTCGCGGAATCGTTCAGAGAAGCTCAACAATTGCTCCTGGCACTTCATTTGTAGCGACGGCATCTTGCCGGGCCGTTGCGAAACCGCGTAGCGCAACTACATTCCACTGAGCCGACGGATTTCGTCCGCGGACAAACCCGCCACGCGAATCACTTTTCTGCGGCTGCTCTCGCCGGAGGCTATGGTAATGGAAGATCGGGGTACATCCAAAAGATTTGCGAAGAATTCGATGCAGGCCTCGTTTGCCCGGCCGTGGATTGGAGGTGCGGTCAAGGCCAATTTAAGGGCGTCGCCGAGTTCACCGGTAATCGCGTTTTTTCTGGCTCTCGGATGGACCTTGACTGCGAACGTCGCTCCTGTTGGAGTGTCGCGAATTGGAATCATGAATTTTGATTTCGCCACAGAGTCACAGAGCCACAGAGGACTTCAAGAATCTCGCCAACGACGTTGAAATTACGTGCGCCCTTGCTCTCAGTTCAGTCTCGATTTTTCTCTTTGACCCTGTGTCTCTGTGGCGACTTACGCTGTTGGCCTTTCCCCGAAGATCGCCGTTCCCACGCGCACGCACGTCGAACCTTCTTCGATGGCGATTTCGAAATCGTGTGACATCCCCATCGAAAGCACGCTAAGGTCAATGTCAGGTAATCGCCGCGCAGAAATCTGATCGCGTAGTTCGCGCAGCGTTCGGAAATACGGACGCGCCTCTTGCGGATCGTCGGTAAACGGAGGGACCGTCATTAGTCCTCGAAACTCGAGATGTAGTAACTCCGGCGCAGCCAAAAGCATTTCCTTCAAGTCGTCGGAGTCCGGGGCCACGCCGCTCTTGGCGGATTCACCGCCGACATTGATCTCGATCAGAACTGCAAGCTTCTTCCCAAGTTGCCCCGCCGAGGCGTTCAACTTCTGCGCCAGACGTAACGAATCGACCGAATCCACGGCGGCGAATAGTTCTGCTGCTTTGGCAGCTTTATTGGTCTGCAGATGGCCGATCAGATGCCATTCGGCATCGTGCAGATCCCGAAGGGGATCGATCTTCCCGGCGAATTCCTGCACGCGATTTTCGCCAAAGACCCGAAGCCCGGCGCTGCAGGCTTCTCGGATGCTCTCCACTGGGAATGTTTTGCTGACTGCCATCAGCACAACGTCTTCGGATCGGCGTCCGGCACGCCTAGCGGCAATCTCAATCCGCTCACGAACGCCGGCAAGATTGTCTGCAATCGACATGAAAGCATTAACCACAAAGGACACGAGGGTCCACAAGGGAAACCCTGTGTCTTTGCATTTTACTTTCTGTACCTTTGTGCCTCTGTGGTTAAAGGGTTGTCCCGATCACATGATCGCGGTCGGCGGTGCCGGTTCATCCGGGCTGCCCGCATTCGCCAATGGCACTTTGATCATGACCGCGACGAGCACTGCCAGCGCGATCAGAGCGAGGATAAATGGTGGAGCGTCCATGACAGTGGGCATGTGATGCCCGGAGCCGACCACCGACGCAACCACCAAGCCGCAAAGCGCTTCTCCAGCGATCAGGCCCGATGCGGTGAGCACGCCGGCATTATCCACTCGTGCCTTTTGCGCATCGTTGAGGCGGCTGCGGTCGCGTAACTTGTCGGTGAACCAGCGGATGAGACCACCTACGAAGATAGCGAAAGTTGTGCCCAACGGCAGGTACATCCCCACGGCGAACAGCATCGGGCTCTTGACTTCAATCATGATCAGGGCGAAGCCCATTAGGATTCCAACCAATACGAGCGGCCATGCCATGTTCCCGCCGACAATGCCCTGCGAAAGCATGGCCATGAGGCCGGCTTGCGGAGCCGGCAGAGCGGCACTGCCGAAGTGATACGCCCGATCCAGAATCATTAACGGAAAGAACAGTACCAACGACGCGACCACCACTCCGAATATGTCGCCCATCTGCATCTTTGCAGGGGTTCCGCCAAGAATGTGTCCGACTTTCAAATCCTGCAGCATTTCCCCTGCGACCGCGGACGAGACGCAGACTACGGCGGCTACGCCGAGCACGGCAGCGACCCCACCGGTGCCGGAGACTCCTAATGCCACCATCAGCAATGCCGCGACGACTAAAGTGCAAAGCGTGAGGCCCGACACGGGGTTGTTGGAAGAACCAATCATGCCCACCAGATTGCCAGAGACTGCCGCAAAGAAAAATCCCAGAACAATCATCACTATCGCGGCAACGACCGCGCCGACCATAACTAACGATCCGGGCACGTTCCCCGCGTTTGAAATGAAGTAGTGATAGAGAATAACCATCGCGACCAGAACCAGACCTACGCCGGCGAAAACGGCTTTGGCGTTTAGATCACGTTCGGTGCGGTTGGTGGCGGCGTGCGCGGCGGCAGACTTCTTTAAATCAGAAACGGCGCGCTTCATCCCCATTCCCAGTTGCTTGCGCATTTTGAACAGAGTGTACGACGCGCCCACAAGCATTCCTCCCACTGCGATGGGACGCACGATGGAGTAATAGATCGCGCCAGAGAGTTCGGTCCAGTTGACCGTTCCTCCCATCTGCGCCTGAAGGTAAGGGCCGAGTAAATAACTTAGGAGCGGCACAAGCAGTCCCCACGCCAAAACGCCGCCGGCAAAGTTCAGCGCGGCGAGCCTCGGGCCGATAATGTACCCGACGCCTAGGTAAGCGGGACTGATGTCGGGAGCCGCAAAGGTCGTCATGCCGCCGGTGGCGGTTTGGACAATGCTGGTCTTGGTTGCGGTTCGCAGCAGCAAGTTCTTTCCCAGCACGCCAACCCTGATGGGGAAAACATTGCTGGCGCGGAAAAGGTTTACCGCCCCAAGAAAATAAACCAGCGCTCCGAAGCCCATATTGGCGAAGAGCAACTTCGCCGCTTTGCTGCCCTGCTGTCCGGCTTTGTGAATTTCTGATGCCGCCACCGACTCAGGAAATGGAAGCTCAGGGTCTTCGACCATCACCCGGCGCAGCAGCGTCACAAACAGAATGCCAAGAAAGCCGCCAATCAACATCAGAGCCACACACTGCCAATACTTGGCTCCGGTCAGCCCATCCGGCCAAATGCCTGCCATTACGAATGCGGGAATCGTAAAGACTGCTCCGGCTGCAACGGATTCGCCAATCGATCCGACGGTTCGCGCAATGTTTTCTTCGAGCAGCGATCCCTTCATGAGTTTGAGCAACGCCATCCCGATTACCGCTGCAGGGTAGGTTGCGGCAATGGTCATGCCAGCGCGCAGCCCGAGATAAGCGTTGGCCGCGCCGAGAATGGCAGTCATCACCATCCCAAGAAAAACGGCGCGGAAAGTGAACTCCCGCATTTCCATGCTCTCGGGAACATAAGGGTTGAATTTCTTGGGGGCGTCGGTCGCCGTACTTTGAGGGCTCATGGGCAAAATCCTCGCGAATCGTCAGGGATGATCAATATAAAGCAGGACGGCGCACGTTAGCACGCGCAGCGCACACTTTACAAGTGCGATGCCCGGTTTCTGATAAGGTGCCCTCGTTGCTTCCGGCCTCCCGCGCCGCTATACTGAAAAAGATTCGTCCAGTCGGAGCCCCCGTAGCCGCGGCTGGGTGAAGGAGGATCGTCTTCAGCAGTAACGGGACTCCAATTCGAGACACAGGGACCGGGGTTGTTGCGCAAGAGAATCCATTGGTCTCCTGGGCAGGCGGCGTTGCCGCAAGCCTGTTCGCCACGTTGTTCCCTTCCGATTGTCGTCTTTGCGGTGCTCCCCTCATAAATATTTCCAGGCTGCCGGTGTGTGAAGATTGCCTGCATGCTATGCCGCCGATCACGGGTGGACTTTGTGCAATCTGCGGCGAGCGGCTGGTGAGTCCTTTCGCATTTTCCGCTGAAGGTCATTCCGCTGAATCCGGCGAGGCCCTTTGCGGACTTTGCCGACGCCTGGAGCCGCCATACGTCAAGGCCACGGCCTACGGAAGTTATGAAAGCGGCCTGCGGGAATTAATTCATCTGCTTAAGTACAACCAGGTTCGTCCCGCGGCCAATGTTTTAGGACGCATGCTTGCAGAAGCCATTGAAGATTTGCAACCGCTTTTTTCTGCGGGCGAAGTTCTGGTCGTCCCTGTGCCCCTGCACTCGAGAAAGCTCCGTCAGCGGGAATTCAACCAGTCCGAGTTGATCGCTCGCGCAGCCTTTAAGATCAAGTCCGCCGGGTTCCAGTTAAGCGCGAATATGTTGAAACGCTGCCGTGAAACTAAATCTCAGATTGGACTCTCGCGCCACCAGCGGCGCGAAAATATTCGCGGCGCATTCGTGGTGGCCAGGCCTTCCGAAGTAGTTGGACGCGAAGTGCTGGTCGTGGACGACGTGTTCACTACCGGAACAACGGTTTCAGAGTGCGCACGCGTTCTACGACGCGCTGGCGCGACGAAAGTTTACGTCGCGACTGTAGCCCGAACATTGAAAACCGAAGCGCAGCACGCCATTCGAGGCTCGGAGGCGGAGGTTCGATTAACCATGGCGGCGGCCGGCTGAGAATCGTATAGTGACGGGCACCTCGTCCGTCCGGTCGAGCGAAGCAATGCAGTTTGAGAAAGAAAATGTCAGGCAAGTGGAACAATTCGATGAGTGGCATGGGACGGGCTCACCTGCCTTCCACGGTTGCAGCAACTGTGCGTTCCGAGGGTGACGGCCCTCACGTATTGCACGCGCCAGTGCTGGTACTGAACGCCTCCTACGAACCGATTAACGTTTGCGCGGCCCGCCGCGCCATCGTTCTGGTGCTGAAGGGCATTGCCATGACCGAGGAAGAAAACGGACACTTCCTGCACGCTGCCCGCCTCGCCATTCGTTTGCCGTCGGTGATTCGCTTGCTTGAATATCGGCGCATTCCGCACCAGACGCGGGCACTGTCGCGTAAGAACATTCTGCTGCGTGACCGCAATACCTGCCAGTTCTGCGGTGAAGTAATGGCCTCTGGTGAACTAACGCTTGATCACGTAGTGCCTCGCTCCCGCGGCGGCGCTTCGACGTGGGAAAATCTTGTGGCCTGCTGCCATCCCTGCAATCGCCGCAAGGGCAATCAAATGCCCAACGAAGCCGGCATGAAGCTTATGCGCGAGCCTCGCGCCTTCAACCTCCACACCAGCCGCCACATCATGCGACTGATGGGCCGTTCCGACGATAAGTGGCGGAAGTATCTTTTTTATTGAACCAATTAACGAATGGCTGCACGAATATCGCGTAGTAGAAACATAGCCAGCTACGTTTCTACGAACTAGGCCTGCTGACTGCTATTTTTGCGGCTGCTGCGGCGGTGGCGTCTTTCCCGGATCACCCTTCTCCACGTCTTTCCCATCGTAGGTGATTTTCACGTTTGATCCGAACTTCTTGTAGTTCGAATACTTCACGATCTCGCGAATTTTCACGTCTCCGGTGGAGAAGTGCAGAGTGTCGTCGGCTCGGGTGTAGACGGGGAACCAGTACGGACCATCCACCACCTGCTCCCGGTAAGTGGTGAACTTCGGAAACAGATTCTCGTTGCCCTTCTTCTTGGTGATGTCTGGGACAGTCTTGCCGTAGGTTTTCACGATCTGAAAATCTTTGTCGTCCACCCAGATGCGTCCCTGAAAATATCTTTTCTTGCCTTCGATCTGTTTGGGCGCAATATCGAAAACATAGCAGTGCAGGTCGTCCTCCTGCTGCTGTCCAACGTAGAGAATGCTGTATTCCCCAATTTCATCGCTGGTTAGCACAAACGGCAGACGATTCTCGATGTCGTCAATATCCTGTTCGGTCATCATGATCCGTTGCAGCGTCGATTGTGGGGCGAAAACCACGTTCTTCACTTTCTTTCCGCGATCATCGAACGAAACGTCGAAGGTCTGCTGATATTCGCCATCCGGCGTCTCTCCATCGATAGTTTGAACCTTTACGGTTTGCCGGTATCCATACTGGTCGAGTGCCGTTTTGAATTCTTTTTCCTTGGCCGCGAAACGCTGAATGATCTCTTCGGGAGTAACGCCTTTGGGCTGGGCGGGATCAAGCGCACCTTCCTCCCCGAAAGCGCCGACGGAACCGGGGCCGCACAAGGCAACGACCATGACCAGCATGAATGCGATCCGTATGAATTTCATAACACTAGTGTAGCGAAAATCAGGCCAGGAAACCCTGCCTATTTAGATTGCAAGGCGGGACAGAAAGTTGCCGGGCGTGCGGAAGGTTTCGCGCTTTACACTGCCTTACCTAGCCGCTAACCCATCCAGCAGCACCAGATAAGCGCTCAAAAGCCGATAGCTCTTGTAGTATTCGTCAAAATGAACCGCACTGTAATTGTCCTTACGCAGGTGCAACAACAGTGGAGGAGTGCGCCCGTTTAAAGAATGAACCGTGATGGTCGGAACTTTGCGATCGACGAATGCCCCTTCATCGTATTCATCAACCCAGTCGATGTTTATTCCTGTGAGAGGCACTTTCAGAGACACCGCCATGCCGTTCAGCGCGCGCACAAGTTTCTCATCCGAACGACTCACCCACACCTCGGTCGGCCCGAGGCCGAGTGAATTGATATCAACCATGGCATCGATTTTTTGGATCTGATCAGGGCTCAGTTCGTTCGCGTAGAACCGCGAGCCTAGGAATCCCTGATGCTGTCCGGCAAAAGCAACGAAGACAAAAGTGTGCCGGCGAGGTTCAATGTTGAGCGCCTGGTACAGGCTCGGCAACATGGACGCGCCACTCCAATTATCGATCACGCCGTCGCCCGCTTCCGCATGGTCGAAGTTCGCCCCGACTACGATCACCGAGTCAGTACGGCCGGGGAGAGTACAGATCACATTCGGAAGTTTCGATCCTTTCACTGGCTGTTCGACTAATCTCCCCTCAGAGCAGCCAGCCGACTGGAAAAGGGTCTTCATAACAGTCTCGCGTTCGCTATCGCTCTGCTTGTAACTCTTGAGTCGTCCCTCGACAATTGGGCGATTCACGACTCCGAAACGCAGTTGCGTAACCGAAGTGGCGCACGCGACCGCCGTCGCAATCAAGCAAGCGAAACCGGTTTTACGTGCCAGCCTCATGCGCGTCGGGCCTCCCACGAGATTCTATATCGCACGCCAACGTTTTTTGACCGAAGCTAGTCACGCGCTCGCGATTACACGTTGTAAGATGAAGGTCAAATCATGTCGCCGAATCCGCGCGCGGAAGTGCCGTCAGTGTCCCCTGCGCTCCACCAGGAGATCGCACGTCTCGCTGCGCTGCCAGAAGCCCGAGCCGCCTTCGCCTGGATGCGCTCCGAGGAGACTCAGTTCGCGGCCTGGCAGTTGGAGATGGCTCGCGTTCCCGCACCTCCCTTTGGCGAGGCAACCCGTGCGCAATGGCTTCAGGAACGCTTCCGTGCGTTAGAACTGGAGGATGTTCACACCGACGAAGTCGGCAACGTGTTCGGGATTCGCCCGGCGAAACGGGCTCCGCCCAAGCAGTACACCGTGCTCAGCGCTCACATCGATACGGTATTTCCCGCCGGAACTCCGCTCAACCTGCGCCAGCAGGGGAACCGCCTCTACGGCCCTGGAGTTTCCGACAATGGAGCCGGAGCCGCCGCCTTGTTAGCCGTGGCAGCCGCGCTTCGCACGACAAAGGTTGCGCTCGCCACACCCATTCTGTTCATCGGCAACGTCGGCGAAGAAGGCGAAGGCGACCTGCGCGGGATGCGCCACATCTTTTCCCAGGCCTGCTGGAAAGACTCGATCCGCTACAGCCTGATTCTCGACGGCGCCGGTTCCGACACCATCGTCGCCGAAGCCCTGGGCAGCCGCCGCTTCGAAATCATAGTGCGCGGGCCGGGAGGCCACTCCTGGAGCGACTTTGGCATGCCCAATCCGATTCTGGTTCTGGCGCGGGGCATCCAGGCGTTTTCGCAAACCTCGCTACCATCCTCGCCGAAAACGACTTTCAATGTCGGAGTGATTCGCGGCGGCACTTCGGTAAATTCCATCCCCGAGTCGGCCAGCATGCGCGTCGACATTCGATCCACCTCCATGGCCGAGATGGAGCGGCTGGAAGCTGCCTTGCGGCGGGCCCTCGATCAAGCCGTCGAAGAGGAGTCACGCGTGAGCGAGCGGCGCACTTCCTCACACAAGCGCTCGTCCGGACTGAGTCACGAAATCGTGCCCATCGGCAATCGTCCGGCGGGAGAGTTGGACGGCAACGCGCGCATCCTGAAAGTGATTCGCGCCGTGGATGCGCACCTCGGCAACGCCGCTCAAATTCAGCGCGCATCGACCGACGCGAATATTCCATTGTCCCTGGGCCGGGAAGCCATTGCTATCGGCGGTGGCGGCGTAGGCGGCGGAGCCCATACCCTGCAAGAGTGGTTCGACTGCACCGGCCGCGATCTGGGACTGAAACGCATTCTGCTAACGCTGCTGGCCCTGGCGGGTGTAGAGACGTAGCTAGCTACGTCTCTCCGGCTTAATTTAGAAACCCGCCTTTCGCACCGGTCGGAAAGGAATCATCACGACCGTCTGCAGCGCCACCGGATCGCCATTGCGGCTCGCGGGACGAAATCGCCAGCGCGATAGCGCCGCACTGGCATACTGATCCAGTCGATCGTCAATTCCTCGGAGAACCCGAACCTCGCCGACCGACCCGTCCCCCCGAATAACCGCCGAGAGTATGACCGTGCCTTGCACATTCTGCTTCATCAATTCGAGCGGATAACCAGGGTCCACCTGCTGAGTAGCCGATGGGTATACCAACTCGCCCGGCTTCACCGCGTCCTTCAATTCGACAAAATGCATGACCCAGCTTCCGCCCGCCGAGTTCAGATTAGGCACGTTCAGTGTCATGGCATAAGATTTCCGGTCGCCAAAGACTTTGCGCTCCAGTTCACTCTCGGCGTTGGCCGGCAGCTCCGCAGAACGCGTCGGAACAGCCGAGACCCGCGGTGGCGTTGCCTTCGCCAGCAAAGTAGGATCGGCCCCCGTCGTGGTTCCCTGACCGCTGCCAGCAACCGGCGAAGTGCTTCCCGGTTTCGGGCTGGCTCCCACGAAAAGTCCCGGTGGAACGCCATTGGCGTTGCCGCCTGAGCCCGCGGCATTCCCGCTGCCTTGGCCCCTACCAATCCCAGCCGCGGCACCCTGATGACTGTCAGCGGGAATATCGGGCGTCCCTGCTGCACCGGGTTTGCCTTCTGGAGTCGCCGCGAAAGTCCCTCGCCGATTGCCCGCGGGAACATCGACGGGTCCGGTCGGGGCCGCGGGATGAAGATTCAGCGCAATCAGCCGTCCGTCACCCGACGCTCCACCACCACCTTGCATCGACGGTGGAGGCGGCACGACCGCGCCCCCAGAACTTCCCCCGGGCGCCAGGTTGGGAACCGCGCGCTGCTCGCCCATCGGCAACTGCGGCGCGGGCGCCACCACCTGCGAATGCCCGATATTGATATCTGTCAATTTTCTCGAACCGGCGTCGGCAACCTCGCGTGGCGGCTCCACAATCGCCGGCTGCGGAGCATGTACATCCCGCCTCGAGATCGCCCCATTAACCTCGGGCGCGGGCGCGACCACAGTCTGCGTCAGCGTGGGAGCCTGTTTGATGGAAGGCTTGACTTCGGGAGCCGGAGCAACCACCGACTCGGGCATCGACGGCAGCTTCAATGCCGAGGGTGAACCCGCCATCGTCGCCGTCGGAATCGTTGGCGTCGGACGCCCCAAAGCCACAACGTTAGGCAAGGGCACATCGTGATCCAGCTTCAACTTTGGCGGCGCAACAATCGTCTGCGTACGATTATCCGCCTCGGGCGGCACCGAGATGATGGGCTGCGCGGCATGCGCTGGCTCGCCCTTCTGCGGCGATGGCGCATGCGCTCCGCCGGTATCGAGCGGTGCCAGATATTCTTTAGCGTCGTAATAGACAACGTCAGAACTGCGAAAAACGGGCCGCTCCACAATCTGCGGCCGTTGCGGCCAAAGCATCGACGATGTCCACAGCAAAACGATTACGAAGATGTGCCCAAGGCCGGACTGCAGAAACTGAGTCCACGGCATTCGCTCGGGAACAAAAACGTCAGGCCAGAATTCGCCGGGCCGGGACACCAACCAGAGCGGCGCTTTCCGCCGGAACCGAAACAAATCCTGCAGATTGCGAAGAAAAACGCGATGCCAGGGCTCCAGTTCGACCAGCAACGTCGGTGCGGCCACCAGCTTTGGCCTACGTTTGCGCGACGTGTCGATCAGCAGTGGTCCCTGTTTCATGTGCTCCCCGCGACCTGCGAGAATCTCACCATTATAGATGCGCCGGCATCGTCATTTGTCCATGCAAACAGTTTCTGGCGATGAATTTCCGTGCTCTAATACCGATATGAAACTGGTAGAAGCCCTTCCGCTGATATTGCTGGCCTGCAGTTCGCTCGTGGCCGCCCAGAATCCTACGGCCGCCGCCAAGTCCGCCGAAGACTACTCCGGAATGTACACCTTTCAGCGGGACGGCGAATTCGTCCAGCTCACGGTAGAAGATGCGGGCCATGTCACCGGCTTCGTCTCCCGCTACGGCGACACGGAAAGCGATCGTGGCGCTTTCCTCGATCAATTCTTCAAAGTGGGTAAGCTTGATGGAACCAACCTGACTTTCACTACGGATACCGTGCACGGCGTCTGGTACGACTTCAAAGGCACAATCGAACGCGGCTCAGGCAAGACCCTGGCCGAAGAAGCCTACTATGTAATGAAAGGCACGCTAACCGAATACCGCACCGACGCTGACAAGAAAGTAACCTCAAAGTCCCACGACGCCCAACTGAAATCCTTCCCTAGAGAACGGTAAATCAATTTCCCGTTGTCATTTCGAGCACAGCAGGGACATGCGCATTCGACTTCGCATTGTCATTTCGAGCGGAGCGGGGTCATCCGCGAATGCGGATGACTCTGCGGAGTCGAGAAACCTGCTTTTCGTTCGACCAACTCATGTAGAGCGGACACGCCTGTCCGCTTGTTGCAGGACAAGGGCCTCTGCTCTAAGCCACGCTCTGTCTTCTCGGAGGCTCGCCGTCCGCCAGCTCCAGGTGCAGCGGTCGCGTGCTCGCGACTCCGTTTTCCAGTACGACAGTAAGCGTCCGCATGCAGTTTTCACAAAGCCAGAAGAACTCGGTTCTACGGGTATGGGAGTTGTTTAGGTCAGAAGTAACAGCGCTCGTTTCAATCTTGAAGATCCTGCCTTCGTGCAGGTAATGAAAGCGAGCCAAACACGCCGGATTCGCACACTTGGAGAGCACGGCAAGCCTCCTGAATCAAGTGGCGGGCTGCTCTCGACAGCCGTCACCGCCATTATAAAACTCGAACGCCGGAATTAAAACCCTCGAAAGCGCAACCTCAATCAATGTGACTTCTGAAAATTTGCACGCTACAAATTCCGATGTCATCCTGGAGCGAAGCGAAGGATCCATGTATTTGTTTGCGCCGACAATCCTCGTGCGCACCTGGCGATTAACCTTTACTTAACCTGTCGAAGCAGGATATTGTAGATAAGTCTGCATTAGCTCTTTGACAATCGAAACAGGAACAGAGGCGCGTCCTGAAGAACGCTCCTAACTCCTTATTCCGGAATATTTGAATATAAACCCTTATTCCTCAAAGATTTTGGGGAAGTTCACCCCTCATCGTTCCAAGAGACCGGGGGGAGGGGGTATACGCATTTTTCAACTCATTCCCACTTCAGGAATCCACTCCGCGGACAAACTCCAAGGACCTTTTCCAGCGCTAACGTCTAAGCAAGCAAAGGAGCTTCGCGCGAGAAAATTACTTCGAGCGGCCGCTCCCATTGCAACAGCGTCGTCCGACGCTCTCGGATGAAAAGGTATAATGTTAAAGCACTGATACGACGGAGGAAGTTCTCTATGGATCCGCTTGCCAGCGGTTTCTGGGCGCGTCTGAAAGCCAACCGCCCAGCATACACGCTAACGATTTTGGCCACATTAACGGTCGGCATTCTTATCGGAACGGTTATTTCCAAGGGAGTGAAAGGCCAGGAAAAGAAAAGCTCGGATGCGACGCCTTTGAGCATCCCCTCGCCCCAGCAACTCTCGAACCAGTTTTCGCAAATCTCCAAACAACTGGAACCAACCGTGGTCAACATCAATACCGAGTCGACGATCAAGAATCCGCATCGTCGAGGGCGCGGCGGCAATCCCGAGCAGCCGGACGATCAGGATCCGTTCGGCGACTTCTTCGACAAGTTCTTCGGCGGCCAGCAGGGCAACGGCCCCATTCGTGAACACTCCCTAGGCTCCGGCGTCATCGTCGACGCCAAGGGCTACATCGTCACTAACCGCCACGTAATCGAGAAAGCCGACCGCATTCGTGTGAAGCTCATGGACGATCCGCCGGGCACTTTCCACGATGCCAAAGTAATTGGTTCTGACCAGGAAACCGATCTGGCCGTGATCAAGATTGACTCCGAGAAGGCTCTGCCCGTGGCCAAGCTGGGCAACTCCGACAGCATGGAAGTTGGAGATTGGGTGCTCGCCGTCGGCAGTCCCTTTGGGTTGTCGTCAACCGTGACCGCTGGAATTGTTTCGGCGAAGGGCCGCAACATCGTACCCAACCGCCAATTCCAGTCTTTCATTCAAACCGACGCGGCCATCAACCCAGGCAACTCCGGAGGTCCACTGGTCAACATGGCCGGGGAAGTCATCGGCATCAACACTGCGATTCTTACTGATACAAATGCCTACGCGGGCGTTGGTTTCGCCATGCCATCGAACACCGTCGTGAATGTCTACAACCAGTTGATCGCACCGGACCATCGGGTCGCACGAGGCTCGATTGGCATCATGTTCAACGCCGCGGAAAATCCGGCGATCTCACGTGTATATGGCGCCGGCGCTGGCGGCGTTACCATTTCCGCCGTGACCGCTGGAAGTCCCGCGGAACAGGCTGGACTCAAAGTCGGCGATACCATTGTTTCGGTTGACGGCAAGGCAGTAAAGAACGGCGACGAGCTGGTTGCCGATATTGCGAGCCGGAAGCCCGGAAGCAAGGTGAACCTCGGCTTCGTTCGCAACGGCAAGAAGCAGGAAGCCGCGGTCACTGTCACAGATCGTGCCAAACTGTTCGCCGCACGTCTCGGTGAAGACGACGAAAATGGCGAAGAGGAAGCCCCTAAAGAGAGCAAGCTGGGATTGACGGTTCGCGCCATCACCTCTGAAATGGCCGATCGTCTGGAGATTCCATCTGGTAAGGGCGTGATTGTGCAGGACATCAAACCGTCGTCCTTCGCCGACGATGTCGGCCTTACCCGCGGCGACGTCATCCTCGAGATCAATAAACAGGCGGTGAATTCCGAGGACGACTTTAATAAGATCTCTTCATCTCTGAAGAGCGGGCAGGATGTCGTGTTTCTGGTACGCCAACGGGGTTCAGGCCGCCAGGACGGCACCATTTTCCTGGCCGGTACACTTCCGTAACCTGGATAAAAACCGTCGAGACTGGCACTGAGCGCCCTGATCGGGGATGATTTACTCGGTGCCAATCTCTGGTTTGCGAGGATATTGTTTGCGTTTGCGGAACTTGGGAATAACCAGATTTTCGACGTTCGCTTGCGTCGCTGTGCTTGCGGCGACACTCTCGTCCGCCCAGGACGCTCAGCCTGCAGCGGCTCCCCCGCAGACTTCCACTAGTGCTGCTGCAAAGCCGAAGTCCACGACGACGCATTCGACCGCGAGCAAGAGCAAGAAGTCGAAGAAATCCTCGAAGGCCACTGCCAAACATACGCATGGACAACAGAAGATCGACTCGCAGCGCACCCTGCAAATCCAGGAAGCTCTGATTCGCGAACACTACCTGGACGGAAAGCCGAATGGCGTATGGAATCAGGCCACGGAAGAGGCCATGCAACGCTATCAGGCGGACAACAATTGGCAGTCGAAAACCACGCCCGACGCCCGCGCGCTGATCAAGCTAGGATTGGGTCCCGATCACGAGCATCTGCTGAACCCCGAAAGCGCCATGACCAGCCAGCCTCAATCGGCAACTCCGGCCGCGACCGCCAAACAACAAAGATAAAAACTTGGCCACGGATTTCACGGATCATCACAGATGGTCTTTATTTATTAATCCGTGAAATCCGTGGCCGAGCTGTGATCTAAGTCTTCAGCACTGGATTGGGAAAATATGGCAGAGGTTTCCCGTTGATAATGGCGCGCGGATTAGCATCCACCAAGGCGCGCGCCACTTCTTCTCCACAGATTTCGGCAGCTGCGTGGCGCGCGGCGGAAAGCACCGGCGGACGGCTCTTGATGTCGTGAGCATCCGTTGCAAGCACATGAACCGCTTCCCGTTTGAGCAGCCATTCCGCGGTTTGCCAAGCCGCCTGCCCCCAACGCCCAGTCAGGGCCGACCCTGTCACCTGAATCGCGCAGCCAAGTTCTACCCACTGCAGAATGCGCAGCGGAGTTCGCTGCATAATCGGATTGCGTTCAGGATGCGTGATGACAGGAGTGAGTCCCTTCTCCAGCAGCTTGCTGAAATGCTCTTCAATTTGAACCGGAACGCTGTAATTACTCAACTCGACCAGTAAGTATCGGCTGCCTTCGATGGCATAGCGATCGGGAAACAGCATCACGTCCTGCAGATTCTCGTACGAGAGATGAAAGTCACAGCCCAGGCTCAGGCTTGGAGCTTTGCCAACGCGTTGCCGGAGATAGTCGAGCACCCGCGCCAGGAATTCGCGGTCGTATTTATAGCGGTCGTTGGCGTGCGGCGTCGCGACAATATGTTCAATGCCATCCGCGACCGCCATGCGGCACATCTCCTCGGCCACGTCCCAGGATTTGGGGCCGTCGTCCACCTCGGCGAGAATGTGGCAATGGATGTCGATCACGTTCGAATTCCTTGAGTTGTTCTGGATCGCGGTTATCGATATCTCTGGCTGATGAATTCTCCGATGGCTGCGTAGGCGCTCGAAAGAACCTTCTCTTCGGGCAGGAAGACGATGCGGAAATGCTTGGTCCCGGGCTTCTGGCCGAAGCCGGAGCCGTGCACCACCATCACGTGCTTTTGCAGAATTAGTTCCTTAACGAAGACGTCGTCGCCTTCAGGAATATCGATTCGGGGATACGCGTAGAACGCTCCGCGCGGCGAGACGCAGCTTACACGCGGCGTCGAATTGCACCACTGCATCGTCAGGTCGCGGCGGCTGCGCAGCTTTTTGCGAACTTCGATCAAATGATCCTGTGGTCCTTCGAGCGCGGGTTTGATCGCGTATTGTTCGGGATGATTCGCGCACAACCGCGAACGGAGCAACCGCTGAATGCCCTCGTCGTATTGCTTTACCGCTGCGGCCTCGCCGCTGACAATGCCCCATCCGATGCGCCATCCGGGCGCGAGATAGTTCTTGGAGAGTCCGCCGAAGGTAACGACAGGAACATCCGGCGCCACCGATGCCATCGAGACGCACTCATCGTCTTCGAGAATCAGCTTGTCATAGATCTCGTCGGCGAAGATCACCAGGTTGTGCCGGCGTGCCAGTTCGGCAATCTGTTCGAGCATGGTCCGCGAGCACACCGAACCCGTGGGATTATTCGGATTGATCAGGACGATGCCGCGAGTGCGGGCAGTGATCTTTCGCTTGATGTCTTCGACGTCGGGCTGCCAGGCATCTTCCTCGTTGAGGTAATAAGTGTTAAGGCCAACTCCCAGCTTGGCCAGCACTGCCGAATACAGCGGATAATCCGGACACGGCGTCAGCAGGTCGTCTCCCGGATTGAGCAGCGCGGTCAGGCACAGGTCAACGGTTTCGCTTACTCCGGTTGTGACGAACACATCCTGCACCGTCGAAACTCCCTTGCGTGCGGCTTCGCCGCGAATCGCATCCAGCGCTTGTTTGATTCCCGACGATGGCGCGTAGCCGTTCTTGCCGTCCTTCATGGCTTTATAAACGGCTTCGATCAGGTGATCTGGCGTTTTGAAATCGAAAATGTTGGGATCGCCGACGTTCAGCGCCAGGACCTTATGACCTTGCTTGATGACCTCATCGGCGACGCAAGCCAGGTCGCGAATAGCGTAGCGAACATTGTCGAGGCGGGAAGCAGAGGCTATTTCACGGGTTTGAGTAATGGGCATGAATAGCTCCAGAAATTTACACCACAGAGTCACAGAGAACTGCAAGACACAAGAATTTCTTTGTGGCTCTGTGACTCAGTGGTGAAAGTCTTCTAATCCGCGCGATCAATCTGCGCCTTCTGCAGGCGGTCGGAATAATCTACATAAATCGACTTCCACTCGCTGAAGAAATCAATCGCTCCTAGCCCGCCTTCACGATGGCCATTGCCGGTTGCCTTCACTCCGCCGAATGGAAGATGGACTTCCGCGCCTATCGTCGGGGCGTTGATGTACGTAATTCCAGCATGAAGGTCGCGCATGGCCACGAAGGCTTTGTTCACGTCTTTGGTGTAGAGCGCGGAGGACAATCCGTAATCGATGCCGTTCGCGATTTCGATGGCGTCTTCAAGATCGTCGCAAGCGATAATCGAAACCACTGGCCCGAAAATTTCCTCTTGTGCGATGCGCATCTTGCGATCGACGTCGACGAAGACAGTTGGCTCCATGAAGTAGCCATTCTGGTATTCGCCTTTGTCGAGACGGTTGCCGCCGCATTTCAGGCGAGCGCCCTCGGCCTTGCCGATGTCAACATAGCTCAGGTCGGTCTTCAGTTGATTCTCGTTAATGGCCGGACCCATCTCAGTCGTCTCGTCGAGGCCGTTTCCAACCTTCAAAGCTTTCGCACGTTCTACGTAGCGCTCGATGAAATCACCGTAGATGCCTTTCTGAACGATGATCCGGCTGGTCGCGGTGCAGCGTTGGCCGGTGGTTCCGAAACCACCCCACAGACCGCCTTCGATTGCGAGATCCAGATTGGCGTCGTCCAATACAATCATCGGATTCTTGCCGCCGAGTTCGAGCGAACAGTGCTTGAAGCTCTTGGCCGCTGTTGTGCCTACGATTCGTCCGACCGCACTTGAGCCAGTCAGCGAAATGGCTTTCACATCCGCGTGCTCAGTGATTGGTGTACCTACTTCGGAGCCAAATCCGGTCACGATATTGATCACGCCCCGCGGCAGACCGGCGTCGTAAAGTGCGCGCACCAGATTAAAAGTCGACAGCGGGGTGTCCTGTGCGGGCTTGATCACGCAAGTGTTGCCGCAAACCAGCGCGGGCAAAAGCTTCCACGACGGAATCGCCATAGGGAAATTCCATGGAGTAATCATTCCGCAGACGCCGATTGGTTGGCGCACGGCCATGGCGAACTTGTTGGGCAACTCGGACGGCGTGGTGGGTCCGAACATGCGGCGGCCTTCGCCGGCCATGTAGTAGGCAGTGTCCACGGCCTCCTGCACATCGCCGCGGGTTTCTTTGAGGATCTTACCCATTTCGCGAGTCATGTCGCGGGCGCAATCTTCTTTGCGCTCCGTGAGCATCTCGGCGGCGCGATAGATGATTTCCGCGCGGCGGGGAGCGGGTACGAGTCGCCACTTAGTAAAAGCTTGTTTCGCGGCCGCGATCGCGGTATCGACGTCTGCCTTGCCGGATCTTTGGAAGATGCCGACTACGTCGCGAGTGTCGGCGGGATTGCGGTTCTCAAAAGTCTGTCCGGTCGAAGCCTCGACCCATTCGCCATCGATAAAATTCTTATAAACCCTGGTCCGGGTGGCCGTGCCCAAAATCGTCGGGCCGGTTAAGACATCGGTTGCCATAAAACCTCCTGGGATGAATGCTCGGGAAGAATGACTGTCTCTATGCTACAGGCAGGCATGAAGCGCGGCAAGCTTGGGTGGGGACATCTTGTGCTCCGGGCGAAAGCAGATTCCTCGCTTCGCTCGGAATGACAATTTGTTTAGGTTTTGCCGACCTTGGTACCTGAAAGGCCCTTCATTTTCCCAGCAACAGCAGTCTGTCGAGCTTTGCTCGACCCGGACAGCCGGGGCGGTTGTCTTACGCGGACTATTTCGAAGCTACCGCTGGGGCTGGATACTCCGGCAGCTTGTCTTTGTTGGCATTCGCGCGCTTTACTTCCAGTTCGTCGAAGAGGATCGAAGGACTCACAATGCTGTGCGGAATGTTCTGAGACAAGTTTTCAATATAAACGTCGTTCCCAACGGCGATGAGGTCGTTGCGCAAGCTGCGAGTATCCAGATCGCCAAAGGTCGCGCCACGCACCAGTTCTTCGTGACCATCTTTCGTCCAGACTTTGTACAGTAGGCGCGGGACGCGTTGCGGGCCGAGGGTTTCGACGTAGTATCCGTAGGGAAGTTCGCGCTGCTGGCAGATTTCGATGAGCTTCTTCTTTAGTTCTTCGGGCGACGAAGTCTCGGAGGAGCGCACGATCATGTTTCCGATACTGGGACCGGGCGAATTCTGCGGTATGCGAGCCCGGCCGTGCCCGTTGGAGGCGGGAAAATCTCGAATCGGTTCTCGGCCGATCAGATAGTTCACCAACTTCCCATTCTCGATGACGGACACAGACTCAGCTTTCACGCCTTCATCATCAACCTCATATTTGCCCATCAGGCTTCGTCCATTCATCGAGGCAAGTGTAGGGTCGTCGACCACCGACAAAAAATCGGGCAGCACGCGGGATTTGTAACTCGTGGCGAAAGCTCCCTTGGTGCGTGCGGGCTGCCCTAGATCGGGTTTGAGGCCAAGAATGTTTTCTCCAACGAGATCAGCGAAAACGGTGGACGCGGCGTCGGCCGAGAACAGCACTGGACCTCGGTATTCCTCGTCGACGATGGGAGCATCGCGCAATTGCTTCAATGTAGCGAGCAGCTTCGTGGTATCTGCCAGCAGGGTGTCTTCCGACGGCAGTTCTTTGATATTGGTCACAGAGTAACCGTGCGAGCGGTCGAGTCGCATGCCATCTTCGGCCTGCGTGCTTCCCGCAATGCGCAGTTCGTAGACGTTTTGCCCACTGCGGACAGCCGCCCCCTCTGAACTTACGAAATAGCGGGTTACGGCGCCGAAATTCAAAGCTGCTTCGAAAGATTCGATCTGCGGGTCGGTTTTGTATAGAGCCGAAGAATTCTGCAGCATCTTGAGCCAGGGCTGGGCATCGAAGTCGAGTTTGGCAGGCGGACCGATCGAGACAACTGGATCGGCATGAGCAAAATCGTCTACTGGCTGATCGACGGTGTACTGCTTGAGCTTCGCCTGCTTCGCGGTCAAGGATTCAGTCGCCGCTTTATAGGCGTTGTCAGTAGCGAGCCAGATTTGGTGACGCAGGGCAACGAGATCGTTATCCAGCGGCATGAAGTCCAGACCGCCCTGGCCCTGTCCGAAGAAGCTGTCCTGTTTGTAGTCGCCGACTCGAACCACGACACGCAGGAATCGAAAACGCAATCGCACATTGGTGCGAAGCGCTCCAAAGGCCGCCTCGGCGGCATGCGCGTCCATATCGGTGACGTGGTAGTCGATATAGTAAGGTGCGGCCATTCCTTCCAGCTTCAGAGCCGTCTTCGAACGTTCAAGTTCGGCGCGCATGGCTTGTAGAACGGGATCGTCATCGGCCGAATTTTTTACTTGCGCGCGGATCGAAGGGACAAGCAGGGCCAGCACCAGAATCACAAACGTCGCAACTCTCAGCCTCTTCGCGGACGGGTTCGGAAGCTCGCCGCGCCATCGAAGGATCCTAGGCATCAACTTAATCTTCATGGTTGCTCCCCGGCTTTCGACGGAGTCGAGGCGTTGGATTCAAAGCCCGGCGGCGGAAGAATCGGCGGACGATTCAGGGAATGTGCGCGCTTCTGTACTTCGATTTCCGAGAACAGCATGGCCGGGGCCGCAGCGGACACTGGCACACTGCCTGACTCCGCTCCGCAGATGCCATTGAAGACTTCGATCTTGTCTCCCGTGATCACAATGCGATTCAATGCCGCCAGCGGAGTTCCCACAATATCCACGCCGCGTACCAGTTCATCGGGACGGCCGTCGGGGTAAACCTGCCACACCAGTACAGGCAAAACCTGAAAGGCCTGCGGCATGCTTCGTTGGGTCAGGGTGAATCCTCCTTGAATGTCTTCGAAGTAGAGGCCGTATGGCTTGCCTTGCTTCTTGACTTCATCGATCAGCAACTGCCGCAGTTCGGAGTCTTTGGTCGTATGCGAAGAAGTCACGATCAGATTGCCCTGTCGTCCGGTAACCATCAAGCCGGTCTGCGAGCGTCCGTGGCCGTTCGACTTGTCAAAATCCTTGATAGGCATGCGCGACATCAGAAAACTCTTCAGAATCCCATCCTTAATAACCTCTACGCGAACAGCAGGCATGCCCTCGTCGTCGTACTCGTACCATCCCCCGAGATCCATGCCGTTGAGGGTACGCTTGGTGGGATCGTCGGTGACGCTGAGGAATTCGGGCAAGACTTGCTGGTTGATTTTTTTGGTGAAGGTCTGTCCTTCCTGCTCGCCACGTTGGCGGTGGCCCTCCAGCCGGTGTCCGAGCACTTCGTGGAAAAATACTGCGGCGGCGCGCCCTGAAAGTAACGCCGGCCCGTCGAATGGTTCCGCGACCGGCGCCGCCCGGAGAGCCTTCAGGTCGGATGCCATTTTTTCCATGCGCACATTGATTTCCGCTTCGGCGGGCAAGTGGTCGACGCTCTCCGCCTGGAAAGTTTCCACCCGCATCAACTCCATGCCATCGTCAGCGCGAGTTTCCGCCTCGATAGCGAGCCGAACCATTCCCCCCGCAGTTACGATGCGACTGCCTTCGGTCGAAACGAAGCGGGACTGCGTACTTTGCGCGGTGAGAACGACATTCGACGAATAGATATAAGGATACTTCCGGAAGTACGCTGAGTAACGGCGAGCTACTTCTTCGAGCGCCTTACGGTCTGGCGCCGAGGCCTCGTTCTTGTAGTCACCGTGGCTTTGCGGACTCTCTTTTGAGAAATCCGGCGAGGTATCTTCTTCCTTCGCGTTCACTTGGGTCGTGGTCTTGACGTTTAAGTAGGCCTGCGCCGCCTTGCGATACTCCCCGTAAGTGAGCTGCCAGAGGACATGGGCGATAGCGTCGCGGTCGTCGTCTAGCGGGAGCGCACCGGAACTTAAGGCGGAGCCGCGATTCTCTCCGTGGGTGTTGTCCAGCGCAGGCGTTCCTACGCGTACGATCACATCGGCGGTTCGGCGGCGGGAGTGGATCGAATTGATCACGCTGCCCTGAGCGCCGATAACCATGGCGGAATTCTGATCGTCGACGGAGTAGCTGATGAAATATGGGGCGGGGTCGAGTTTTCCCAAGTCAGTCTGGGCTCGATGCAATTCCTGTTGCATCGTCGAGATCAGAACATCGTTTTTCCCGGTCTCGGCTGCCGAAGCGCCGTTCAGTGGAGGTTTTAAAGAGATTGCCAGTACGAAAACCAGAGCGCTATTGCCAAAGAGCTTCTTCATCGTGAGGTGATCGAATCCAACGCCTGCTGACACATTTCTGTCACAGCCGCGCGGGCGACGACGCCCGTGCCTGCATGGAGGCGTTCTGGGACGATAGTATCACCTCGCTCCCACTCGACTTGCGTCTGTGCCTACTCTACTTCGAACTCGGCCGAGCGAGGCGGCGCCGCGTTTCCGAGAGAATCCAGCGCCCGCATTTCGACCCGGTACGATCCCGGCGGAAGCGAAGCTATGGGCAGCTTGAGTCCCATGGGCGCGATCGCGCTGCCGGGTTGACTTGCGGCGCGGGAAGCCTGGTCCACTTTCTTCTCGCCCGTTTTGCGATCCACAATCACGAGTTCAACTCCCACCTGAGGAGGATTCGGCCCAGTGAGAAGCGGCGCATAGATTTCGACGTACGCGGCCGCGTTGTCCGTTTTCTTGAACCGGTTGGAGTCGGAGGGAATGACCTGAATGCCCTGTACCACGAGCGGCGTCCGGTCGGCCAGCAATTCCGAATCGAGGCCAGTCGAAAGATCCGAAACTTTTCGGACTTCGTTGCTGAGCGCGACTCCGCTCATACTGAATTGCTTGCCGTCATAAGGTTCGATCACGAGCGGTAGCTGCAGCTTTCCAAAACTTTCATTTCCCGAGCTGAATACGACCTTGAGAGTGTACTTTCCGGCCGCGACCTCAAACTGATTCTCGTAATGGAAGGGCTGCTGCTGGAATTCCTCCACTTCTTTCTTGCCGTCGAGATCGAGATCGACAGTATCGCTGAAACGGGCTGCAATCGAGCCATCCGGTTTGTAGACGATGCCGAGCACGTTGACCGACGAATGCTGCTTGCCCTTCACTTTTTCAAACTTCATTGCGTTCGAAGGGATGCCGATTGCCAGATTGACCCGGGCCGTATTCGGCGACGTGTAAAAGAACGGAGCCTGCATGGTCCCAGTAACATTCCCCGGCATCTCGGCGCTTACGCGCGTCTCCATCGTTTTTTCGATGGGGTTGCCCGCCAGCAGGTCTTTGGGTCGCACGTTGCAGTATCCGCTCCGGGCGCGAACGATTGTCCCACCGCGGTCGACTTTTACCCGCAGCGTGTGACAGCTGCCTTCGGCCGATTCGGGAGGGGTATAGCTGAGCACGTAATATTGGGATTGATCGTTGGCAATCCGTTGCAGTCCGCCCAGCAGATCGTTGGAATTCACGATGACAAATCCGCCAGTGCCTTCGGCAATTTGATAGAGCACTTCCTGGTTGTCGGAAACATTCGGAATAATCGGAACGATCTGCCGCGGCATGTTGTATTGAGGAGTTCCGTACAT
>Ga0210383_10000473_pt1 | contig 37281 bp, 28 predicted proteins | sample IncBWC14OmetaG_FD_160072 | JGI IMG/M metagenome (GOLD analysis project Ga0210383, IMG submission 160072) | Forest soil microbial communities from Barre Woods Harvard Forest LTER site, Petersham, Massachusetts, United States - Inc-BW-C-14-O ... | reverse complement strand
GCAAGAGCTTCGGAGCGCCGGCCGACCGAAGCGAGAAAGATGGCGCGATCCTCGTGCGCGCAGCTGTAGCTCGGCGCCAGAGCAATGGCACGGTTGAACTCTCGTTCGGCGGCGTCCCAGTCCCAATCAAACTGCCAATTCAGTACGCCGAGTGTGTCGTGGGCTTCGCCGATGCTGTCGTCCAGTTCCAGTGCTTTGGCCAATGCTTCCTTGGCAGACCGGTAGGCGGATTCTTTTTGCAAAGCTCCTGCAAGCGCCAAGTAGACGTAAGTGTCTGCGAGCCCCGCGTAAGCAAGAGCGAAGTTTGGATCTTTCTGGATCGACTCCTCAAAGTAGCGTCGTGCCTTCTTGAGTGAATCAGGTTTGGTGAACTCGTTGACAAAGTAAAGACGCCCTTTGAGATAGGCATCGTATGCCTCGGGGTTCACCGCGTGAGCCCGGCGAATCAGAGCCTGCTGCGTTGGCGTGAGTTGTGCGCGTACTTGCCATGCTATGGCGTCCGCCACTTCACCTTGTAGCTTCAGGATATCGCCGCGATCGCGGTCGTATGTCTCTGCCCATAGGTGCTGGTCCGTAGGTGCTTGAACGAGTTGGGCGGTAACACGCACTCGTTGACCCGATCGGATCACCGAACCTTCCACGATGGCGTCGACGTTCAATTCGCGTGCAATTTCGGGCAGGCCCTTTCTCGTGCCTTTGTATCGCATGACGGAAGTTCTCGAAATCACACGTAGCGAGCCGACCTTGGCGAGGTCAGTAATCAATTGGTCGGTCATGCCATCCGCAAAGAATTCCTCGGACGGATCGCCGGACAAATTCTCGAGGGGCAGAACGGCAATGGAATTCAAGCGAGGAGCAGCGCTGGCAGGAGCACCACCAGTGCGCGCCAGCCAGAAGGCAATGCTTATAACGAGGACGGCGAAGGCCGTGGTGAGCAGGAGGGCATGAGATTTGGTAAGCCACAGGTGGCCTGGCAGGCCGGCGGGCGGCGCGGAGTCGGCAGCACCAGAGCGGGCCGGAAGGTCTCCGGCATTCACCGGCGCGATAAACCGGTATCCGCGGCGCGGCAGCGTTTCGATGTAGCGTGACCTCTCGGCAGAATCGCCGAGCACCTCGCGAAGGCGTGCAATCGCATTGTGCAGGCTATGGTCGAAATCGACAAAAGTGTCGGTGGTCCAAATTTGCGCTCGCAACTCCTCGCGAGTGACCACATCCCCGGCGCGCTTGAGCAGAGCGGCCAAAACTTGCAGCGGCTGACCTTGCAGCCGGAGCCTTACACCATGTTTGCGCAGCTCTCCTGTGCGAACGTCCAACTCGAAATTGCCGAAACGCAATAGGCGCGCGCCAAGCTCGGAGGTAGGCATAGCAACACCCGCAGATGTTGAGGCAAGTGTAGCACACTTACCGGCTTCCTCGGCCAGGCCAGGCCGGCCGCGAACACCTTTATCTTCAAGGGTTTAACAATGGAGATAGCTTTGGGGAAGGATGGAGGCCGCGAGGATTGCATGCCTGGCAGGAACCGGCGAGAGTGCAGACGTTCTTGCGCGCGCTCGTCCATCGGACCGTGCTACGCCCCGGCAGGCCGCTGGTGAGCAATCCCGGGCAAGAACGAAAAGGAGAATCCGAACATGAACAAGTTATCGCATCTCGCATTGCTATTGGCCGCCCCTTTGGCGTTTACCTCTTTTGCCCCGGCGCAGCAAACAGGGCAAGCACAGGGACAGGGGGACCAGGACAAGCTCGTGGAGATTGTTCGCAATGCCACACAACAGTACCAGGATGTTACCAAAGCTACTGGATACAGTCCTGCCCTCGGCTGCGTAAGCGGCTCTGATCATGGAGCCATGGGCATCCACTACGTCAACGGCAGTCTGCTGAATGGACCCATTGACCCCGCGCACCCGCAAGCTCTGATCTATGAACCGCAATCGAATGGTGAACTGAAGCTGGTTGGCGTCGAGTTCATTATACTCGCGAGCGCCCTTCCCCCCAACGCCGCTCCGCAGGTGGAGGGTCACCTGATGCTGTACGTCGACGGCCCGAACCGTTACGGCCTGCCGCCGTTCTACGAACTCCACGTTTGGGCATGGCGCGACAATCCCCAAGGTCCCTTTGTGGACTGGAACGACCACGTGACCTGCGCAAATCAATAGATTGCCGGGAGACGCTTGCCTAGGCCGTGCGTTTCGTGTCTCGCACACCGAACAACATTACCGATGCATTCATGAGCGTGCCGCGGGAGTGCATGGAAGCGAGACAGCACAGGCTTCCGGCGAACACACAAGGTAAGCGTCTCCCCCGGATTTGCTCACAACTCAACCGCCAAAAAAGGAAAGGCTAAGGGCATGCCCACGCATGTCATCGAGCGCGACCTTCCTGGTGCCGGAGACTTGACCCGGTTACCACGTTTTTCAGGCTTTGGGTCCGATAGTTGGCAAACGGGCTCCCTGAGAGTTATCTGTGGACGCTGCGCGACAGGCCAGGAAGCAATTCTCCATAGCGCCATTCATGGCCATCGCTCCGAAACGGGGCGCTGTGGTATCTTGGCCGGGAAGAGATCATGCGCATTTCAGAACACAAGTCTGATAGCTCGAATACCCTACGGAAGGGGCACGACCAACCCGCGGCTACTTCGGTACATGGCTGGCGGTATCACCACATCGGCATCCCGACTGACGTTCCGCGACCCGGCGAATATTATCTGGAACAATTCAAAATGTACGTCTCCGCCTTTGAGACGAGTCCATGTGGCATTCAATGGATGCGCTTCGAGCCCGATAGCCCAGTGCACGCCTTGATTAAGTCCGTCCCTCACATAGCGTTTGAAGTAGACGACCTTCAGGCCGCGATTGAGGGAAAGGAAATTCTCACTGCCCCGAATTCGCCATCGGAAGGCGTTACGGTGGCGATGATCCTCGATAGCGGCGCGCCGGTTGAGCTCCTAGAATTTCGGCGTGATCTGAGTAGCAGACCAACGCGCTGAGACTGTCGGCGGAACGCCGGACGTCACGCAATCGATTTGTTCCCCAAGGTTGAGATCCAGCAAGTTGATCTGATTTATCCGCTAAAAAAATGCGATGCTGTTTAGCGGTTGCCTTCCACTTGCCAGGTTAGCGCTGACCGGCGCTAGAGCGACTCCAGGCTTTCAGAAATTTCGGTTTACCCGATAGGGGGCGGCGCCCCCGGCCATATTCCCTCCGGCATGGCGGCGGGGGCTCAACTCGCCGCGCGCTGCCAAACTCTCAGCGTGGGTTGTACTCAGTTTGCCGATGCCGCCTTGCGCGTTGACGTCATTGGATGAGGCAAGGACGGTTTCGGAATGTAGTCCGCACGGTGCGCAAGAATCACGCGTCATTCCTCGGGCTTCAGCGGCAGCTCGCGCTCTACCAAATGAATGTATTGACGGGGAGTGTACACAGCGGGCCAATCTGATCCCCTGGCCTTCGCGATAGCATCCTCATGAATATACCGGGGCGGCGAACACAGCGGCTGCCGCGATGACTTACCTGTTGTTTTCCCAAAGGACCTGTGTCATATTCCCTATTGGAAACCAAAATGGCGGTGCTATGAAACAGAAAACGGATGTCCTGCAGGGCACGTTGGCTTTGATGGTCCTCAAGACTCTCGATGTCCTGGGACCGCTGCACGGTTATGGAATCGCGCGGCGCATCGAGCAAATCAGCGGAGATCTACTGGCCGTGAATCAGGGGACTCTATATCCCGTGCTGTTGAAGCTGGAGCAAGAAGGCGCGATCGCATCCGAATGGGGTGCCTCAGAGAATAATCGGCGGGCGCGCTTCTATCGACTGACAAAGGAAGGGCGTAAGCAGTTGCAGGCTGAGACCAAGGATTGGGAACAAACGGCAGCGATCATTGGCCGGTTCTTCGATGCGAAAGCGGAAGATTTGTCATGAAATCTCTGAGGCGGTTTCTGAATCGGCTGTACAACTCGGCGGCAAGGCGCGAACAGGAAGAACGATTGCGGGAAGAGATTGTAGGGCACATCGCTCTGCAAACCGACGAAAATCTGCGCGCCGGGTTGTCACCGGTGGAAGCACGACGCCAAGCCATGCTGAAGTTCGGAGGCGTGGAGGCCATGAAACAAGACTATCGAGCCGAGCGAGGACTGTTATTGATCGAGAATCTGCTGGGGGATTTGCGAAACGCAGGGCGAACGATTCGCCGCATGCCCGGGCTTGCGGCGGTGATCATCGTTTCGCTGGCCATCGGAATTGGCGTGAATACTACGGTCTTTTCCTGGATTCAGATGATCCTGTTCGAACCGATGCCCGCCGTGAGTGGCGCAGCGAGCTTTTTGCTGGTCGAGCCCCGAACGGAATCTGGCGGGTATCCGGGCGCTTCCTGGCTGGAGTATCGCGACTTGCAGACGAGAGTGCCGGCACTGCGGGACATCGTGGCGTCTCAAATGGTGCCGTTCAACGTGGGAGAGCCGGGCCGGACGGAGCGGACGCACGGACAGCTCGTCTCAGGCAACTATTTTTCCGCGCTGGGACTGAGGCCTGCCATCGGACGATTTATTCGGCCGGAGGAGGCGGAGCGGCCCGGAACTGAACCTGTCGTTGTAATTTCGTATGATTACTGGCAAACGCGATTTCGCGGCGCGCCGGAGGCTGTGGGACAAAAAGTGCGCGTCAACGAGCGCGACCTGATTGTCATTGGCGTGGCTCCCAGGGATTTCCAAGGCACGATGGTGCCCTTGAAATTCGCACTGTGGGCGCCGGCCACGATGGCGCCTGCGCTTCTTGGTGGAACACGCGACCTCGAAGACCGCAGCAGCCGCGCTTTTTCGTTGATCGGAATGTTAAAGCCTGGCGCGACACGTGAGGAAGCACAGGCCGAGTTGAGTACGGCGATGGCTCAGTTTGCCCGCGACTATCCTGACGCCAGCGCCGGAATTGGTGGCGAGATTCTTTCCTTCTGGAAAGGGCCGCGCGGTCCGCAGCGGTTGCTGATCAGCGGGCTAGCCATCTTGCAAGGCGTTATGCTGCTCCTGCTGTTGGCGGTCTGCGGAAATACGGCAAACCTCATGCTCGCTCGCGGAAGCACCCGGCAGCGTGAGATGGCCGTGCGCGTGGCGCTGGGCGCGGGACGCTGGCGCATTGTCAGCTTGGTGCTCTCGGAAAATATGCTGCTCGCTCTCCTGGGAGCAAGCCTCGGAGCAGCCATCGCAGTTTGGGGCACCACTGCATTGCGCGTGGCGCCAATGATTGGCGCATTTCCGATCCTCTTTCAGACAAGAGTGGATGAACTCACCCTCGCCTTCGCGATATTGCTCGGTGTTGCGTGCGGTTTGATTTTCAGCGCGGCGCCGGCGCTCCATCTGGTACGTCTGGATCCACAGGAGGGGCTTCGCTCCGGTTCCAACACGCCGGCCCGCAACCGTGCGCGCAAAGTTCTGATGGGGGTGGAAGTCGGACTTGCGATGGTCGTCCTGATCGCCGCGGCGCTCTTCTTGCAAAGTTTTCGCTCAGCGAGCCAATCGGATCCCAGATTCCGCCCCGACGGCGTTTTGCTGGCCGCCTACGACTTAAGCGGACGGAATCCCGACGAGGCCTCCGAGCGCGAATTTGCCACTCGCCTGCTGGAACGGCTGCGCTCCTTGCCAGACGTGGAGGCAGCCGCCATCGCGACGAATGTTCCACTGGACTTACATGGAATTCCGGCGCGGTCCTTCACTGTGCAAGGCCGTGTGCGAACGGAAGCGGGGCAGGATCGAGCCATTTCCACCACGGTCACGCCGGGTTACTTCAAGATGATGGCCATCCCGCTCCTTGAGGGAAACGACTTTGTCGAGATGCGAGATAAGTCGGCGCCCGCACAGGCCATCGTCAATGAGGAGTTTGTCCGCCGTTACCTGAATGGCGCGGATGCGATCGGACGCCGCATACAGACACGCGCAGGAAGCTTCGCGATCATTGGCGTGGCACGCAATTCGGTCTACGACGCCTTCGGCGAGCCCGCGCAGCCAGCCGTCTATTTCTCGTACCGGGATCTGCCAGCGATCCAAGGCGAGATTCACCTGAGGACGCACAGCGGCAATGAAACCGCACTCACCTCGGAAGCGCGTGCCGTTCTGCGCGATCTCGATCCGATCCTCCCTCTTTACGACGTGCGGACATTCTCACAGCATATCGATCGAAACCTCTATCTTCGCCGGATTCCCGCGCGCATGTTCGTCGTACTCGGGCCGCTCCTGCTCGGCCTCGCGGCAATCGGAATCTACGCTGTGGTTTCCTACGCCGTGGCCCGGCGCACGAGAGAGATTGGCGTGCGGCTGGCGTTCGGGGCCACCAGCGGGCGAGTGGTCCTGCAAATTATTCGCGAGAACTTGGGCGCCATCACCTGGGGCACTGGGATTGGATGGGTACTTGCGTTCGTGATTTCCGTTCACGCGATTACCAAGGGCGTGGTCAACCTTCCGGTTTTCGTTGGTGTGCCGGCGATTCTGTTGGGGGTCGCGACACTGGCCTGCTGGATTCCCGCACGGAGAGCTAGCCGAATTGATCCGATGGCGGCGCTTAGGCACGAGTAAAGGCAGGGACGTCACGGCCTACGCGACCGGCGGGGTAGCTCCTTATAAGTCCAAGTCGGATTATTGCACATGCGCTTTGCGAGATTTTCACCCGGTAACCGCGTACCAAGCACTCGAAAAGAAGAAAGAAGCTTTGTGCTGATCTGAACGCATCATAGAATTCGCATTTGGGAATTGCGAGTAGATTTCTGACTATGGCGTATGCATTTGGATTCGTCTGCAGGGCCTCCCTGGCGAGCATGTGCCTCCTGTCCACACTTTCCGGTCAAACTGCGAAGCATCCAAGCGAGTCCGCTAGCGGTCTCCTTGAGCAGTTCGAGAGCACGACGGTATTCTGGGAACAATTTCTCGTGGCCAAGAAGATTGTCGCCCTCCATGACAAAAGTGTGCTTCCACACCTCGAACCCTGGCTTCGCGACGAGGACATGCGCCGCAGAGGCAACGCGGCGTTCATTTTCGCACGCCTCGGCGATGATCGCGGGTTTCAGGTTATCAAAGCTATTCTGGAGGACCGTTCGACCATACGCGCTGTGTCCGAGATCGACAGCGCGGGCCACCCGAGTCCACGGCAACAAATTCGCGCGGACCGTTATTACGCTGCGCATCTTTTCGGCGATCTGAGGGACACACGAGCAGTTCCCATTCTGATTCCCCTGTTGAAGGATGAAGAGGTCAAGTTGATTGTTCCTTGGTCGTTGGAAGAAATCGGTGATACCTCAGCCATCTCTGCCTTGATAGAGGCGCTAGGTGACAATAGTGTGGAAATGCGCGCCGCAGCCCTCCGCTCTCTCGCGAAATTACAAGCCAAGGAAACATATCATTAGTGTTAGTGTTTTTGTAGTATTGAAGTTCTTGCCGCGCGCCCTCAGAGTGCCTGCTATTTCGTAGCCAACGAGACTTCCGGTCTACTGGCTTGACCACTTCGTCCGGGCTGCGTGGCGTTCAGCATACGAGGGAGCAACAGTGAAACGGAGCATGTCTCGGACGGCGATGGCCCTTTTCTCTTTAGTTTTTCTGCAGGCCGTTGACCTCCACGCCCAGCAACTCGCCACCCTGAATGTCAACATCACAGACCCATCTGGGGCCGGCATACCACGAGCGCGAGTCACGCTAAAAAACAGCGCGACCGGAGTAACGCGAAGTGACACTTCGGATGCAGCGGGGCTCGCCGTTATTCCCGGACTGTCTCCCGGAAACTACGAGTTGACTGTGGACGCTGCAGCGTTTAGCGCGACTCGGTCTATGATCGCGCTTACCGTGGGCCAGACTGCCTCCCTGCCCGTGGTATTGGGTGTTAGTGCCGTGAAAGAACAGGTTGAGGTTCGCGAGACAGCCCAGGGCATTGACACGCAAACATCAGAAGTGAGTCAGGTGATCGAGAGACAGAAAATCGCGGACCTGCCGATCGCGGGCCGCGACTTCATTGATTTTGTTCTGTTGACACCCAATGCAAACGTGGGAAGGAGCACGGCCGTTGGCGCGCAATCTCCCTTCCAGGAGACCGTGTTGGAACTGAGCTTCGCTGGCTTGCGGGAGACGCACAGCTCGTTTTTTGGTCTCGACGGCATGGATTACACCACGAGTATTTCCGGTGTTCAGCGAGCGAGCCCCTCGCAAGATTGGGTACTGGAATTTCGCGTCGCGGACGGACCTATCACCGCGGATAATGGCCGTAACCTCGGCTCGGTCGTGAACACTGTGACGAAGTCCGGAAGCAATGATGTTCATGGCTCGGCTTACGAGTTCTTTCGGAACAACGAATTGGATGCGAACAACCTGCTGTCGGCACCTGGCTTTAACACGCTGCGTTTCAATCAATTTGGGGGCAATGTTGGCGGGCCTATCATGCAGGAAAAGATCTTTTACTTCCTGGGATACGAGGGCCAGCGGCGAGCGGAGTCGCCTTTGTATTCGTCTTTCATCCTGCATTGCACCGATAATCCGGGCTGCCTCGGGCCAGGAACTCCCAGCATCAACCAAGTGAAGGAAATGCTCGGCCTACAGCCTGAAAACCTGGGATCGATTCTTCAGATTGAGGACTTTGACAAATTCTTCGGAAAGCTGACGAGCGTATTGAGCGAAAGCAGCACACTGAACATCGGATACCTGTTCAACGATGAGCGGAATCAACATGTACCGGGGGCTGCTCCGGGTCAAGGATTGCCCTCCTTTTATCGCAACAACCCTGTCAGAGATCAGACTGTATATGGCAACTTGCTCCATTTGTTCGGCACTCAGTGGACTTCGGAGAGTATTCTCAACTTCGGTCGAAGAACCTTCCACCTCGATCCTGTTGGATCCGGGTTCGAACCAGCGCTCCTGGTTGCGGATCTTTTTGATTCCGGCGGCATCCAGGGCGGCGTTCACTATTACAGCGAGCAGCATTTCCAAGCTTCAGAAAACCTCACGTACATCTGGGCCAAGCACTCATTCAAATTCGGCGCTGATCTCGAACCCGTGTGGATCGGCGCGCAAACGACCTTCTTCACCCCCGGCGCCGGTATTTTCAGTCCGCAGAGTTTCTTTGGCGTGGCACCTTTCAATGCCCCGCCGTTCGGCCCTGGCACTCCTGTCGAGTTCCTGTTCCAGGAGTCGAGAACCTTTTTCGGCCAGCAAATTCCCCAGCGGACACTGCCTTTCGAGACGGGTCTTTTTGCGGGCCCGGCGGCTTCAGCCTTCAACGACAGCGTCAATCTACATTTTTTGCACAAACTCTCTGGTTTTTATGCGCAAGACCAATGGAAGCCGATCTCAAACCTTACACTGACCTTTGGCCTGCGCTACGACATTGATTTTTTTCCGTCCGCGGCCGAGATCCGGCTAAATGGACAGATGCATCCCACAAATTATGGAAATGTACAGCCGCGCGCAGGCGTCGCTTATTCGTTCCGTCAGGGAAAAGGGGTTGTGCGGGCGGGATTCGGTTTGTTCACCGGCCCGTTCGACTACAGCGACATCATGGTGTCCTGGCAAGGTGCATCAGGCTTTACCTACATGAACCAGCCGATCCTGCCGCAGTTTTCCGATCCCGGCAACAGCCTGGTAGGACTGGGGCCGTCCGGAATCGTGGGTGTGGACGGACCATTTCTCGCCAGCCAGGCCTTCTCTACTTTTACGCACACTGGCGTTTATCCCAGCCCCAGCACGCTCCTTCAATTCCCGCTAGGCTACGCGCAGAGGAAGTTTCCGAACGCCTACGCCGAACAAGCGAGCCTCGAAATAGAGAACGAGGTCGCGAAAGACCTCTTCGTATCCGTGGGATACCAATTCCTGCATGGACTCAAGCTGCCCCTGTATCTCAGCATCAACGGAGTTCCGAGCGGCACGCTTCCGACTGGCGTTCAGGCTTTCACGCCTGCCGATCCTAATTTTGGGTTCGCGCTGATGGCCTCTCCAACAGGCTATTCCATTTACCATGCGGGAACTCTGAGTGTGCGAAAACCCTTTGCTCATCACTACAGCATTCTAGGGAATTACACTTTCTCCAAGTCCATCGATCTTGCCACGGACGTTCAGCTTACGGACACTCCGATGGATTATCTCCATCCACAACTTGACCGCGCCGCAGGCGACAACGATGTTCGCCAACGCTTCGTGCTGACATTGATGGCTGAATCACCCGCTGCTTGGACTCGCGCGCTGCGCAACTTCAAGTTCTCGATGTTAAACACTCTGCAGAGTCCGCGCTACTACACAATTCTCGCCGGGTTTGACGTAAACGGCGACGGATTCCCATTCGCGGATCGCGTCGGCGACATTGGCCGCAACACATACCGAGGCGACGCTTCCTATACCACGGACGTACGCTTGCAACGAGAATTTAGCTTTGGCGAGCGGCTCAAAACCGAGGCCAGCGTCGAAGTCTTCAACCTATTTAACCGCCCCAACGTCAACGCCATCGACACCGTATATGGGGCTGCATCCTTCGCTGGGCCGATTCCACAAAGGTTCGAAGATGGCATCAGCAGTCCCGCGAATCCGACATTTGGTTCGCCAAGCTTCGTGGCTCCGGCGCGGCAAATTCAACTGGCTCTGCGACTAAATTTCTGAGTCCGGACCAAGAAACAGCGCGGCAAAAAGCATGCCCATACCCACTGAACCGATTGGCAGTATTCCACGTCCAGCAGAATTGCTAGCGACGATGCGTGAGCATGACGAGGGAAGAATTTCCGATGCCGCGCTCAGGAGTGCAGAGAGTAGCGCCCTGCGGGACACCCTTGCCCGCTTTGAGCGTACCGGCTCTCCGATCATTAGTGATGGCGAGCAGACCAAGCCCAGCTTTGCGACGTATCCGCTCGTCGGTCTGACGAATCTCGCCCCTGACGGCGTGGTGATTCCGTTTGCAGACGGGCACGCTCGCCAACTACCGCGATTGAATGCCGGTCCGTTTCGCTTCGGCATCCATGCTGCGACCTACCTCAGAGCCGCCCAGGGATACACTCGTTTACCTGTGAAACAGGCTGTTATCTCGGCGTCCGCTTTGAGCTTGTTGTATCCGCAAGAAGGAATACCTGGTTATTTACGTGAGGCTTTTATCGAGGATCTCATTCGAGAAACGGTGATCGACATTAGAGGCTGCTTGGAAGCTGGCGCCGCCTGTGTACAGATCGACTTCACCGAAGGGCGTCTGGCGCTCAAGCTAGATCCGTCGGGCGGCTTGCTGAATTCGTTCGTTACCTTGAACAACCGGGTGCTAGAAGATTTCTCGACCGCCGAGAGGAAACGGATCGGTGTTCACACTTGCCCCGGTGGCGACCGCGACTCCACCCATAGTGCTGACGTAGATTACGTAAGCTTGCTGCCTGCCCTGTTTCGTTTGGAAGTCGGGCGGTTCTATGTCCAGTTGGCCAGCGAACTCGATCATCGTCGTGTGCTGAAGGCAATCCAGAAAGTCCTCGTACGAGAGCAGATGTTATTTGTTGGAGTCACAGACCCGATCCATCCGCGAATCGAAACGCCGGAGGAGGTACGAGACCGAGTGCTCGAAGCTGCCGAGATCATACCCATCGAGTCTCTTGGCACGACCGATGATTGTGGATTTTCTCCGTTTGCGGACGATACTTCTACTTCGCGGGACATCGCTTTTGCTAAAGTGCAAAGCAGGGTAGAGGGAACGTTGCTGGCTTCTCAGGTTCTCGGGGTGTAGGTCGCTTCGAACAGTGATTGGGGGCTTGTCGTGTTTTGATAGGGACTCCATGGCTCATATTCAGCGTCCGAAAGGCCTGCCCGGCATCGCCGGTCCGCTCGCGTTTAGTCCGAGGCCTTTGCTCCGGAAGCCGCAGCCGTTTCTGACAAATCAAAAGCCTTGCCCGCAATCGCGGGCAAGCTGCAACAGGGAGGAAGACAGGTCACCAGCGAAGACGTTACGCGCGCGAGGCAGCACAGCGCTACGGACAAGGAGATTCACGATGCAGTACCGATCGCTGCCGCGTTCTGCATCTATAACCGCTGCGTGGGTGGTCTGGCGACTTGGCCGCCACGTGAACGGGAGGCGTACCACGAAATGGGCGCGCAGCTTGCGGGCGACGGCTACGTGCGCCATCGATTCCAAGAAACGTAAAAAGCGGTTCAAGCTGGAGGGAGAATTCAGATGGCACACATCGCATTGACCGAAGGACTTCCGGGAATTCGGGGGCCGATGGTGTTTAGTCCGGAAACTACGAAACCGCTATGCGACTTGGTTCAAGCGCTCCTTACCGGTCCGCATACGTTAACTCCCGCCGAACGGGAAATGATCGCGACCTATGTCTCCTCCGAAAATGATTGTTACTACTGTCAGCACTGTCATGGCTCGACGGCGGCCCAGCATCTGGGCGGCGAGCCCGCCGACTACCAATTCATAACCGAGATGAAACGGAATTTCGAGGCGACAAACCTCTCGAGCAAAATGAAAGCCCTCCTCAACATCGCCGGGAAAGTGCAAAAGGGCGGAAAGCAAGTGAGCACGGCCGATGTTGAACGGGCACGGCAGGAGGGCGGGACCGACAAAGAGATTCATGACACGGTTTTGATTGCGGCGGCTTTCTGCATGTTCAATCGCTACGTGGATGGCCTGGCAACATGGCAACCAAGTGATCCCGAAGTCTACCGCGAAATCGGCCAACTAACGGCGCGGCTGGGTTACGTGGGAAGGGATTACAAGAAACCTCTCGAAGCAATTGCAGCGAAGCAGAGTGCTTCGAAGGGCTAAAGGGCGGCATGGCACACATTAGGCTTCCTCAAGGAATTCCCGGTATCCTCGGTCCCATGGCGTTCAGTCCGGAAACGGCAAAGCCCCTCAACGAACTCGCCGACGTCTTGTTGCGCGCCCCGAATTCTCTGTCTCCGGCGGACCGGGAACTCATTGCTACGTATGTTTCTTCTCAAAATGACTGTTACTTCTGCCAGCACGCCCACGGTGCTGTTGCGGCATACCGCCTGGGCGGTAATGAGCAGCTCATTGAAGACGTGAAAGCGAATTTTCAATCTGCGGCCATCTCGGACAAGTTGAAAGCATTGCTAGCCATTGCGGGGAAAATCCAAAAAGGCGGAAAGCAAGTCACAAGTGAGGACATTGCTCACGCTCGCAGCCAGGGCACAACTGACAAAGAAATTCACGACACGGTTTTGATCGCGGCCGCATTTTGCATGTACAACCGCTATGTCGATGGACTTGCAACCTGGGCTCCTACCGATTCCGAAATGTACCGGGAGAACGGAAAGCGCCTCGCCGACAGTGGCTATGTAGCCTCTACGGCGAAACTCGTCGGCGCATGATCGCAGGCGCGCAACCAAACAAAAGCGGAGACCTCTCCAGCGAGAACGAATTTAGTCTTCGCTACTACGGCTGGCGGGTGGTGCTGGCGGCGTGTTTCGGCGTGATGGCCGGGTTCGGCTCGCTGTTCGTCTACACTTTCGCGGTTTTTGTGAAACCGCTGAGCGCTGCATTCGGCTGGGACCGCGAAGCCATCTCGCTGGGCTTCGGACTCGCGGCCATAACGTTGGGCTTGGTCTCTCCGCTGCTGGGCCGGTGGATCGACCGCTTTGGTCCTCGCCGCATCATTCTTCCCTGCATGACGGTGTATGGTTGCGCCATCATTTCGCTGGCACAGTTGCACTCACAATTGTGGCAGTTCTATCTAACCTGCATCGTGCTGGGCGTGGTTGGGAACGGTGCCGCTCATTTGGCTTATTCGCGATCCATTTCAACCTGGTTTCAGCGGCGCTTGGGAATGGCACTGGCTTTCGTCATGGTGGGAGCGGGCCTGGGCGCCATGATCCTGCCAGTTGTCGCCCAAGCCATCATCAGCCGATCTGGCTGGAGGGCTGCCTACCTTTCCCTCGGCTGTCTTGCCTTGCTGCTGGGACTGCCACTGAGTTGGCGCTATATCGTCGAACGTGGCGCAATTCGACGCGAGACTGCTCCTGTTTCACATTGTGGACTGACGTGGCAGCAAGGCCTTCGCTCTTTTGCCTTCTGGATAATCGTCGCCATCCTTTTCGTAAGTTCGATCAGTATGAATGGGGCCATCACTCACCTGTCCGCGTTGCTGACGGATCGAGGAATCACACCCGGGGATGCGGCGTTATGCGCGTCTCTGCTTGGTGGTTCGAGCGTGCTTGGTAGGGTCGGTGTGGGCTGGCTGCTTGACCGGTTCTTCGGGGCGCGCGTCGCCCTCGTGGTGAACCTGATTACCGCCGCGGGCATTTTTCTGCTTGCTCGGGCGAGTAGTTTTCCTGCAGGCTGCTTCGCCGCAGCACTGATTGGGATTGGTGCCGGCGGCGAAGCTGCCATCACGCCTTATTTGCTTACTCGTTATTTTGGGCTGCGCGCTTTTTCCACGCTTTACGGTCTCACCTGGACGTTTTACGCCGCCGCCGGAGCCATCGGTCCGGTGATACTAGGCCGGGCGTTTGATTTGACAGGATCCTATACCTCGTTGCTGGTAGTACTCGCGGCGGCGTTATCGCTGGCCGCTGCGATGAACCTCTTGCTTCCAAAGTATTCGGACTCATCCGGGATGGATCTCAGCTAAGCGAAAACCTCGATTTCGGGCGCGATCTGCGTAGGAGTCTCTTCGCACAAGTGCGAGTTGGCTGACGTGAAGGGACGTTCTTGTGCAAGCACGGGTGAAAGAGAATTTCATTTTTCTAGCTCAATTGCAGTCCCAAAGAGTGGCCTCTAATTCAACCACTCGCTCTAGGTGTATTGCGTGCTGCTGCACCTTTGCTTGACGGACCAGAGGCGGATCCATCAAAGAAGCGCCGCAGTTCTGCGGCGACCATCCCCGGATTGCTCAACGGAATAAAGTGCCCTGAGTCGACCACCAGGACTTTCGACTGCGGAATCAAAGCCGACGCGCGCTGGGCGAATGCTTCCGGTACGGCCGTGTCGCGAGCGCCGTGGAAAATGAGGGTTGGAACCTCCAGGTGCGGTAACATACCCGGAACCGCAGCCAGGACTTCCGCGGGATTCCCGAACCGCATCACGGACATCAAGCGCCAAGCACCCAATAAACCGGAAAAGGGAGCGCGAAAATCTCTAACCGCTTTGGCTGACTCGACTCGTCGTGTCTCCCGCGCAATACGCGTAGCAGCGTTCCAGAAAATAGCGTTCACGATGGGGGCGAGAAGTTCGCCTATGACGGGAACTCGGATGAACCGGAAGAGGGGAAACGGTTTCAGCTCTGGAAACATAGCCGGCGAAAGAAGCGCCAGGTGGTCCACGCGCTTTTGAAAACGGTACGCGTAGTGCACGGCGACAGCGGAACCTGCATCGTGTCCGACAATGTGCCACTTCTCGATCCCACGTTCTACGCGGATTTGTTCGATGTGTTCGGCAAGGACTTCTAATTGTTTCGGACCGTAGGGGATTTTCGGAGTCCTGCCAAGGCCGGGCAAATCGACGGCTAGGCATGTGAATCGGTCGCATAGCCTGTCGATAATCCCCCCCCAGAGCCGGCTGCTGGTGGGCATGCCATGAATGAACAGCACGGGATAACCTGAGCCGCAAGATAGCAGATACATGTAAGACCCCTTTCCCGGCGAATAAAACCTAGTTCGGCCGCATGCCAGGTTGCGACACCAGTTTGCAGAGCCGGTAAAGGATCCATCCGCCGGCCCGGAAAAATCCCAGAAATAATCCAAAAAGGAAGGTCGAGAGGATTCCTTCGGGTCTCAGACGCGCATACAGCAAGTTCATGCCCCAAGCGGGGCTGATGTAGAGACTTCCCGAGGGGCCCATTCCAATCCGATTTCTGACGGGTGGTTGGTAGACGAGATTCTCGGCTCCGCTGTTAAAAAACCTGGCCAACTGCGCGACGCGGCTGCCGTACAAAATCCGTGCGTTGAGTGGCAGCGTGCCCCGCTTGTGGTGTTTCAAAATCAGGCAAGACGACTCCGCCGCATGCCTCAAAGCAGTAGTAACTCCATTCGCCGTTATGGGATCCACCATGGTTGCCGCTTCACCGACAATCAACCAGTTGGGTCCGGCCACCCCGATATGAACGCGAGATCGGAAGGAAGTGACGCTGGGATCATCCAAAGTGCCCTCTCTCAGAAGTGATTCAAAACGAGGGAACCTCATCAGTTGCTGCCGGAAGATCTCCTTTACTGGAATACCCTGTTCTCGTTTGACTTTCATCGCTTCGCCCGTCGTCACGTAGCCAATGCTGACTGCGCCAGGATGGATAGGAATTTCCCAAATCCAGTCGAGGTATTCCGTTGACGCTGGTTCAAGGTGCAGAGTGGTCCCGTCGATCGCGTCAGCGACCGGGAAGTATGTCCATATCGCCACCTTCGCGGGCCCATACTGAACGGCATGCAGTTGGAACTCGCGAGCCAGTAAGGAGGTTGCGGATCCCGTGGCGTCGATAAACCAAGGTGAGGAAAACTGCTCGCCGCCCGCGGTATGCACGGAAGAGATGTGTTGTCCGTTTCTCTCAACGCGAACGACCTTGTCCTGAATCAGCGAGACACCGCAATCGATTGCATTTTTCAGAAGCACTTCGTCCAGTCGCGCGCGATCCACATGCAAAGTGCGAATCTCGACATGGAAGGGCGCCCGCTCCAGCCAGAGAAAGGGAGAATAATCTGCGGTATCACCCTCGCGCGATTTCACGACCACCCTCCGCTTCCAGGTCCCCAACTGACCGGTAACCACGTCGTCCATCGTTAGCCCCAAGACGTTCAACAGGTCCGGGGTCGACCAATCCAGGGATTCGCCGACAGGCTGGCGAGGGGGCTCCATGGGCTCAATGCAGATAGTCTTCAGGCCCGCTTTTGCAAGATGCAAAGAAGCTGCCTTTCCAGCCAAACCTCCCCCGATCACGGTTACGTCGCTGGTTGTGCCGGGTCGCTGATTGGAAGTAGGTCCAGTAGGCGAAAGCAAAGTGTTTATCGGTCACTTCAGCTGGTTGAACTGGGCCGGAACGCTACCATCTCGGCCAGAGCTCATCCATAGTAGGAAAAGATTAGGTTCGAGCAATTTGCGAAGGGGCTCCTCGCTACCGTCCCTACCCCACCTTCGACGACGACCTGCCGGCTGGCCGGCAAGGGACTGCCTGAACGCAAACGGGCGTTTAGTCTTATTCTTTTCAATGACTTGTAGCCCTAGCTGATAGACGGAATCTCACTATGGATACTCCAGGGAACTATCTCAGGAAATAACAGGGGCCGACCGGACGCTGCAAGTAGAGGTACAGGGCGAGTGAATACGCAATGCCGACGGTTTGGCCACGCAGGCCCCCCACGTAGCACCAAAATAATACTAAGAGCGGAAAACGTCTCGCCAGGCTAGGCTACCTTTGCCGGCAGACCGTCGTTCCTCGCACGGCAGGGGATCGTTTCGTGGGTCTAGCGCGGCGAAGACGAAACTGCTGCTGCGGCTCCTGGCGGAAAAGGGATTGGAGCAGCGGAGAGAATTCCCTTCCCTTCCTTGATCGTGACGAATTGGTTTGGCTTTATATCGGCAATCGAATCCTTCCGCCCGCTCGGCCAGGCAATTTGCATGCGAACAAGGTTTGTGCTGCCTGGCTTCCCCAAACCAAAGGTCAGCGCCAGCTCACTCTGCGATAAGTAACTCGATCCGCCCTTGACCATACGCGTCAAGGCGCCGCCACTCGTAGTGAGCGTAACCTTTGCGCCGATAGCGTCACGATTCGACTTGGTGCCGATCAGTCTTACTCGCAGCACGTCGTTTTGATTTGCGTTGTCATTGCGGAGAAGACGTGCCGGTCCATTATTTGCAGTGATTAGCAAATCCAGGTCGCCGTCGTTGTCATAATCCGCATATGCCATACCGCGAGCGACAACTGGTTTTTGGATTGCGCGGCCCAACATTGCCGATCGATCTTCAAATTTTCTGTTTCCAATGTTCCGGTAAATTCCGGCAGGTTGGGCGTACCTCAACGTCGGTTGAACGACGGCGATGTCATCGGAGACGTGGCCGTTTGCCGCAACGATGTCCAGAAGGCCATCGAGGTCATAGTCCATGAAGAAACAGCCAAAGGTGAGCGATTGGGTCGTCATAGGTCCGATCCCAGATCGCGGCGACTCGTCCGTGAACAGACCGGATCCATCATTTTTATAAAGTGACGTGCTTTCGTTCGTAAAATTCCCGATTACCAGACTTGAAAAGCCAGAGTTGTCGAAGTCGGCCGCATCCACGCCCATGCCGGCGCGCACCCGGCCCGAGTCGCTGAAGGCAACTCCGACGGTCACGCCTACGTCGGTGAACGTGCCGTCATGATTGTTGCGGTAAAGCTTGTTGGGCTCCGTGTCATTCGAAACGAAAAGATCCATCCAACCATCGTTGTCGAAGTCCAACACTGCAACGCCGAGGGCCTTGCTCGTGGGATCCAAGAGCCCGGCCTGCCTCGTGACGTCCTCGAAAACGCCGTTGCCTTTGTTGCGATACAGGCGGGAGCTCTCGCCCTTGTATGTTTGCGGCGTGCAGTACGACTTGTTCTTGTTGTCGAGGGAGCAGTACTGGTCTTTTTCGATGGACCATTCGATGTAGTGCGTCACGAAAAGATCGAGCTTTCCGTCGTTGTCGTAATCGAACCAGACGGCACTGGCTGAAAATCCGGGGCTGGAAACGCCTGCCTGGGCGGTAACGTCAGCAAACTTTCCGTTGCCGAGATTGTGAAAGAGATGATTGGAGCCGACTGCCGTTACGTAGAGATCATCGAAGCCATCGCCGTCATAGTCGCCGACCGTGCAACCCAGTCCGTAGGTCTCGATCGCCAGGCCCGCGTCTCGCGTCACATCTGTGAACGTCCCGTCGTGATTGTTGTGGTATAACGCGGGGAAAGACTTTCCGGTCTTGTGCGCCGGCCAGTCCATCGAATTCACAAAGAAAATGTCCTGCCAGCCATCGTCGTCGTAATCGATGAAACAGACGCCGCTTCCCATGGTTTCAGGGAGATACTTTTTTCCGAATGCGCCGCTCTCGTGCTTGAAATGGATGCCCGCTTGGGCAGTGACGTCGACGAATTCGATCAGACCAGAGGGTCTGGCAGCTCCGGAGTTCGCAGGAGGAATGTCGGCGGATGAAGACCCAACCGCGGGAGCAGAAGGCGGCGATGGAGACGCTGACTGTGCCGGCCGCGCGCTTGGTTCGGCTTCGGTCGTTGGCTTACGCTGACAGCCGACAAGGAGAAATGACACTGCGAGCAAGAGGAGCCCACATTTTTGCGATCTCAATCCGGATAGTGCTCTCGCCAAGAATTGCTTCTTCATGCAGCCACGCGCACGGGGACCGTTCGCCGGGAATCGAACCACATTTCGATAAGCAACGCCACGGGGCCCACCAGGAACAGGGCGTAAAACGGCGCGTAGACCACATGCAATAATCGAAGGATCATTTCGACGAGCGCAACCAACGCGACAATTATGCACTGCCAGAACTTCGATCTCACCGTCGTCTTGGGATCGGTAATCATGAAGAAGATGAAGAGCTGATACATGGGACCGGTTAGCGGAGCGATCTCGGATTGCCAGGGACTGCCGGCGACATAGCTACGCAGGAAAGCAAGAACGATGAAGCAGGCGACGTAGGTTCCCGTAATATGGAAACGATGCAGCCGCGCGATAATGATTGAACCAAGGATCCAGATCACCACCATTGGAAGCAAATAGTTGCCCCATTGGATGCTCAAAGCCGCCACGGTATCAGGCGCCAAAAACAGCAAAACCGAAATGCTGAAATTCGAGGGATTCCAGACGTGGCGGCCCTTCACGCGAAGAACGTACTTCGACATGATGGCAACGATTGCGCAAATGGCGTATGGCCAGAACGCCGGTGACCGCACCAGTATGCCGACGCTGATGCCGCTGATGTAAGCGCTGGCAAGGTTGGGCCACTTGCCGACGAATATCCGACCGAGAATTAATTCCGCGAGCAGGCTCGCCGCGATGGCCAAGCCGGTTTTCTTATAGCTCTCCAATATACCGAACGACAAATCTCCGACGACGAGAATGCAGGTAATGAACATCGGCGCGAGATAGCGATTCTCCGCGCTAAAAAACCGCTTCCAATGGAGCCGTTGAGCCGGTTGCGGCGCCGCCGCGATGCTCTCTTGGCTCATCGGGGTTCCTCTACCATGTGATTCTCGTTGGGAGCCGGGCTTTCGATGGTCTGGATTTTGCCAGACGGCCAGCGAATCACGGCCTTTTGGATTTGCGGGAACTTGCCCAGGCCAAAATGCAAGCGGCGCTGATTTTGCGCGGCGAACCCGCTTCCTCCGGAAACTTCCTGCACCTGCAGTTGGCCGTTCCAAAACAGAGTGACCTGCGCACCGATCGCGCTTCGATTGCTCTTCGTTCCCGCAAGCTCAAACTCGATCCATTTGTTTTCAGCGATCACCGTGTTTTTGTAAATGAGCAAAGGCCCTCGCTCATTCGCCACGATCACGTCAAGCACCCCGCGATTCCACAAATCCGCCATAGCCACTGCGCGCCCGTCATAAGTGTCCGTGACTCCAACCGCCTGTGCCACGTCAACAAACTTTCCGCTTCCATCGTTGAGCCAGACGTGTTTCGTTTGATAGCCTGACAAACTGCGTCCTTCCATAGCTGGCCAATTCTTGGCGTCATTGATGATCGTGCTGTGCCCGCCGGCAATCTTGGAAAAATCGTACCAGTAGCTTCGATTGCGGTCGAGAGAGACGTAGCCGTTGGTCAGGTACAAATCCAGAGTGCCATCGTTATTCAAGTCACCAAATTGCGCCCCGAAGCTCCAGCCGCCGATTTCGACGCCGAAATCCCGTGCAAGATTTTCGAACTTCAACTTGTCGCCGCTGGTGTCTTCTTTCGGCACCCACAAGTTGTTCCCCTGAATGAGAACGCCTTCTTCAGAAATATTCGACACGTACATGGCGTATCTGCCCTGGTTGAGGATGTCGCCAAAGCTCGCGTTCATGCCGCTCTTTGGGGCAAATCCGACGCCTGTTTGTTCACCGACTTCATGGAAATGCTTCCCGTCGTTGAAATAGAGTTCGGAAACTCCGTAATCATTCGCCACGAAGAGATCTGGATGGCCCGTACCTCGAAGGTCTGCCGCGGCAGCGGCCAAAGCCCAGCGGCGGCTGTTTATGCCAACTTGTGCACTGATCTCCTCGAACTTGCCATTTCCGAGGTTGTGAAAGAGATATTTGCGGCCGCCGTTCTTTGCGTATTCAAAACTGTCCGGCATCATCTTGGTGGAAGCGAGATGCCAGAGGTCCACATCTTCGGAATAGTAGCCGCCAACGAACAAGTCGAGCAAACCATCTCCATCACAGTCGAGCCACAGCGCGGTGTTCGCGTTGATCCAAGGCGGGAGGCCCACTTGATCGGTCACGCGCGTAAAACCGCGTCCTGCATCGTTGTGAAATAGTTCCGGCTTGCCCCACTTGATCAACAAAAGGTCTTCATAACCGTCGTTGTCGTAATCGCCCCACACCGCGCCCATGGAGACCCCTGTGCCGGGGCGATTCAGGTCAGCAATGCCCATTTCTCCAGCGACATCCTTAAACGTGCCGTCGTGCAAGTTGCGATAGAGCGCGTTCTTCGCGCCTTCCTTGCTGTCGGTGACATAAATGTCCGGCCACCCATCGTGGTCAAAATCGACGATCGAGACGGACGCGCCCATCGAAGCGACTTGCGGCATGATGTGGTTCAATCGAGGATCAAGGGTGGGCGCTTGATGAACAAAATCCACTCCCGCCGCATGCGAAACCTCCTGCAAATAGAAACCGTGACGGGCCAGGGCGGTCTGAAAGTCTAGCTTCGTTCTTGCTTCTTCGTGACGCGCCGCGAAACGCTTGACCATCAGAGGCGAGAGCACCAGGCTCGCGAACACCACGGCCAGAATTGTTCTTGCTGCGATGCCTTGCTTCACTTGGGCGCAGCGCTCCTAAGGGAATTTTGAAAAACATCCGGCGTAACGTAGCGCGTGTGATAGTTCTCCCAATCCTCGGGATGCGTGCGATAGACGTACTCATCTTCCAGCCGTCCGGGACGCTCGACGTATTCCTGCTTGGCGTGGTATGGCAATGGCAATACCGTTTTTGAAAAAGTCGAGTTGAAATCGCCATCCTTAATCCACCCATCGCCGACAAGAATGAAGTCGCGGAGCCACCCAGCTGGCGGTGGCGGTTGTTCGGCGAAGCGCAGCGACATCTCGTCACCGGAGTTGACGATGACGTAGCGATCGTCCACCCGATTCAGAAGTTCGCGCACATCGCCGTAGCGCGTGTAGTAGCCGATCAAATCGCGCCAACGTTGCTTCGAGCCAAGAATCTGATAATAGTCTGGCACTTCCGGCGCACCCGCGTCCGGGCGATCGATCACCGAATAGCCGCGATAGTGCAAGTCTGCGACTTCGGCATCCAGCGTCTGCGTTTTCGTCTCGGCGCCGGGCTCGCCTTGTGCCCACTCGATGCAGTCCCAGTAGATCTCCAGAGTTGTCCGCAAGCGCACGCGCCGCGGAGTTCCGGGGCGGAAAATATTCGTGAGGTTGAACAGAACTGTCTTCTTGCGCCCCGCCGGAAAGCCGAGATCCAATTGTGCCGTTATCCAGCCGCCGTGGCTATCGGGAACCTCGACGCTCATGCCTTTGGCGTGCCAGCGGTTCCCCTGCGTGATGGCCACGTTCAACGATGATTCGGTGTCGTGAATCGATCCTTGCGCGATCAAATAGAGCGGACCACTCTTCGGCGCGTCGTTCCCTAGATCGATCTCCACGTAATGGTCGCGCGTGATTCCCTGATACTGGCCGCGGCCAAAAGAATCGAGCGCCCGTCCATCCAACGTGCTCACAATGTCCGTGACATCGTTGCCGTTGTCGTCGGTTGCGTGCGCGATTCGGTGAGGAGTCGCAACGGTCGTGAAACCAAGCTTCGCGGGAGGGATCACGAAGCGTTCGTCAACGTATATTTCCGTGCCGCCGGGATGGTCGACCGTCATCAGAGCGATTCGATCATAGTAATACACCTCCCAGAGCTCTGCCGTGATGCGAAGGTCGTAGTATCCGTCGTGCGGGACAAGCTGATCGCGACCGATCCTGTACCATTCGCCCGTTGCTGCAATCTTTGCCGAGCCCAGTGTGTTGATACGCAGTCCAATAGCGGAGCCCCAGGGGACCGCATCTTTGACAAATTCCATGCGTTTGCCATTCCAGGCAAAAAGAAATGGGCATGATGCCTTGAGTCGCTGTTCAGTCACAACTTCCTGGTCGGCTTGCACGCCAAATTCCGCGCGCACAGTGCCGTTCGGCCAAACCACGCGCACCACTTCCGCGCTGGTCTGGTTGCCCAGTCCAAAGTGAAGCTGTGGCCCATTAATGGGTTGCTTCTGGACCAGCAGGCCCGACCGAATTTCGATCTCTCCGCCGACACCAAACGGATTGATACGTTGGTCGCCAGTGGCCTGCTTCGCATGCGGCCGCACCACTTGCCAGTGATAGTTCTTCGAGCCATGATTCACACCTTGCACCGGCTTGCCATTGGCGTTGAAGCCAAGCAGGTCGAGGCGACCGTCCGCGCTTAGGCCCGCGATATCAAAAATAGTGGTGGGCCCAGGTGCGTGGTCCAGAAGAGTAAATTTCGACGTCGAATCGCCAAGCCAAATCAGCGGCTCGGTCGCAGGCTGTGCTGTGGGCCAGCCGACGGGACTAAGAATCAAATCGAGCGCACCGTTATTGTCGAGGTCAGCGATTTCCAGCCGAACCTCGCCCGCCAACATGGTCGTGGGATTCGGAAATTGCACCAGCGGCGTAACGCGCCACCCGCTCTTTTCGCTGAAGGAAACGCTGACGATGACGCCACTCGATTCAACGGCCAGCAGATCCAAAACGCCATCGTCATCCGTATCAGCAACTCCGAGCGCCTTCACCATCTCCAAGTTCGATGGAAGTTTGACTTCGCGGAACTGGCCCTGGCGCTCGTTGTGAAAAATGTGAAGTCGGCCAGCCCCATCAACAATTGCTGCGTCTGCGTTGCCATCTGAATCGAAATCCGCCCAAGCGAAAGCTCGCACTCCCGATATCCCCGGGAAGGGATTGATCACAGTAAACGTGTCGTCGCCGTTGTTCCGCACAACTTGCGGAAGACCGTCTCTCTTGCCGAGAACAATGTCAAGATCACCGTCGGCTTCGATGTCTACAGCCCAAGCCCCAGTGTAGGACGCGTTCGTAGTGCCTTTCGGCAGTTTAGTATTTGCGGTTACGTCGGTGAATTTATCGGGTGCATCTTGGCGCATCAAGCGCACGCCGCCTGCACCTGCAAGCACGAGGTCCGTTTTGAAATCGTAGTTAAAATCGATCTGCAAAATGCCTTCCGGAAGAGGTGCGACGCCCGCCGAACCGCCGGGGAAAGGAAATGTCGCGCCCGTCGAGAGGCGAACGTCGTGGCCGTTTGCCTCGGCAATAACTGGAGCCCCTGCACTTCCAAGCGCCACCGCACCAATCCAAGTCCACGGTGCGGCATCTGCATTCACAACCGGTTTCAGTTCAAACGCTAGCGAAGTGTCCGCCGGCGCGGGAGCGAAGTCCGGCGTTTCCAAACGCAAGAAATGTGTGAAGGGTTCCGCTTCCTCACCCGGCGCCGCCTTCAACACGGCCAGGCTCTCGCGAAATTCCGGAACTCGCATCAGCGTGTTTCGCAAAAAAGTGGTTCGTGTCGCTGCGGCGCGGGGATTGGGTCCGTCGGCCGCAACCTGGACGGCAGAGAGCTGCTCCTTGACCTCGGCCGGCCAACTCGAGGAACGCGAGCTGACCTGGGCTAGCATTGATCTCAACGTCGTGGCGTCACCGCCCTTCGCCGCGACCCGGGCGAGTTCGAGTTGCGCCGCCAAATTTTCCGGCTGAGCTGCCAGAATCTTTTGAATCAGGCGTCGATACTCTTTGTCGCTGTTGGCGTCACCCTGCCGTTCCACTTCTTCCGCGAGTTGGTAGGCGGCGCGATAGTTTCGCGGATTAATTTCAACTGCCTTGCGCCAATCGGCGATAGCGGTCGCCGAATTACCGCGGTTACTCTCCAAAAGGCCGAGCAGTTGATAGATCTGATCGTTGGCGGGGGCGAGGCTGCGGGCTCGCTCAATCCGTTGCCAGGCAACATCCAATTTGCGCTGGCGCAGAGCGAGCACTCCCCAATTGGCCCAACCAGCCGGCTCCCCCGGCACAAGAGCTGTCAGTTCAGAAAGTTTACCGTCGGCCTGAACATCGTCGCCGACCTGCAGCGCGCCGAGTCCGATGTAAAACGCGGAAACCGCCTCCGCATACTCCTTCGAGGAGTTCTTGGGAAGTTTGTTGCCGCTGCGGCACGCAGACAAACCCAACGTCAAGACACCACAGAGAAGAATAGGCGTAACACGCCGAATGCGGAACAAGCGCGGGTTGCGCTGAGATTGAGGCGCAGAGCGCACTGTCTCAGGTGGGAATCCAGGACGGTTCGAGACCATATTATCCACCCCTCTTATACTTCCAAGGAGATAACACGATGCTACCTCTCCGTCCCTCAGGCAAAAAGTGTGGCAACAAAACCCCACTATCCCTGCGGCGCGCTGGCTTTTCGGCGCCGCCTCGTAAGGGCGCTACCGGGACCTAGCCCGCTCTGGAATTCGGCCGTGCGCGCGCAAGTCAAATTCCTGCCGCCAACGAAGCCATTGACGTGAGCGCGCACGAAGCACAAAATATATCCTCGCTTCGGGGACAGCACTCTCTCTGATTGCCCTCGTAGTGTCGAGTTCAGCGTAAGGAGGCTTCGGACTAAGATGTCGGAACGAAACGTCATAAGCAATCAGAAACGGATTCTCAAGAATCAGAAGACTATCATCTCCAATCAGGGCCAGATAAAGGCCAATCAGGAAACAATCAAGAAGAACCAATCATCCATCTTGAAAAATCAGAACAGCCTCAACACCATTATTAAGAATCAAAAACAGATCTTCGCGCTACTCAAAAAATAATGCTGGATGACAACTCCGCGTGGGCGTCGTTTCATTCCGACGCTCAGCAGAATGCGGGAGCTGTCGCTCTGCGCGGAGAGCGCCCAAAAACCAAGATTGCCAATGAATCTCCAAAGGGCCTCAGGATGCTCGTTCTTCCGTTACGATGAAGCCCATTTCCTAGGTGAAGGCGTTGAGTGATTTTTTAGGCATTTCCTCCGGATCAAACTTGATTCTGATGATTCCGTCGGGATAGCTGGACTGGGACCATAAAATACCTCTCTGCTTCTGCAGCATGCGGTCAAGGCCGACGGCGCAGGTGACACCGCTAAGTCCCTTCACCCGGTAGGTTACAGTCTTGGTTCCTTTGGCGTCGGCAGCTGGCATAGTTGCCAGGCTGCCCGCACCGAAAACCGTCATCCACTGGACAAATTGCCTACGAAGCATTTCCGTCCTCCTTTCGATTCGCCAAGAAATACGCCTTTGCGTTCGACTACCGAGCTCTGGCGATCCCCGCCTCATACCTCCAGGGAGCTTGTATTGCTGCCCCATCAGAAAATCGTGTATCGGTATACTCGGTGAATTCGATCTTCTTGTTCAGAACGCCGGTTTCGATCATCAGATCGCGAACCATATCGAAGTCTCCCTTGCGCGGCGCAAGCGGGCTATATACAACTCGGTCCATGGGATTGGTAAGTGCCCAGCGCAGCAGTGCGGGTTCCTGATGGAAATAGTAGCGGCCAACGAAATCCGCGGCGGCCTCTCGATGGGGCTTGCCTCTATCGAGCCACAAACCGGAACGGGCGATGCCATCCACAAGGAGCTGAACTATATCCGGACGTGAATCGATCAAATCCTGCCGGACCACGAGAATGCAGGACATGTAATCCGGCCAATATTCTCGCGCCTGAAACAGCACCTTGCCGTAACCTGCCATCTCCGCTTGAGACGGGAATGGTTCTCCCATTGAGAATCCATCAATCGCGCCAGCCGCGAGAGCTCCCGATACATCAGGCGGGGCCATTTCTACCATTTTGACCTCCCCTGGTTTGATTCCCCAGATCTTCATGGCGCGAAAAACAAGCAGGCGTTCGTCGGAAAAACGGCTCGGAATTGCTATCGTTCGACCGCGTAAATCGGCGATTGTGCTGACGGGCCCGTCTTTGCGAACGACCACAGCACTGCCATAGCGGTGGCCCAGATAGACGACCTTTATAGGGACGCCCTGTGCCACAAGCGCAATCGCCAGCGGGGCCACAATAAACGCCGCTTGAACTTTGTTGGAAATAAGAGCTTCCTTGATTTCAGGGAATCCCTGAAACATACGTGGCAGGAAAATCTCGCCGCTGTCGGAAAATTTCGAAATATAGTCGGTCACCGGACACGTAAGCTGGCATGTCACGGGAATGTAAGCTACGGTGATCTTTCTCCGCGCCGGCGCAAGACTGTCATTCAGAACGGCCGCCCAGTTCACGTTCAGATATCCATGAAGAACGGAAATCAGCGCAACCCATCCGATCCCAAACAGCAGAACCTTTTTCTTACGACTCATTTGCCGAATCCCCAACGGATTGATTTGATTGCTTCCAGCCGGCGGAAGCCAGAGTCAAGCGCCAATCCGACGACTCCGATCGTGATCATTGCCGCCACAACAAGATCGTAGCGCTTGCCCGAATTCCGCGCGTCGATGACTAGGTAACCAAGACCGGAATCAACCGCGACCATTTCCGCCGCAACGACCACCAGCCACGCAATGCCTAGCGCCATGCGCAGACCAATGATGATCTGCGGAAGTGCCGCCGGAAAAACCACCCTGGTGAGAAGTTGGGCAGGCATAAGCCCAAAGTTACGGCCAGCACGACGGTAGAAAAGGGGAACGTTCGATACCCCGTTGACGCACGCGACCACGATCGGGAAAAACGCGCCCAGAAAGATCAGAAAAACTGCGGCATTATCACCTACACCGAAAAGGATAATCGCCACCGGGATCCACGCAATCGGGCTGATCGGTCTTAGGATTTGCATCACCGGATTCACGATCTGGTTGGCTGCGGGATACCAGCCTAAGATCAATCCGAGCGGGATACCCAGTGCAGTAGCAGCACCAAATCCAATGGCCACACGGCGGAGGGAGCTGCCGATATCCTGCCAGAGAACATTCTTATAGAGGAGCTCTAGCATACCCCTCTCGACCTGAAGTGGCGAGGGCAACACTTTCGTTCCTGACCAGAGGACTGCGTAATGCCACAGCACAAGCAACAGGGCAGACGCGAGCATCGGCCACAACAACCTCTCCCATTTGTTCGGTTCGGCAAGAGGGTTCATATTTTGTGCGCTAATCCAATCTGCTGCAATATGCCATCGCGAAGTTCCAAATAGCGTGGTGAGCTGATATCACGCGGATGTGGGATGTCGATCTTCACGATTTGCTGAATTACCGCGGGGCGGGCGCTCATCACCACTACGCGATCTGCTAGTTGAACTGCTTCGTCGATATCGTGCGTTACAAAGACAATGGTCTTGCGTTCCGTCTCCCAAATGCGAAGTAATTCTCCGCGCATAGTATGGCGAGTAATGGAATCAAGAGCTCCAAAAGGCTCGTCGAGATAGAGCATGTCCGGATTGACTGCCAAAGCGCGCGCCACTTCGAGGCGTTGCTTCATGCCGCCCGAAAGTTCTGAAGGATAGGCATCCTCAAAACCGCCCAATCCCACCATCTTGACGTAGTGGGCGATTCGCACTTGGCGTTCCGAATGTGCAAGTTTGAAAAGTCCGAAACCTATGTTGCCTTCGACTGTCAACCATGGAAAAACACCACGCTCCTGAAAAACAAAGATCCGGCGAGGGTCCGGCCCCCGCACCACTTCGCCGTCGATACTCACTGTTCCGCTTGTCGGCGAAAGAAATCCTCCCAACGTATTCAAGAGAGTCGATTTACCGCATCCGGACGGCCCAACCAAACAGACAAACTCCCCCTCGGACACTTCTAAATTAATGTCTTGAAGAACTGCGGTGCTTTTGCCATCACGCGTGAAGATCACGTTTAGGTTTTCGACTTGTAGTTTGGTCCCCACCATGTGAGGCGGGCTAATAATAACTTCCCCCGACGACATTTCTAGTCCTCCGAGTACGCCCAGCGGAATGATTTGACTGTTTCCAGTGAGCGCATGGCGGTATCGAGTAGCAGGCCAATCAACCCAATCATGACCATGCCAGCCACAACGAGGTCATAGCGATTGCCAGCGTTACGCGCATCAACAATAAGGAAACCCAATCCCGAATCGACCGCGATCATTTCCGCTGCAACAACCACGAGCCATGCAATGCCTAGTGTGATTCGCAAGCCGATAAGCAGTTGCGGAACCACAGCTGGATACAACACCCGGTAGACAAGGTCGGGTGGACGCAGGCCGAAATTGCGTCCAGCGTTGACATAGACAGAGGGTATGTTCTTGACCGCATTGATGGCTGTCAGAAGCAAGGGGAAGAAGCAGCCGAGAAAGATAAGAAATATCGCGGCAGAATCCCCCACTCCAAACCAGAGAATGGCAAGCGGAATCCAGGCTAGAGGAGAAATAGGGCGAAAAACTTGCACCAGTGGATTTATGGCCATTTCAGACCGGCGATTCCACCCAACTATAAGTCCCAGAGGAATACCGATAATCGTCGCTAAACCAAAGCCCCATGTGACACGGAACAACGAAGCAACCACATATTTGAATAACAACCCGTGACGCAGTAGATCGGCGATGCCGCCCACTACTCCCCACGGACTTGGCAAGGTATGAACCGGATGTCGGCTCACCGCTGCTTGCCACGCGATAAGGAGGACTGCAATAAAAGCAATGGGCCGGAGCCGCACCAGCAGATTCAAGATGTTCTTCCGCTCCCTTTTGGCATTTTTGACTTGGTGCTGTCTCTTGCTCGCGATTCTGGCACATTCCAGTTTACTTTTTCCAACGGCGTCAACCACGTAATCGAGGGCGTGATCGTCATCCATCCTAGCAAGTTTCAGCGATCTCGGATGATGTCCGATATAGTAGAAAAGACCTATGTGACTCGGACCGGCAGTGGCGGCTCCGGCGCCCGATCCGCCCCGACGAAAGATTCAACCACGACAGATTTGGCGGTTTCACTCCTAGTACAAGGGCGTAGATTCAGTGTGCCTATCCGGCGGTCAGACAATCCTCTTCGGCTCTGCCTATCCACACAGCTGTGCCTCGCCAGGATTAAGGGCCCGTTTGAAATGAACAACATACCGAGACGTCGTATAATGTCGTTACAACCCTTCCGTTACTGCACCCGATGTTGCACCAAGATCCGGCGATATGCAGAGAGTTCGGCACAGCTGATCCACTTTCGCCGGTTTGACGGTCGGCCATAGAGAACGGCTCCGAGCTCGGAACCACACCCTTGCGCTGGCTGCTGCGTAAGAGCAAGCAGTCTTGGACTCGAGTTGTTTCCCCGCAAGGTAGCCCAAATTAGGCTATCAACCTCCATCAGTGCACCCACTCCGGCTCTTCGCGAACAGGAATGTATTCCCGGCGAACCCTTAGCCGAACCCCCTTGTGCTTTTCACGAGCCTCATTCGTCAGTTCAACTTTAAGCTTGTGACGTTGGCCGTCAATCACAGGAGGAATAAACCCGAGTTCATAGCGAAAGTGCAATTCCATCAGAATTTTCCCAAGGGCGGTCAGGCCGTTGTGCAAAACTGCCGGAAATCAAAAACGGGATAAAGACAACGCCTAGTGTGCCGGCAACTGTGAACTTTATTTTGGCTCGCATTCTCTTTCCGCCCAACAAAAACTGGTGTTCATTCTGTTGCAAACACGACTATGCAGCATCTCTAAGGCGGTGTGGAAGCTGGGTGTGTAAGGCTGCCTTTGTGAGAAAGAAGAACTGACAAGCAAGAACGAATCACATCTGTTGATCTCAAGGACGACATACCGTCCTCCCGCCTTTTTGATCTTCTTATTAATGCAGACGGAGCAGACCGCCATTGCTTAACATGAACTCCAAAGCGGTGATCCAGCTTTTCACATTCAAAGGTCAGGCACACCGTCAACGCGCATGGCTCGCGGCTTGAACTCAGCGCGAAGTGCGAGCGTATTATCGTGGCCCGGACTAGGCTCGCGGCATCGGATGGAGGGGACGCCTTGTTTCACGCCGGTTGACAGACTCGACGAATGGAGCTTCGTTTGGATTACGGCGGGCGTCGTAATTCTGGTCTATTCGCTCCTCCACCTCTTTAACGTGGTGAGTCGTCACGACGAGAACCGGTTTGCTCATAGTGCATCGTCCTCTTCGGTCAGCTTTTGCGAACGGTCGGCCTACGCCCTTGTCGATCGCCGGTCAGTCTTCGGAATCTTGGACAAAGCTGAGTGTCGCCAGTTCAAGACCTTTCAGAGTCTAATTCTGAGCTTCCCTAGCTTCGGATGATTGTCCTGCCACTTCAGGGCGCTTCGTAACCGCGTCGCTGCCTGACCGAATATCGGACGAGAGCCCTCAAGTTCCCGGGAGAGGCCTGAAACGATTCTTGTTGATTTTCAGCGACCGAATCTTCGATTCCAAGGTGGACCGCGGGATGCCCAACTTGGCCGCCGCCCCCTTGGGTCCGAATATCCGGCCGCGAGTTTCTTTCAGGGCGGCCTCAATCATGTCCTTCTCTTGCACCAGGAGTCTGCGAGGGAGCTCAACCTGCGGTATCGGTTCTGCTGTCAGCAGCGGCTGCTGAGGTAACCAGCTTTCGTCGATCGAGAATATCTCTGTTTCGCAGAGTATCACCGAACGCTCGATGACGTTCTGCAGTTCGCGGATGTTTCCGGGCCAAGGATATAACTGAAGCAATTCCAGCGTCTTCTTGTTGACACGTTTTATAATCTTGCCAGCTTTTCGCGCGTAGCGATCGATGAAGTATTCCACAAGCAGAGGAATGTCCTCTCTTCGCTCTCGAAGGGAAGGCATGTCAATCGGGAAAACGTGCAGCCGATAAAACAAGTCACTACGGAAGGACCCCGCGCTGATGGTGGCCTGCAAGTCGCGATTTGTGGCTGCAATCACCCTAACATCGGCGCGAATTCGACGAGTGCCGCCGACACGTTCAAACTCATGTTCTTGCAAAACACGCAGGAGGGCAATCTGCGTCTCAGGCGGAAGTTCTCCGACTTCGTCGAGGAAAAGCGTGCCTCCATTTGCCAATTCAAACCGCCCCAAACGCTGTTGAGTCGCGCCTGTGAAGGCACCCTTTTCATGGCCGAACAGCTCAGAAGCGATAAGATCACGAGGAATTGCCGCGCAGTTTACACTAACGAATGCACGCGTAGCACGACGTGATCGTCGGTGTATGGCGCGCGCAACAAGCTCTTTGCCGGTGCCCGTTTCCCCTGTGATGAGGACCGTAGAATCGCTTGGCGCGACTTTGGAGATACGCGAGAGTACGCCTTTCAGAGCGGGAGATGTTCCGACAATCTCTTCAAACATCGAGGCTTTATCGACTTCCTCGCGTAGCGCGACGTTTTCGCGATGAAGAGTGTCTTCGGCCTGCTTGCGATCCTCAATATCGGTGCAGGCACCATACCATCGCATGACCTGACCTTTGTTGTCGCGCAATGGGTTATAACGGACCAAGAACCAGCGGTAACTTCCGTCCCCTTTGCGCAGGCGTAACTCCAGCTCGAAACCGCTGCCGCTCGACGAAGCACGATCCACATAAGCCTTGAGTCGTTCCGAATCTTCGGGGTGAATTTCAGCATAAGTACTTCTTTGCAGCCACTCATCAAGAGTAATGCCGAGGTAATCGAGCGCGATGCGGTTTACATAAAGACGTTCGCGCTTGGGACCGAAAACCGCGACAAATTGAGGCGTGAAATCCAGCATCTGCCGGAGCTCCATTTCACTTCTGCGCAGTTCCTCCTCTGCTTGTTTACGTTCAGTGACGTCGATCACAGTGCCCACAAATTCAACGAGATGGCCGGACGTGCTCAGAACAGGATGACCTACGACGTGAATATCCCTGCTGGCGCCACCCGGATGCACGATGCGGTAGTCCGCCTCCCACTCTGCCTTCTCGCGGATAGCCGTCTGGATTAGTTCTCTGAAACCGGGTTGGTCGTCGGGATGAATCCGCTGAAAGAATTCTTCGAATCGGGGCAAACCATCCTGTGGATCGAAACTCAGAACACGGTAGCATTCCTCCGACCAGTACCCGATATCCTGCTCGGGACTCCAGGCCCAACTGCCGGTTTGGCTCAGCCTCTGCGCTTCCGCCAAGTACGATTCACTTCTTCGGAGGGCCTCCTCCGCCCGTTTTCGGTCCTCGATGTCGAAATTGATTCCGTACCACTTGACGATGTTCCCCGATTCGTCTCGCAACGGGTTGGCACGGAACAGGAACCAGCGATATGCGCCGTCAAAACGACGAAGGCGTGCTTCAGTCTCTCCTGGTTCTCCACTAACGAGAATTGATTGCCAGGTATCTGTGAGCCGGCTTAAGTCGTCAGGGTGAATTGCTGCAGTCCATCTCCAATCCCGCGACTGATCCGGAGAGAGGCCCGTATAATCGAGCCAACGCGGGTTGAAGAAGTCGACGGAACCCTCCGGAGCAGCCGACCATACCATCGTTGGGATCGTGCGGATGATCGAGCGCAGATCGCGTTCACTCGCCTGCAGCGCATCTGCAGCCTCCTTGCGTTGGTCTTCCGCTAGTCGGTGCCGCGTCACGTCCTGAGCCGCGCCGACGTACTCCGGCCGACCAGACTTGTCTCGTGTCGCGTGAGCGAACAAATGTATGTGCTTGACGGACTGGTCAGGCAGCAGCAAACGATAGGCATGCTCGAAATCTGTCGCTCCCGCAAGGGCGCGATTAATGACCTCTTTGAAGTCGGCGCGGTCCTCGGGATGGACGCGCTCCACCACCGAATCTATTGTTGGCTTGACAGAGCCGTCGTACTCGAAGATACGGTAGGTTTCATCTGACCAGACAATCTCTCCGGTATCAGGTCTCCACCCGAAGCTGCCCGTGTGACTGAGCCTTTGAGCTTCCGTCAGATACGCTTCGCGCCGGCGGAGTTCTTGGGTCAGGAGCTCGTGCGCCGTAACGTCTATGGCGCTGCCAACGTACTTTTTCAGGCTTTGGTTTTCGACAACAGGAGCACCAACGCAACGGATGTACCGAACGTCACCGTTGGGACGAACAATCCGCTTTGTAGCATCGAACGGCGAGCTTTCCGCCAAGATTCCGCTGATCAGATCTGCCATGGACTCGCGATCGTGTGGGTGGACACGATCCAGGTATTCCTGAACACTAGGCGGTTTGTTGGCCGGATCGAGTCCGTGCATCCGAAATAATTCGGGAGACCAATAGTAGAAGCCGTCAGGATCGAAGGCCCAGCTTCCCATGTGGGCAAGACGCTGCCCTTCGGCAAGATAAAACTCGCTTCTTTGCAGCTCCTCGGCGTAGCGGCGGAGCTGTTCTTCCGCCGTTTTGCGCTCGTCAATATCCAGGCTCGATCCATACCACTTGACGATGTTGCCGTTTGCATCGCGAAGGGGCACTTTCCGGTGGAACATCCAGCGGTATTCTCCATTCGCCCTTCGGACGCGAGTTTCGTACTCGAAGGTTTCTCCAGTTGCGAGGCAGGCTCGCCACTTGGCGACAATCCCTTCAACCTCCTCAGGGTGAACGAAAGCCGTCCAATTCCAGCCGGTCACTTTGTCCAAAGTGACGCCCAGGTATTCGAGCCAAGGTTTATTGAAGTAATCGAGGTAACCGTCGGGCCTGGCAGTGTGAATCAGCGCAGGAATCGAGTCGACCAGGAGTTGGGCATTCAAACTCTCAGATTCCTGTGCTGCAGTGGCCATGACGGGCATGATACACCCAGAGAATCTGGTTGCGGCCGCCGACCCCATTGTTGTACCTGAGTTTGGTTGCACGTGATTGGACTCGGTTTTCTGCATTGGCTGGCCCTCCTTTCGGTGATCTGGGCCGATTGTGGCCCGCCGGAATCCAGTCGTCTTCAATAAACTTGGCGTATTTGGAATGTTTTCCGATGAATTTTGATCTGGGTCACAATTGGATGCGTCTCAGGCGCGGTGCGGTTGAAGGAAGTTCCGGAGAAAGCTTTCTGCCTTGGTCAGCGCCATTACGTCGCTAAGTTACTTTTTCGCATAGGGTTACGCCCAGCGGACCTGGCGCGGGGACACCCTAGCCCACCGCCGGAAGTGCCGCGCGAGATGGCTTTGAACTCACGTGTGAATTCCCGTAGGCATGAAGTTAGCAGTGATGAGTTGCCTGGCCTGTACGGTCAACGCCGGCAGATTCAGCGAACTTAGGGCCGCCCCAGCGACGCAGGCAAGTCCGCCTGCTGCAACCGTCAGTGGGGCGCCGAAATGTTCAGCCAAGAAACCAGCCATGAGCGCCCCGAAAGGAGCCACTCCGAGAATCAGCATGGATAGAATGGCGATGACTCGGCCACGCAAAGCGTTCGGGGACATCGCTTGGATCAAGGTATTGGAAGCCGTAGTCTCATAGAACATGCAGAAACCGGCGACAGACAGGATGGTCAAGGATACAGCGAAAGAACGTGACAGAGAAAAAAGAATGAGCGCGGCACCGAGCCCAGCGGAGCCGAAGACGATCCAGCGGCCGAGGCCCGTCAAGCCGCGTCTCGACGCCAACAAAACCGATCCGATCAGCGAACCTACGCCATTTGCGCTTATCAGCAGACCCAAGCCCCGCGGGCCGGCATGCAAGATTTTGTCGGCAAAAATGGGCATGAGCACCGTGAATGGAGCGCCAAGCAGGCTCACCACAGCCAAGGCAACGAGAATTCGTCGAATTGGGGCGGTGTCGCGAACAAAGTGAAATCCTTCGCGAACGCTCGATAGAGCCGATTGCGGTCTCCGGTCCCTCTTGTGTTCCTCGAGGCGCATCATCAAGAGCCCGGCGATAACGGCCAAGTATGTCGCTCCATTGATCGCGAAGCACCAGCCTTCCCCTACGGTTGCCACGAGAAAACCGGCGATGAGTGGTGCCACCGAACTCGCGTTACCAAAGATCGAAGAGTTGAGCGCGACTGCATTCAGAAGATTGTCGGCGTCCACGATCTCGGACACCAGGGCCAGCCTTGTGGGGACATCGATGGCGTTGATGGTTCCCTGCAGCCCCGCCACAGCCAGGATCTCCCATAGCTGGACGTGCCCCCACAGGGTCAAAACAGCCAGAACGAACGCCAGCAGCATCGAGGTCGTCTGGGTTGCCACCACGACCCATCGTCGCGGGTACCGATCCGCGATAAGTCCGCCGATCGGAGAGAGAAATAGCAGCGGCACTTGCCCGATGAAAACTACGAGCCCCAACTGGAACGAGGAACTCGTGAGGCGGTACACGAGCCAAGCCTGCGCAACTGACTGAAGCCAGCTCCCCAGTAAGGAAACCAGTCGTCCGAAGAAATAGAGCCGGTAGTTACGGTTCTCGATCGTACGGAACATTCGTGGCAGGCGAAACATTCATTTCCTCAAGGTTTTGCCAGTACTACGAGCAAGAACGCCAAGGGAAGATAGAGGATCGAGACCAAAAGCAGCCGGCGCGCAGAATGGCTTGAGCGAACTAAGGCGAGTCGCGCGGCAAAATAAAGGAAGCCTAAACTGAGCAGCAGTGTTGCCGTCACGAAGACCGGATTGGCGTGCCGAAAAGCCATCGGCGCAAATGCGACCGACACTAAGGCGATCGCGGGGAGCACGCTCTGCCATCCCATGAATCGTGTTTTCTCTGTTCCGATTGGAAGAACCCGGTATCCTGCTCGCGCGTAGTCCTCGCGATACATCCATGCAATCGCCATGAAGTGTGGGAATTGCCAGAGAAAGAGAATCGCGTAAAGCTGCCATGCTTCAGAGTCGAGCTTCCCGGTCGCTGCGACATACCCAATCAATACAGGCATGGCGCCCGGAAATGCGCCGACCAGCGTGCACCAGGGTGTTCTACGTTTGACAGGAGTATAGAAAAACAAATAGGCACAGAGCGTAAGCAGGGCAAGCAGGCTCGCAGCGGGACGCACGGCCAAGGCAAGGTAGAGGACACCCGTAAGAGACAATACGGTTCCGAAAACCAGGGCGTGGACTGGTTCGACTCGGCCGGCTGCGATCGGACGGCGAGATGTGCGCCGCATTTGCGCATCGAATTTCCGTTCGATCAACTGATTCAGAGCACCGGCGCCGCTGGCAACCAGGGCTGTGCCGAGCAACGTGTTTGAACGAAGCCGCCCGCGCGGCGGACGCTACGCGTGAGGCGCTCGGAGCGGTGGTTGCCTCTCAGTTAGGATAAG
>Ga0210383_10000472_pt1 | contig 37348 bp, 37 predicted proteins | sample IncBWC14OmetaG_FD_160072 | JGI IMG/M metagenome (GOLD analysis project Ga0210383, IMG submission 160072) | Forest soil microbial communities from Barre Woods Harvard Forest LTER site, Petersham, Massachusetts, United States - Inc-BW-C-14-O ... | reverse complement strand
TGGTGTACACCAAAACATCTTTGCGTTCTTCTACGGGGCGCTGATCGCGGGGGCCGGGCGCGAGATGGGCCGAATCACAGCAAAGCGGGCCGCCGATGGTGGGCACCGCGTTTGCAGGATCGTAGAGATAAGAATCGTTTGGCTCCGTAGTCGGATTCTGAGTATTCAGCTGACCGTCCCCTGTGGAACCATTCGCTTTTCCCGCAGACTGGAGAAAATATTTCGTGGATTTGGCGCGGGCAAGCGGCCAATCCGCTTCGTCGCGCCATTCGTTTTTCCCCATGACAAAAATGCGGACGGGTTTATTGCCGGCAAATGCGTTTGCCTGGCCTTTCAGCAGGTAGTCATACCAGGTGAGGAGCAATTCATCCATGTCATATGGCGCGGAGGGGCCGAAATCCACGTCGCCGATTTTTCGCTGGTCGGAAGCACCCGAGTGGCCGCCGAGTTCCACCAGCAGGTGCTGGCCGTTGCGCGCGGCGTCGCTGCCCGCCCGGGTTCTTAAAAGCGTGTAATTCCGAAGAGAGCCGCCGAGAAAAATGTCGTACCACGCGGCGATATGAAGGACCGGCACCTGAATGTGGGAATAATTCTCTTCCAGCGAGACGGCTTTCCAATAATCGTCGTAATTCGGATGCGCCAGCCAGTCGCGATAGTAAGGAGCGAGGGACTGGGGGTCCAGTTGCGCGAGAATGGGGTAGCTCTCGAGCGGCAGTGTGTCTTTCCAGTTGAGCGCATTGGTGTCCTGTGCGGCACGGCGCACCAGAGTGTTCTGCGCCAAACCGCTGGCCCAGGATTGATTGAACCACTGCTCGAAGGCGCCGCCCTGGTAGGTCCAATTCTCGTGGTAATTGGAGGCGGTTTCGTAAGGCGCGATGCCCGATAGATGCGGAGGACTCGCGATGGCGGCGAGCAACTGCGTGGCGCCGACGTAAGAGCCGCCGAACATGCCGACTTTGCCGTTCGATTGCGGCAGGGCCGCGGCCCATTCGATGGTGTCGAAGCCGTCCTTCGATTCGTGCCGGAAGGGATTCCACTCGCCCTCGGATGTGAAGCGTCCGCGGACGTCCTGCACCACGACGATATAGCCGCGGGCGGCGGCCTTCATACCGAAGGGGCGCGAGGTGTTCTTGTCGTAGGGAGTGCGCTGCAACAGGACAGGGTATTTTCCATCGGCCCGTGGGCGATAGATGTCGGCCCTGAGGATGGCGCCATCGCGCATCTTCGCGGGGACGTCCCGATCAACAATCACCGCCTCGGATTGCGCGCGAATTGCCGGGGAGAGAATGCAGAGGGAGACCAGGGTGGCGGCGAAAGCGGGCAAAAGGGAAAACGGAGTTCGAGAGATTCTTGGCATTATGCCTCCGTGGCGCATCCTAAAGCGGGCAAGGAACGCCGTCAACTTCGGCTTCATAATCGGCGAATCGCGCTGGTGGCCGAAGTCGGCTACAATGCTTGGCGCCAGCGCCAGATCAAACTTATAACGAGAAAAGGAAAAGCAGATGAGAAAATTGGGGATTGCAGGATTAACGTCGCTACTGGCTTTTGCCCTGTGTGCGTACGTTCAGAACGGAAAAACGCACGCCGCAGACGCCGCCACGGGCTATAAAGTTTCCGGGAAAATTCCGGTGACGGGCGAGGGCGGCTGGGATTACCTGGTGGTGGATGCCGAAGCGCGGCGCCTGCATCTCTCGAACTCGACGCATGTGGTGGTGTTTGACGTGGATTCTCACGCGGTGGTGGGGGACATTCCGGACACGCAAGGTGTGCACGGGATTGCCCTGGCGACAGAGCTGGGACGCGGGTTCGTCAGCAACGGCCGCGCAAACACGGTGACCATTTTTGATCTGAAGACACTGAAGACGATCGGCACGGTTCCCACGGGAACGAATCCGGACGCCATATTGTATGACGCGGTTACGAAGCGGGTGTTCGCGTTCAACGGGCGGAGCAAGGATGCCACGGTGATTGATGCGGCGGCAGGCACGGTGCTGGGCACGATCGCGGTAGGAGGCAAGCCGGAATTTGCGGCGGCCGATGGCAAGGGCAGCGTGTACGTGAACGTGGAAGATACCAGCGAACTGCTGCATATCGATGCGTCGAAGATGACGGTGCTGCACCGCTGGCCGCTGGCTCCCTGCAAGGAACCGTCGGGGCTTGCGATGGATACGAAGGCGCGCCGGCTGTTCGCCGTCTGCGACAACGAAATGATGGCCGTGGTGGACGCGGATTCCGGAAAAGTGGTGGCCGCACCCAAAATTGGCGAAGGTCCCGACGCCGCGGCGTTCGACCCCGGAACAAATCTTGTTTTTTCATCCAACGGGGAGACCGGCACGTTGACGGTGGTGCATGAGGACGCGCCCGACAAATACTCCGTTGCAGAAAACGTTCCGACGAAGAAGGGCGCGCGCACGATGGCCCTCGACCTGAAGACTCACTCGCTCTACCTGCCGGCGGCGGATATGATTCCACCGACCGAGGGGCATAAGTGGCCAACAGTAAAGCCTGGAACGATGGAACTGCTGGTTGTGTCGAAGTAATCCAGAAGCGAACTTCTGCCGGTTTCCCTCCGGGTTGCATGCCGCGAGGGAACCGGCAGACTGATTTTTTGGGCGATTCAGCGTGGAGCAAGGCGATGGACAAGTCCCCTGATGCCCCCGGCGGGGCGGAGGAAACGGAAGTTGCGCACCCGGTGGTATCGCGGTTTCGATGGATCGGGTGGTCGAGTCTCTTCCTGGCGATCGTGCAGAGCGTATGCACGATCTTTGTGGCGCTCAGCGGATTGCGACTCCTGCTGGGTGCGGCCGCATTCGGCGCGGCCATTGGAGTGATGAAAGTCGCGGACCAGAGAATTCACATTGATGCGGTGCGAATCCCGATGGTGATGTTCGCGCTGGCGGGCGCTGTGTTTAATTTGTTGGCGTTGTGGCAGGTGCGCCGGTTGCGGGGGCGGGCAGCATCGGCATGGCGGCAAAAGACAAATTCGCGAAGCAAATTTGCTTCGGAGGGAGTGCAGTTGGCTCTATCGGTTTTGACGCTGATTCTGCTGGCAGTGGAATCGTACTATCACCTTCAAAACACCCACCATTTATAAAAAGCAGGCAGGAGAAGTTTACGTGGAATCGCTCCTGGATTCCGCTGTTTCACGAATGGCCTTCTCCAGGCGCGCGTGCAGCCGTTCGCTGTAACCTACCGGTAGTTCGTAAATACGATTATCCGCGGTCAGAACCAGGATGTTGCGCGTGGAGTCCAGAATCGCGGAGCAGACTTCGCAGTTCTCCAGGTGCTTCTCGATGTCCGTGAGCAGCTTGGGGTCGAGCTGCTTATCGAGATATCCGGAGATGTGTTCCCAAACGTTTTTGCACTCCAGCGTCATTGAAACATCCTCCCGAAGAAGCCTTTTTTTGCCGGAGCAGCCGGACGCAGAGTGGGGGCGAGCAATTTTTGCAGCATCATGCGCGCGCGGTGCAGGCGAACTTTCACGAGCGGCACATTGATGCCCAGTGCGCTGGCGGTTTCTTCCTGGTTGAGTTCCTCAAGGTCCCGCAGCACCAGCACCTCGCGGTAAATGGGAGGCAGTTGATCCACGGCCTGGCGCAGAATCTGGCGCATCTCTTTTTTCTCCAGTGCCTCGGAGGGAATTTCCCGCCAGTCGGTCAGCACGGCGGGGGTGAAATCGCCTTCGCGGTCTTCCTTGCCTTCGTCGAGCGAGTCGACGGGAGCCGCTTTGGCCTTGCGCAGCCGCTGTCGCGCCTCGTTCATAGCGATCGTCACGAGCCAGGTGCTGAACTTGGACTCGCCGCGAAAACTCTTAAGGTGGCGAAACGCGTTGATCATCACTTCCTGGGATGCGTCTTCCGCTTCCTGCTCATTGCGCAACATGGTGAGGATGGCGAGATAGACCATCCGTTCGTAGGGACGAATGAGTTCGTGGAAAAGGTCGTTTTCGCCGGCGATGACCCGGGTAATGAGTTCCTTCTCTCGCTCGACCGTGGCCTGCATGAATATGTAGAGGGCTCCCTTCGGCTCGTTTTATGTGAGTGGCCGTGCGCCCAAAGGTTACAGGAGTTTTGCCGTGGAGTGGAAGAGTTAGTGGCGTGATTTCCAGAGTTGCGACGCATTTTCCGTTTTAAAAAGGAAGCCGCCCGGTCCCAATGGGAGACGGGCGGTTTCGATTTGAAGCAATCGGCTGCCGGTTACATCACGGGCGAACTGAAAGAAGCCTCACCGAGGTTAACTTCGGCGAAAGCGCACCAGATCTGCACTTTGGCCACATTTTTCACGTACCTGGGGACTACGATTTCCTTCTTGAAGGATGCGCCGGAAAGGGCCTGGGTTTTCAGCTTGTCGAGCAGATAGGCGTTGCCAGAGGAATCGACTACTTGCCAGTGCGGGTCCGGCGTATCCGGCACAACGAAATCGCTCGAAAGAGTCAGGACGCTTTTGCCATCCTTGACGCTGTGGGTGACGGTGCCTTTGTTCACTTGGGGTCCCTTGAACTGCGACGACGTATGAGAGCCCATCTGCGCGAAGGCGGGGGAAAAGCCGAAGGCCACCACCAAAAGTGAGAGAGCGAGCGCAATGCACTGGAGAAAACGAGAATAATTCATGGAATACCTCATCCTTGTTGTTCAAAATTCACGCACCCGCTTCAGACTTCCCGTCACAACTCTCACCTGCCGGAATTAGCAAGAAGCGTTGTAGCCGAGTCGGCTCGCAGGAGCAGTGTGCCCATGCGATACGCGCGTCGCACAAAGGTTTCACGGGAATTGGGAATTTACCTGCTGGGCTGCGCGGCAACATTTGAGAGTCCGCTGGGTCGCAGAGATGGGGAGACGCACTAATTCGTCGGAAACCCTTGCCAATCCGCCTGATCATCGGGAGTATGGAGCATCCCCGCGCGGGAGCAGTTCCCATCGCACGGGTAATTCACGCGCTCGTCTGAGACCCTTGGGCTCAACGGGATCAGACGCGAATAGCGGGCCGGGGAAGGATCATCATCCATGAAAGACAAGGTTGTTTTCATCACGGGCGCCAACGGAGGACTCGGATCTTCCGTCACAAGGGCCTTCCTGCAGAAGGGAGCAAAGGTCATCGGCGGATCGCTGCGCATCACGGCGGCGGATTTCCCGGAAGCCAACTTTGAAGCGTTGGCCATCGATTTCAATAAATTGGACGAGATCAAACGCGGCGTGGCGAAAATCGTAGAACGCTACGGGCGTTTGGACATCTTGGTGCATGTGCTCGGCGGATTCGCAGGAGGGTCTTCGGTGGCCGAGACCAGCGACGCCCAGTGGGAGCAGATGCAGAATATCAATCTCACTTCGGCCTTTCATGTTTTTCGCCAGAGCATCCCTCACCTGCGGAAGTCAAAAGACGGGCGGCTGATTGCGATCGGCAGCCTGACCGCCGCGCAGCCGCACGCCAATCTTGGCGCGTATGTGACCTTCAAGGCGGCGCTGGCCATGCTGGTGCAAACAGTGGCGCTGGAAAATGCCGACGCGGGGTTGACCGCGAACGTGATTCTGCCGGGAACCATGGATACGCCGGTGAATCGCAAGTCCATGCCCGACGCCGATTTTTCAAAATGGGCGAAGACCGAGGATGTAGCCGAGCTTGTACTATCCCTCGCGGATGAGCAGGCGGGGCATCTGACGGGCCTCGCCATACCGATCGAGGGTGGCCGTGGCTGAGAGCGTTGCGGGTTTTGTGGGTTGCACCCTGAGTGCCCCGGCGCTGCCGCGCGGCCCGCTGAACCATCGCGCTTCTCCCGTTATTCGGTTCGAGAATTCCTGATACCTTTGCGCGTCTCACGACTCTCACTGAGGGAAGGGCGTTCTCCGCGAGGGCTCAAGATCTTTTGCTGGGGCCACGGGAGCCTAAAGGAAGCAAGCCATGATGTCGAAGCTGGTGCAATCACCGTTTTTTTATGCCGCGGCCATTGGCGCGGCGGCCTTCTTGATTCTCTCAACTTTTGGACGTACCGCCGGCGTGGCAACGCCACGGGAACCGGGGAGCACACCGCGGGTGGTAGTGGTGGAATTGTTCACTTCGGAAGGCTGCTCAAGCTGTCCGCCCGCCGACGCCTTGCTGAAAAAGTTGAGTGAGCAGCCGTCCATGGAGGGCGTGCAGATCGTTGCACTGGAAGAGCACGTGGATTACTGGAACCATCTCGGCTGGAAGGACCCGTATTCCGCGGCTGAATTCTCGCAGCGCCAAAGCGATTATTCGCAGGTGTTCGGCACGGACGGGGTTTACACGCCACAGATGGTCGTGGATGGACAGAATGAGTTTGTCGGGAGCCGAAGCGTGGCGGCGAGGGAAGCTATCCAGAAGGCCGCCAACCTGCCGAAAGCGGAACTCGCTCTTATTGCGGGAGCAAATACCTCGCCGGACAAGCCTGTCTTTGAAGTGCAGATCAAGAGCCTGGGAGGAATTTCGCCGCGCGGCGAAACTGAACTCTGGGTAGCGTTGACGGAGAAAGGCCTCCAAACGGACGTGAAAGCCGGAGAAAACTCGGGCGAAACACTGAAACACGCGGCAGTGGTGCGCAGTCTGCGAAAAATCGACACCTTGCGCGATCCGGCCGGCTATAACCGCCAGATTCAACTCGCCATCGAGCCGGGATGGAAAAAGGACAATCTTGCAGTGGTGGCATTTCTCGCGGAGAAAGACTCACACAAAATTATTGGAGCCGCGGCCCAACCGATCAACTTCATGCACACTTCCCAGTATTAGGGGGCAACAGACGGGATCTGTTCCCCCGGATCTCCAAACCGAACTTGAATCTCCGGTTCGCAATTTCCGACGCAGGAAGCGGATGCCGATCGAAAGCATCCGAGCCTGATAGATTTCGACATCGCCTGTTTGCAGAGTAGCGAATTGGGAACCCTGGACGGGATTTGCAAAGGCGGCTTCCTCCCCACGTGAAATAATTTTGTCGGCCTTACTTTAGTTCGAACGGATCTGACGCCGACAACTATGCCCACCATTCCTGTTCTGCTTTTGCTTGGCATCGATCTGCTGATTTTTCTGGCCGCAGGTTTTCTTTGGGATTCTTCTCCGTCGAAAAGGGAGAACCTGCTTCTCTCCACTCTTTTCCTGTGCTCCGGGCTGCCGGCATTGATTTATCAGGTGGTGTGGCAACGTGTTCTGTTCGGAATTTACGGAGTCAACGCAGAATCCGTGGCCGCGGTCGTCAGCGCGTTTATGCTGGGGCTGGGGCTGGGCGGACTGCTGGGCGGTTGGCTCTCCTCGCGCTTTTCCCGGCAGGCACTGATCCTGTTCGGACTTTCGGAGCTTGGCGTCGCCGTTTTCGGGTTGATTTCGCTGCGGATTTTCCACTGGACCGCTACGTTTACCGCGGGCGCGAGTCTCTTCTCTGTAGTCCTCTTCAGCATTCTTTTGCTTGTCGCTCCGACTCTTCTAATGGGCGCGACACTCCCCTTGCTTGTGGAGCATTTCGTTTCCCGCTCCGGGCGAGTTGGATTGTCTGTATCGAGATTGTATTTCGCCAACACACTCGGCTCTGCCGTGGCTTGTTACGTTTGTGCCACCTATCTGATGCGCGAGTTCGGGCAGAGCGGGGCGGTCACCGTGGCGGCTTGCTTGAACACGGTTGTCGGTGCGTCTGCTTATCTTTACGGACGCCGAAAGGAAACAAGGGGCGCTGCTGACAGGGATTTCTTCCAGGAACCAGCCAGGGAAACCCCGGTGGTGGCGCTGCCGAAAGCCCTGATGCTTGCGGCCATTTCCGGGTTTCTGGCGCTGGGGCTGGAAATTGTATGGTTCCGCGTTTTTTCCATTGCATCCGCGGATCGCGCCCCGGCATTTGCCCTCTTGCTGGCAACCTATCTGGGGGGCATCGCCGCGGGGGCATACCTGTCGGAAAAATTTACGCAGAGCGCCGGAGGAGAAATTGTCCTGCGGACCATGGGGGTCCTGTTGTTGGGTGCCGGGGCGATTTCTCCCTTTCTGCCGCCGCTGGTGGCGTTTCTGTCGCACAGGAGTGTGTCGTATCTGTGGAGCGCACCGGCTTTCTTTGTTGTTGCCGGCATGGTGGGCAGCGTGTTGCCAATGCTCTGCCAGTTATCAGTTGCCGCGAATGAAGAAGCAGGCCGGCACGTCAGCCTGATTTATGCGGCAAATATCGCCGGATCCGTTGCCGGGAGCCTGGGCATAGGTTTTGTTTGGCTGCAATACGCAGGCCTGAGAGCGGTTTGCCTTCAACTGAGCGTACTGGGGATTCTCGCGGGCATGCTCGTCCTATTCGTGATGGGCGTGCGTAGTTCGTCGAAGCCCGCGTGGACCTGGGTTTTGGCCGTCGTTGCTTTGGTGCTCGTTCCGTTGGCGGGGCACAGTTATGGCCTGCTCTTCGAGAAGCTGGTTTTTGGGCAGCGGAGTGAGTCCAGCGTTCCGTTCGCAAAGATCGTGGAAAACCGGAACGGAATCGTCGCCGTTACCGGGAGCGGCGCCGTCTTCGGCGGCGGGGTTTACGATGGGTACTTCAACACGGATCCAGCCAAGGACGTGAACATCGTTCTTCGCGCGTACGCGGTGACCGGCCTCCACCCCGCTCCGAAACGAATGCTGATGATAGGCCTGGCCTCTGGGTCATGGGGACAGATCTTCGCCAACGATCCCCGGGTTTCGCGTTTCGATGTGGTCGAAATCAACCCGGGATACCTGCAGTTGATCTCCCAATACTCTGCGGTTCGATCGTTGCTGCAAAATCAAAAGGTACAAATTTATGTCGATGACGGACGTCGCTGGCTGTACGCGCATCCCGAAGAAAAATACGATCTGATCGTCGTCAACTCCACTTTTCACTGGCGAGACCACAGTACGACGCTGCTCTCCAAAGAATTCTTTCAACTCATCCGCCAGCATTTGAATCCAGGGGGAGTCTATTACTTCAATACGACGGAATCGGATGAAACGATTGGCACCGGCCTCAGCGTTTTTCCTTACGGTATGCGCATCATCAATTTCCTGGCCGTAAGCGATTCTCCCCTTTCCCTGAACCGCGACACTTGGCTGCAGAATCTGGCCGCGTTCCGGATCGATGGAGCCGAGATCTTCAAGCCGGATACGCGCGAAGGACAGACCTTGCTCGCGGCCTACGGCGCCTTTGCGGACACAGTCCATGCGCCTCCGAGATTTTTCGGGCTGGAGAGCGATCCCTCCTTGCGCGCAAGGCTGGGGAAACAAAGAATCATCACCGATGACAATATGGGCCGTGAATGGGCACCGACGGTCGAAATTCCCTGGCGCCAATAAACGTACCGCGAACTCGGCAATTCTGCAGTTACAGAGTGTTGGATCGGTTGGGAATCGTGCCTTGGGTTGTTGAACTGTCCTATCCGAGGGTGGCTTCCAGAACTTCGCGCAGAAGTTCCTTTTTTTGCGGGGTGAGCTTTCCGCCCTGTGACGTGAGATAAAAAACGTCGATGGCTTTCTGGCCCTCGGTGTCAATCAAGGCCACGTCAATGTTGCAACCCTGGCGAGCCAGCGCTGAACCCACTTCATACAAGAGTCCCGGCCTGTCCTGGGTGACCACTTCCATCAAGGTGGAGTGATCGGAGGAAGCGTCGTCAAACTGGATGGAGGTCCGGAAGGTGACCTTGGGCGGCTTCGCAACAGCCGCGGCCAGCCGGCCTTTCAGGAGAGGTTCCAGCGGTTGCTTGCCGTTCACTACGTCAGCGATGCTCTGCTGAAAACGCGCGCGTTCGCCAGGATTCAATTCGAGCGTCCGGTGCATGTCGAAGAAGTGGAAGGTGTCCAGCACAACGCCGGCGGAATTCGCGAACGCATCGGCCTTCACGATGTTCATTCCCCAAGCGGCCAAGGCGCCGGAGATCGCGGCGAACAAGGCGGGACGATCCGCCGAGAGCAGTGTGAGTTCGAAAGCGTGGTGACTCTCTTTCAAATCGGTTTGCACTGGCTGTGCGCCCAGCTTTTGGTAGAGGGCAAAGTGCAGTGCCACTTCTTCCGGCGAATGAACGGCGAGATACCGCCGCGGGAACCCTTCGAGGAAGCGTTCGAGCTCCGCTTTGGACGCGGTTTCCGATTGGCGGCTTACCTGAGCAAGCAGAAGGGCTTCGTCGGAAACATGGAGGCGGTCGCGGTCCACGGTGCGGCTGAAGTGGTTGGAAGTGGCGACGAACAGTTGCCAAAGCAAATCCGATTTCCAGGGAGTGAGGGCTTCCGGATTTACGGCATGAATATCGGCGTATGTTAGAAGGCAGAGGCGTTGCAGGCGTTCCAGGCTGCCAACGATGGCGGCGAAACCGGAAACAGTGGAGGGATCGAAGATGTCGCGGCGCTGGACGGTGGCGGACATATCCAGGTGGTGATCGATCAGGAAATGCACTTCGTTTTTTTCTTCCGGGTTCAGTTTCAGGCGATCGGCGGCTGTCTCGAGGGCTTGCAGGCTGCCGGCTACGTGGTTTTCGACGGGCATGCCCTTTCCAACGTCGTGAAGCAGCAGCGAAAGGGTGAGCAGGTCACGGCGTTCCACGGTGCGCCACAAGGGAGCGAAGTGCGTGCCACGCTGATCCAGGGGAGCCGCGAGTTCCTGAAGGTGCTCGATCGCGCGGAGCGAATGTTCGTCGACGGTGTAGCGGTGGTAAAAATCCCGCACAACCAGTGAATCGATGGTCCGAAATTCCGGCAAGGCTTCGGTCAGGAGGCCGAGGCGGTGCATCGGCCGCAACGCGAGAGAAGGAAATGCTCCGCCGAGTATTTCGCTGAGCGCAGGCCAGGTGATTCGCGTGTTCCGGTGCTGCAATTCCGGATGCAACATGATGTAGGCGATGCCGCGCTCGGCGTCGCGGCTCATTGGAACGCCGAGGCGGGACGATTCGGCGAGCAAAGCGTAAATCGCCTGCCGGTCAGAGAACGCCTGCTCGTTGGTCAATTCCAGCAGTCCATCGCGGACGGCGAACGCTCTTCCAATCGCCGCTTCGGTTCTGCCACCCGGCATGGCGTTCATCAAGCGCTGGCGAAGGGAAAGGGGAGTTACCTGGCGCTGTTCCATGTAGCGCAGCAGTTGGCGGTTCAGCGTTCTGGCATGGCGGAAGTAGAGGCGCATCCACTCGGCGGCGTTGCGGCGCAGGTTGTCATCGATACCCAGCGAGCGCTCCGCGGCTTCGGCCTGCAGTTCGTAAGTGAGCGTGTTGTCGTTGCGCGCGTTGCTGTAATGGAGGAAGCAGCGGATGCTGCTCAAGAACTCGACCGCGTTGCGCGTGAGCTCGTCTTCGTTCAGAGGACTGATACGCCGGTCGCGGTGATCGCCGGCCAGTTGGCGCATCCAGAGCGTGGCATGGTAATCGCGCAAGCCGCCCGGGGCCTCCTTTACGTTCGGCTCCAGATGAAAGATGGTGTTGCCGTAGCGACCTAGGCGTTCGCGGGTAAGGCGCTGAAGTTCGGAAAGCAGCAGTGGCCGCGCCTGCTTTTCGGGTCCCAATAAAATTTTGGCGTCCAGTTTTTCGAAGAGTTGAGCATCGCCGTCCAGAAAGCGACGGTCGAGCATGGCGAGATGAAACTCCGAATTCGATTCTTCAATGTGGCGGCATTCCTCCAACGTACGGCCTGCGGAACTGACGCGAAAGCCGAGATCCCAAAGGGTGCGCGAGAATTCGGAGATGAGCGGGCGGAATTCCTCCTCGGCCTTTTCGCTGCCGAACAGAAACAAAAGATCCAGGTCCGAATAGGGGAAGAGCATCTCGCGGCCGTAGCCGCCGAGGGCCAGCAGAGCCAGGCCCTGCGCGGGTTCATTGCGAACCCGCAGCAATTCGCCGAAGACTTTCTTGATCGTGCCGTCGGCCAGTTCACACAACTGCCGCAGCGTCTCGCGGGCGCCTGCCCCGCTCTCAAATAGTTTGCGAATCCGTTCCCGCTGAGCTTCGCATTGCGGCGCCAGCTCAGAAAGCGGAGTGACCTGCGGTTCTTCCATGGTTTTGCGTTTCGGGCGAAAGCTCGGAATCAGACCTGGACGCGGAGAGGACATCGGGAGCCTTACAGCGCGCTTTCGCCGCGTTCCTCGTTGCGGATCCGGATTGCTTCCTCAACCCGGCTCAGGAATATCTTACCGTCTCCGATTTTGCCTGTCTTGGCGCTCTTCAAAATCGTTTCCACGGCGCGGTTCACCAGGTTGTCCGGCAGCACCAGCTCCAGTTTGATCTTGGGCAGCAGGTCAACGGTGTATTCGCGGCCGCGGTAGACCTCCGTGTGGCCTTTCTGCCGGCCGTGGCCGCGGACCTCGGTCACGGTCATGCCGTCAATGCCGATTTCCAGCAGTGCGTCCTTCACCGATTCGAACCGCGACGGCTGAATGATCGCTTCGATTTTCATCATACGGATCTATGCTCCCGCCTGGCGTTGTCACCGAATTCCATCCTTAGTCTACGCTTCCAGGTTGTAGCCCTCTTCTCCATGCAAGGTGATGTCCAGCCCTTGGATTTCCTGTTCTTCGGTCACTCGCACACCGGTGACCGCGTCGACGATTTTCAGAATCACGAGCGTGCCAACAATCGCGAAGACCCAAGCCAGCAAAATGCCCACAAGTTGATTGCCGACCTGGCCCCAGTGCCCATCGAAACCGCCGACAGCTTTGCCGTCGCCATAAATCGGATTGATGACCATGCGCGCGCAAACGCCCGTAAGCAACGCGCCGATGGTGCCGCCCGCGCCGTGCACGCCAAAAGCGTCCAGGGCATCATCGTATCCGAATATGGCTTTGAATTTGGTGACCATCCAGTAGCAGAAGGCTCCCGCGACGAAGCCGATCCCCAGGGCGGAGAGCGGGTCAACAAATCCCGCGGCCGGTGTGATGGCCACCAGTCCGGCCACCGCTCCCGAGATCGCGCCCAGAGCGCTGGCGCGGCCGTTCTTCAGCCATTCCGCCGCGCTCCAGCTTAATGCCGCCGCGGCGGCCCCAAAATGCGTTGCTACGAACGCGCTGCTGGCCAGGCCGCCAGAGGACAAAGCGCTTCCGGCGTTGAAGCCGAACCACCCGACCCACAAGAGGCAGGCACCGATAAAGCTCAGAACCAGGCTGTGCGGCGGCATCGGCTGCTTCGGATATCCCACGCGCTTGCCCATGTAGAGCGCGCAGACCAGCGCGGAAACGCCGGAGGTGATATGCACGACCGTGCCGCCGGCAAAATCCAGCGTTGGGAATCTTCCGCCCAGCGAAGCGTTCAGGAACCCGCCTTTGCCCCAGACCATGTGGGCCATCGGCGCGTAGACGATCAGGAACCACAGGGTCATGAACAGGCACGTGCCCGAGAACTTCATGCGCTCGGCGGTGGCGCCGGTGATCAGCGCGGGCGTGATGACGGCGAACATCAACTGGTAGACCATGAAAGTGAGTTGTGGGATGGTGGCGGCGTAATCGGCGTTCGGCACCACGCCGACGCCGCGCAGCATCGCGAACTGGAAATTCCCGATCACGGGGCCACTTCCGCCGAAGCAGAGGCTGTAGCCTACCACCGCCCAGAGCACCGTGATCAAGGCCATCAGCGCGAAACTCTGCATCATGATCGCCAGCACGTTTTTGTGGCGCACCAGGCCGCCGTAGAAGAGAGCGAGGCCGGGCCCGGTCATCATCAACACCAGCGCGGCGCTGACCAGCATCCAGGCGTTGTCCGCGTTGGATTGTGCCGCAGTCACTCTCTGGTCCAATTGGTTCAGCTTGTCGGCGACGGCTTTCGATGCATCGGAAGAGGAGGGGCTGGCGGCGGGCGAAGTAGCTGGCGAAGAGGCTGGAGGCTGTTGCGCGCGAATGGGGCGGGAACTGAGAACCAGGGTCAATATGCAACAACACAAAATGCCCATGCGCTTCATCGATAGGTTCTCCGGAGCGAAAGGTTTGAGCCCGCCCATTACAGGGCCAACCGCTGAATGTTTCGGGGAATGTTCACTTGACCGCCCAGATTATACGCATGCGAATCCGATGCCGCGGCTTGAAATTTAGCTGGAAAAGATTCGTTTTTCGGATGCTTGGCCTGCCAAAAGCTTCCTTTTTATTTCGCCTGCGAAGTGGTCGGCGTCGCGGGTGGGCCGGGGGATGCGGTAGCCGTCAGTCACGGCTAGGGTTAGGCGGATTGCGGATTCGAGGCTGACGCGGTGGCCTTGAGAGACGTAAATGGGCTTAACTCCGGTGCGCGTGCGCACCACGGCCCCGATTCGCTCGCCGCCGGTTTTTTCGTCGACCAGCGGCGTCCAACTTCCGGCCCTTTGCGGTAGCGCCTTGTGCGAGCCGATCAGCAGGCTCTTGGCGCAGCCTATTGTAGGAAGGTTCAGTACCACGCCGAGGTGCGACGCCAGGCCCATTCGGCGGGGATGCGCGTAGCCCTGGGCGTCGCAAAACAGCAGGTCGGGGATCGTCCTCAATTTCCTCAGGGCAGCGAGCAGCACTGGAATTTCCCGGAAGCTCAACAATCCCGGCACGTAAGGAAAATCCAGAGGCAAGATCGCGTGGGCGCGTTCCATCTCTTCCATTTCAGGAAAGCGGTACATCACCACGCAGCCGATGGCCTGATTGGCGTTGCGCAACAGGTTCCAGCGGCCCGCCGGCTTCTTGAGCGCCTGCGATCCCATCAGCAGGAAGGAAGCATCCAGCCCGGCCACCGTGCGGATCTCGTCAAAGTTGTCCTCGCCCTTCCAGTGGGTCCGCAGCGCTTCTTGGATTTTGCGAGCCTCGGCGGGGGCTGCGTCCCACCGGTGTTCGTGTACAACCCCAATTGGCTTGTCCTTCATCCTTATCATCGTATAATGCAAAGGCCGCCCGCACCCGGATGCCCTGCGGCCGCCCGGTCGCTCTGCAAAAGTAAAATTAAGGGAAAATTGCAATGACTCTGCATCCACCACTGGAAATTACTTCACGTGAAGCCAACGGCGTCCACTTCGTGGATGTGCAGGGAAGGCTAACGATTGGCGATCCCAGCGAACACCTGAGCGCGTTCATGCAAAAGCTGGTGGCCGAGGGCGCGCGCAAGGTGATCATCAACCTGAACGACATTCCGCAGATTGATAGCTCGGGCATTTCGGCGATCGTGAAGCTTTCGATTTCGCTGGCGCGGCAGGGTGGCGGGCTGCATCTTGTCTGCGGCGAAGGCCGCGTGCGCGACGCGCTCACCGTTACGCGCCTCGTCGAAGCCATCCCCACCTACGAAAACGAAGCCGCGGCCCGCGCCAGCTTTTGAAGAATACCGCCCGCACTCAAGCCAACCGGAAGTTTCGCCCTTGGACAATTGGCTCGTGTTAGACTAGCGAACCATGACGGTTCCACGCCACTTCTGCCTGTTGGGGGCCGTGGGGTTTCTGTCATTCGCCGCTTTCCAATCGGCTTATCCGCAACAGCCTGCGCCATCCGGCCCTCACGCAAGCAAACCTCCTGGCCTCATCCTCAAGGTCGCGCCGCCCAACTCCGCTGGAGACTCCGCTCCTCCTAAAATTGAGCAACTCTCCGACCTTGCCTCTCGCTTACTCCGCTACACTAGCGATGCTGGTTGCAAAAAAAACGACTGCAAGATACTAGTGACCAATTTTGTTTTTCCAGACGGGAACACCTCTGCGTATGGGAATCGGCTGGCGGACGATCTCTCGTCGCTAATCGCGCAACTGGACAAGACTATAGGGATGGTAGATCGAAAACTGCTTCAAGACCTTCTGCAGGAGCAAAGAATTTCATCAAAATTGCAGAACTCGGAATCTGGGGCTCGGTGGCTGGGTACGGAATTGAACGCAACTCTAGTGTTGGTTGGCGAGGTCAAGAAGATCGAAAATGCTCTGGTCGAAGTGTCCGGGCGCTTTCTCAATGTGAATGATGAGAATCGAATCGGTCCCAGCGCCGAAGTGAATCTCCTTGTCGATCAAGTGGGAGAGTTCTTGCCAACCGACGGCCTACTTCCACTCCCTCTACTTCCACTGCTCCCGGCGACCCTCGTCGGTGAAAAGATATACAGGGCGGGATTGGAGATTAGCGTTCCAAGTTGCAACTCCACGACTAATCCACCTAGCACCGAAGCCGCAAGTAGAGCCAATTTTTCCGGAACTATATTTGCTGAAGGGGTTGTCGGTGCAGATGGAGCGATGAAAGCTGTCCGAATCGTGAAGGGAGCCCCCTTTGGTCTCGATGAGGAGGTAATCAAAGCCTTACGGACTTGGAAGTGCAACCCGGGCACGCTTGAGGGAAAACCAGTAGCAACCTTAATTCCAATTGAAGTGACTATTCGTACTTTCCGCCAGCACTAACCGCCCTTTTTGAGTTCCGCGAGGACCATTTTGGCGAGTTCTTTTGTCCGATAGCTAGCGAATCTCGATGAGCCGATCCCCCGTCTGTAACGCGGCCACGATGGATGGAAGAAGTGACTCGAATGCTGCCAGCAGAACAGATTTGCGGCAATTCCCAAGACGAACCCAGACAACCTGAATCGTTGCACCGGGCCGAATCGCGTGCCGGGAGAAATCTTCATCTTTAGTCACTATCGCCAAGTTATGCTCTGCGGCGTAATTGCAAATGTCTGAGTCGTTGGCGGAGGCTAGTCCGACTTTCAAGACGTGCTGCGCATCGTGTCCTTTGGTGCAGAGATACCTGGCCAAGGCTTCCGGGAGTTGGTTATCAATCAGGAATTTCACGCCGATTGCAGTACGATGTGCTCGGTCTGAAGGGCCGCGTACTCGATGGCAGCCAGGATATCTTCCCGTTCAAGAAACGGATAGTCGGCGAGAATCTCTTCGAAACTCGCGCCAGCGCTCAGCAGGTGCAGAACATCCGCGACACGGATGCGCAAGCCGCGAATGCACGGCCGGCCGCCGCATTTGCCAGCCTCGATGGTAATTCGTTTAAGTAGTTCCCCGTTGGCCATTTGAGGTACACCATGCCACAAACCGATGGTACGGGCAAGTAAACGTCTACCCGCCCTTTTTGAGTTCGGCGAGCACCATTTTGGCGAGTTCCTTGAGACTTTCGAAGACGCCGGTGCCATTGATGGCGATTCCTTCGATGATCGGTTCGCCTTTTTTCTGAAGCTGCTTTTTCAGTTCATCCACAGACATGGCGTTCGGCAGGTCGCGCTTGTTCAACTGCAGGACGTAGGGAATCGTGTCGAAATTCAGATTGTGTTCCTTCAGGTGCTCGTGCAGGTTTTCCATGGTCTCGAAGTTCGCGTCCAAGCGCTCTTCCTGCGAATCGGCCACGAACACCACGCCGTCGGCGCCCTTGAGGATCAGCTTGCGGCTGGCTTCGTAGAAGACCTGGCCGGGCACGGTATAGAGGTGGAAGCGGGTCTTGAATCCGCGCACCGTCCCCAGATCGAGCGGAAGAAAATCGAAAAAGAGGGTGCGATCGGTTTCCGTGGCTAGCGAAACCATCTTGCCCTTCAGATTCTGGCCCGTGTGGTCGTAGATCCACTGCAGGTTGGCGGTCTTTCCGCCCAGACCTGGACCGTAATACACGAGCTTGCAATTAATTTCGCGCGCAGGAAAGTTTATGAAAGGCACGAGTCGTTAGCCTGACTTACATCTCAAACTTATAGCATACGCCTGCAGGGCAGGCCAGCACTCCGACATGCTCCCGCCTAAGGAAAGACTGTTACCAGTGTCGCGGAGAAGCTGCCGATTCTAAAAGGAAATTTTCGCCGCTGCTCCCCTTCGGTTAAGGCTGTCAAACACGGCACCGGCCCGAATAGTTGGGGAACTCTGGCTTGCATTGACGTGTGGCAAAGCCTCTGCTAGCATTCGCGCCATGGCGAAAGTGCAGAAAACATCCTCGGGTTCTTCAGGACGATCGAAAGGCTCTTCGAAGAGCGCCCCTAAATCTAAGAAAAAGAACGTTTTACCTCCACCTCCCCCACAGCGTGGCGGTGTTGAGATGGTGGACCCCCTGGTTCGGGCGCAGATGAAGCTCTACGAAGAGGCCATGGGATTGTTTCACCAGCAAAAATTTCAGCGCTCCAAGCAGGAGCTGGAGAAGGTGTTGGAGGGCCCGAGCAAGGAACTGGCGGACCGCGCGCGCACGCACCTGCGCATTGTCGAACAGCGCATGAAACCTTCCTCCGAGCAGAATCCGAAATCGCCGGAAGAACACTATCAGCGGGGAGTGGCCATGATGAATCTGGGCCGCTGGGACGAAGCTCGGGAAAGCCTGGAAAAAGCGCGCAAGCTGGCGCCCAAGCTGGACCACATTCACTACGCGCTTGCCGCCCTGGACTGCCTGACGGGCGAAGCGGATTCCGCCATGGCCAATCTGAAAATCGCGATCGACCTGCGGCCCGCGAATCGCTTTCATGCCCGCAACGATGAAGACTTCGCGTTCCTGCAGGAAGACCCCCGCTTCACGGAATTGCTGTATCCTGAAAAAGATGGTTACGCTGGGTAAACCTGCTCGCCCGGATCATTCTGTAATCACAAACAAGCTTTTGGAATGCGGCGATTGTCCCGGTCTGCCGGTCGCAAGCCGGCCACGATGGATTGCGTGTGGGATCTGAGACTCCGCGCCGGGCGGAAATTCCTGGACGACTGAGCTGCTCGTGAAGAAAAAGTCGAGGAACAAAAACCAATGGGTTCGCGGTCTGCGCGTTGTGGCGCTGGGCGGCGGCACGGGCCTTTCCGCGCTGTTGCGCGGGCTGAAGGAGTATGTGGTGCGCGGCTCGGATCAAGCGCCGACGCGCGAGCGGCCCATCAGCGACCTCACCGCAATCGTCACGGTGACCGACGACGGCGGCAGCTCCGGCCGGTTGCGCCGGGAAAATCGCATGTTGCCGCCGGGCGACATCCGCAACTGCATGGTGGCGCTGGCCAAGGACGAGGCGCTGCTCAGCCGCCTGTTTCAATACAGGTTTCAAGCGGGCCGAGGGCTGATTGGCCACAATTTCGGAAATCTGTTCCTGGCCGCGTTGACGCATGTAACCGGCGATTTCGCCGAGGCGGTTCGCGTGTCGAGCAAAGTTCTGGCGATTCGCGGGCGCATTTTTCCCTCCACTCTTTCCAACGTTCACCTGGTCGCGACGCTCATCGACGGAAAGCGCATCCAGGGCGAGACGAGCATTTCGCGAAGCAAGACTCCCATCCGCAAAATTGAGCTCAGCCCGCGGGGAGCACGCCCGCTTCCCAAGGCCATCGAAGCCATCGAGGAAGCCGACCTGATCCTGATGGGCCCGGGCTCGCTCTATACCAGCGTGATTCCCAATTTACTGGTTCCCGAGATTGCCCAGGCGGTGGTGCGTTCGCGCGCGCCCCGAGTGTATGTTGCGAATTTGATGACGCAGCCCGGCGAAACCACCCACTACACACTCAGCCAGCACCTGCGCGCGATTGAAAACCATGTGGGGAAACGCGTCGTCAATTACGTGGTGGCGAACCGCAAGCCGGTGTCGCCGGAAGTGGCGCGGCGCTATCGGGTGGAGGGCGCCGAACCTGTCGTGGTCGACAGCGCAAATGTCGCCAAGATGAAAGTTCGCCTGGTGGCCGATAATCTGCTCGAAGAGCACGGCGTGATTCGCCACAATTCGCCGCGCCTCGCTAGCCTGCTGGTAAAGGAATTCCTGCGATCCTGAGGTGCCGCTCGTCGTATTACTTTGTGTTCTATCGGCGTCTCTACCGCGCAGCCAAAATTCCGGTTAACATTCTTTGTGCACTGATTAATTTTCCATGGAGCGAGTTCATGTCCACTTTCGGCCTTATCGAGTACAAGGACGCCAATCCCGCCGTCAAAGCGGTTTACGACGACATCATGGCGACGCGCAAAACCGACTACATCAATAATTTTTGGAAGGCGATCGCGCACGATCCCGCGCTGCTGAAGCGCACCTGGGAAGACCTCAAATCCATCATGGGGCCCGGCGCGATCGATCCGCTGACCAAGGAACTCCTCTACATCGCCGTCAGCGTCACAAATAATTGCCACTATTGCATCGCTTCCCACACGGCGTCGGCATTTGTCAAAGGCATGACGCCGGAAATGTTCAAAGAACTGCAGGCGGTGATCGGCATGGCCAACGAAACCAACAAACTGGTCACCGGGTACCAGGTTGCTGTGGATGCCCGCTTCCAGCCGCCGCTGGACTTAAACAAAAAGTAGGTCCTCGCGAACTTTCCGCAACTTGGATAAACCGCGCCCCACGAACAGCTTTCAGCCAGTTTTCTGTTCCAAGTTGTACCTTCACTCTTCGCGCACAATGTATCCACCGTAGTACTTGCGTACTATATGGACCCCTCCCCCGCAATCCCACCATATAGAGGTAGAACCGGGAAGCCCGCAGTGCGGGCCTGTCCGCACAAGTCCAGCCTAAGTGAGTGGCTTATGACACCCATTGTGAAAGACCCAGAGAACGCGGCCGCGCCAACAGCTCCCAGTATCCCCGCAGCGCCCGCGTCCAATGCGTCCGCGCGCCCGCAACCCGTTGCGCTAGAAGTTCCTGTTACGGTAAACGGCGCCCGCTCCGTGGACGGCTCCGACAAGCGCGAACCCTTTTCCGAACGGTCGCAGACCGTGCTGGTGTTTGGTCATGGCGCGGTGTTGCGCATTTCGGCGCTGCTCGCCCCCGGGCAACTGGTGTTTCTGACCAACGAAAAAAGCAAGAAGGAAGTTGTGTGCGTGGTCGTGAAATCCAAGACGGACGGCAACGCCGTTGGTTATGTCGAATTGCGTTTCACGGAACCGGCTCCCGGATTCTGGGGCATGCGTTTTCCTTCGGATACGGTGCTGCCGCAAGCCGCGACGCGTCCCGGAACGCCTGCGCCGGTGGCCGCGAAGCCCCCAGCCGTAGTTCCTCCGGCAGCGGTTAAGCCGATAGCCGCTGTGCCTTCGGCGCCAGCCGGAATCTCACCGGAAATTCCCAAGATCCCGGCAGTTCCAACACATTCTGCGTCTCCCGTTTCTCTGCAAGCATCACCTGTTGCCGACGCGGCAGTTCCGAGTGTCGCTTCCTCGCCGCTTTTCGCTCCCGCGGATTCGAAGCCGGTGAAGTTAGCTTCCTCAGGCTTGAGTTCGGCATCCTCGAATCAATCGACCGATGAACTGAAGCAGCAAGCGGCTCGTTTGCAGGAGCAACTCAGCTCACTGTTGTTCGCCGAGGCGCCGAAGCCGGCCGCATCCACGCCGCCCGCGCTCGAAGGCACGACCGCCCCCGAACTGGCTAAAAAAGTTTTGGACCTCACGAATTTTTCCTCGGAGCCGGTGGGGAGCCTGCCCGTGAAGAGTGTGCCTCCTCCATCGAAACCCGGACCGTCTTCGCTCGAGGTGGAAGAGATCAAGATTCCTTCCTGGCTGGCGCCGCTGGCCCGTGAATCGGAAACCCAGACTGCCGTGGAAAGCTCCCAGGAGCTGTCTAATTCGTTCCCCGAATTGGAAGCGGTGGCTGCCGAAACGCCGGAAAACGGATTCAGCGCAGACGCGCAGGAATTCACTCGGCGGCCCGAAGTCGCCATCTTTGGCGGGCAGTTGCTTGGGGACTCTTCGCAGCCAGCGGATGCGGTTCCTTCCAAGTCAAGAACCGGACTTTTGCTGGGCATCGCCGCTTCATTGCTGCTGATTGCGGGAGGCGTGTGGTATTCGCGCCAGCCTGGCAATGCAATTTCCGGGATTCTCGGCGGAACCTCTACTGCTTCGCAGCCGGCCGTTTCACCTGCAGCGGTGTCAGCCCCGGAGCCGGAAGTCGCCAGACGAGTTACGCGTTCGGAATCTGCGGCGTCCAAATCATCGTTGACACCGACTCCGGTCAATCCACCGGCCCCGGTGGTTACCTCAGCCGCGAAAAACACCCCGCCGGCAGCAGCGCCCCGAAGCACGAATTCGATTGCCACACCGAACGCGGTTTCGAGTCCGCGCAGCACGCCAGCGGTGGAAGAGCCGAAAAAGCCTGCCTTGGGCGATGTGCACCTTGCGACTCCGGTGATCAATCGGGGAAAGGCCTCCTCCACGACGGGCGACTCCGAGCCAACCATTGAAATTAGCGAGAGCACAAACACCTCTGTGCCGGTCTCTGGATTGGGTTCGTCTCATCGCGCCGAGCCGGCCGCCCCTGTGCCGATCGGCGGCGATGTGAAGCCCGCGAAACTGCTCAAGTCCGTTCAGCCGATCTATCCATCCATGGCCAAGTCGCAGCATGTGTCGGGCAATGTTCAGATTGACGCGTTGATTGACGCGGATGGAAACGTCAGCGCCATGAAAGTGCTCTCCGGTCCGGCGCTGCTTCGCGAATCGGCACTGGCGTCGTTGAAGCAATGGAAATATCAGCCCGCCGAACTGGACGGCAAACCGACGTCCATGCACCTGACGGTGACGCTACAGTTCCGCGCACAATAGAAACAATTAAATTCATCGATAGGCAGCGAACCTTGTTGGCTGACTAGCAACCGATCGTGGCGCTTGTTCTGCCCAGTCGCCTTGCAGACTGAGTTTTCCCTTCGTATACTGGCCTCCCGGCCAATTTTCGGGCCCGACGGGTGGGTAGCCCGCTCGCGACCTCCATTTTGGCCTCACATTTCACGCCTGCGCGAATCATACAGGCGCACTACGCTGTACAGCCGGCCGCCCCGCGAGCGGTCCTGGCAAAGGAGAATTTTGCATGCCTCACTCGCCTGCACCGGAAGAGATGAATGTCTACCAAAACGCCGAAGCGCGTTTTGAGGTGGCAGCGAACAAGTTGGGACTTGAGCAGGGAATCTATCGCTATCTCAAATATCCGGACAAGGAAATCACTCTCTACATTCCCGTCGGGATGGATAACGGGCAGCTGGAAGTTTTCACCGGCTATCGCGTGCTGCATTCAACTGTGCGTGGCCCCGGGAAAGGCGGCATTCGATTCGCGCCGGACGTCAGCATTGACGAAGTGCGCGCTCTCTCCGCATGGATGACATGGAAATGCGCCGTGGTGGACATTCCTTTTGGCGGCGCGAAAGGTGGCATCATCTGTGACCCGCGTAAGATGTCCCGCGGCGAACTTGAACGGCTCACCCGCCGTTATACGGCCGAGCTCTCGGACTGGCTTGGGCCCGAGCGTGATGTTCCGGCGCCGGACGTCGGCACCAACGAACAGACCATGGCCTGGGTGATGGACACCTATTCCATGCATGCCCGCCAGGCCACCACAGCTGTGGTTACCGGCAAACCCATCGAGCTTGGCGGGTCTCGCGGACGCCGCGAAGCCACCGGCCGCGGCGTGATGATTTGCGTGGATAAGGCCTTGGCCAAGCTGGGCATGAAGAAAGAAGCCACCCGCGTGATCATTCAAGGCTTCGGAAACGTCGGCTCGCTCGCGGCGGACCTTATGAAAAAGGCCGGCTACAAAATCATTGGGCTCGCCGACATCGGCGGCGGCTTGTACAACGAGAACGGCTTTGACGTGCCCAAAGTGATCGATTGGGTTTACACCCAGAAAAAGCCTCTTCAAGATTTCCCGGGCGGCGGCACCAAGATGAGTTCGCGCGACGTCCTTTTCCAGCCTTGCGACGTGCTGATCCCCGCGGCGATCGAAAATCAGATCACCGAGCAGAACGCTCACCAGGTGCAATGCAAGATTCTTTGCGAGGGTGCCAACGGCCCCACCACGTGGCAGGCGGATGCAATCATTGACGCCAAGGGAGTCTTTACAGTGCCGGATATTCTCGGCAACGCCGGCGGCGTAACGGTCAGCTACTTCGAATGGGTGCAGGATCGCCAGGGTTTCTTCTGGCGGGAGAGCGAAGTGAACGAGCGGCTACTAGACGTCATGGAACGCTCGTTTGACGAAGTGGTTCGCTACGCGGAAACGCACAAGGTAAACAACCGGATCGCCGCCTATATGCTGGCGATTGACCGCGTGGCCACCGCTCTGAAGCTGCGCGGCATTTACGCATAATTTGCGCTTGGCTTTCTCAGCCACTCGGCGTACTCTCTCAGCCAGAAGTAGCGGGATATTGAGATTTCGATTCGGTTCGAATCGTCCCTCGGCCGAGGAAAGGGTCCGCCAAGTGGCCACGGACTCGACCCCTGAAGTTCCTGGAAGACTGGAAGAGCAATACCGGCGCGAGATATGCCTTGTGGGCCGCTGGATGTATGAGCGTGGCCACATCGTTGCCTGCGAGGGCAATCTTTCGATACGCCTTGACGCCAATCGCATCCTCACCACACCGACCTGCATGAACAAGGGCATGATGTCGCCCGAAGACCTGGTCATCATGGATATGGACGGACGGCACCTGCAGGGCGACCGGAAAATTTCTTCGGAAGCCGGAATGCACCTGCTGTTTTATCGCATGCGCCCGGACGTGCAGGCGGTTTGTCACGGGCATCCGCCAACGGCGACGGGGTTCGCGGCGGCGGGAGTGGGGCTCGACCAGGCGCTGCTGCCCGAGGTGGTTGTTTCGCTCGGGAAAATCCCTTTGGTGCGCTACGCCACGCCAGGCACGCCCGATCTTGGCGCTGTCCTTGAACCTTATGTTCCGCACTACGATGCGCTGCTGCTGGCAAATCACGGGGCGGTCACCTGCGGACCCGATCTCGAGACGGCATTCTTCCGGATGGAAACGCTCGAGCATTTTGCCAAGATTGCGTTCACCGCGAAACTCTGCGGCGAACCGCAACTCCTGACGACGCGGGAAGTTGCCAAACTGATGGCCGCGCGCGCGCGGTATCACGTGAGTCCTCCTCCAGGCGGAGGCGCGGAGCTTCCGGAAACCTGCGACGGCGGCGAGAATGAAACCGACGAAGTGACGCTTACGCGATCCGAGCTGGACGCTCTGGTCGATGAAGCAGTGCGCAAAGACCGCGCACGCCGCTGAGATCGGCCCTGCTCTAATTTGCAGAGTTCAGATACCCGCTCACTTGTAATCCACGTCCAAGCAGAGAAGGAGGGTTATTCCCCATGACAGCTCGTCTCGATTACCGCAAATTCGCAAAAGAACCGTTGAAAGCCATGTTCGACCTGGAAGCGTATCTCGGGCAATGCGGGCTGGCGCCCGCCCTTCTTCACCTGATCAAGCTTCGCGCGTCGCAGATCAACGGCTGCGCCTTCTGCATTGACATGCACTGGAAAGACGCGCGCGCCAACGGCGAAACCGAGCAGCGGCTTTATGGACTCGACGCCTGGCGGGAATCCCCTTATTACACCGATCGCGAACGCGCGGCGCTCGAGTGGACGGAATCGCTCACTCTGATTTCGAGCACCCACGCGCCCGACGAAGCATTCGCCGCTGTGAAGGCGCAGTTCTCGGAAAAAGAGATCGTTGACCTGACCTATGCCATCTCGGCGATTAATTCCTGGAACCGGATTGCGATCTCTTTGCGCGCCGTGCCCGGCCATTACCAGCCCCCGCAAAAATCTTCCGCGGCAAGCTGAAGGTCCCGGAATTCCTGATTGTTGGCACCGATATCGAGGCCGCATAATCTTAGGGGCCTGTGCCTGATAGCGGGCGTTAAGAGGTGGCGGAATGTCTGACCATAAGGCGTTTTTCGAGGCGATCCGAGCCGGCGATCTTGCCGCAGTGAAATCCCTGGTAGGCGCCGATGCTTCGCTCGCGTCGGCGAGGAACGACTCCGGCGTTTCCGGGGTGCTGACGGCGGTTTACACCGGGCGCCAGGAAATCCGCGATTATCTGATCGGCAGTGGCGCCGTGTTGGAATTGCACGATGCCGCCGCGGTCGGCAATCTTGCGCGAGTCAGGGAACTCGTCGAAAGCCATGGCGCCCCGGCCGACTCGTTTTCTCCCGACGGATTTCCTGTGGTTGCCCTCGCGGCTTTTTTGGGGCATCGGGAGATTGTCGAATATTTGGCCTCGCACGGAGCGGAGATCAACGCCGTGGCCACGAACGGATCGGGTTACAACGCGCTTACCGGAGCGGTCACCAGCGGCCACACCGCGGTTGTTCAATGGCTTCTGGAGCACGGGGCGAATCCCAATTATCGCTATTCCGCGGGCTATTCGCCGCTCCTCGCCGCCGCAGCGAACGGACGCCTGGACATCGCCAAACTTCTCCTGGCTCACGGGGCCGATCGGCAGGCCACGACCAACGACGGCAAATCCGCGCTGGACCTGGCTAACGAACGGAACCATCCGCAAGTTGCGGCGCTATTCCAGGCGCGCGCCGCTTCCTGACGCAATCGAACTGAGGAAGGGTCGAAATATGAAAATCCGCATTTTGACAGCCGTATTGTTCTTCTCCGCTTTTGGAGCGTTTGCGCAGGATAAAGAAGACGATCGACTGAAGAATTCCTACACGGTGATGAAGGAAATTCTGGCGACGCCCGACCAGGGAATTCCGCATGACCTGCTTAACAAGTCCCAATGCGTAATCGTTTACCCATCCGTTTTGAAAGCCGCTTTCATCGTCGGTGGCAGTTACGGACGCGGCGTGATCACCTGCCGGACCGGCGAGGGCCACAACGGCCCGTGGAGCGCTCCCGCGATGTTTGCGCTCGAGGGCGGCAGCTTCGGTTTACAGATCGGCGGGCAGGCCACCGACTTCGTCCTGCTGGTGATGAACGATTCGGGAGCAAACTCCGTACTTTCCAGCAAGGTGAAGCTTGGGGCGGATGCATCCGCTGCGGCCGGGCCGGTGGGGCGCGACGCTTCGGCGGAAACCGACATCGTGATGAAAGCGGAGATACTTTCCTATTCCCGTGCACGGGGCGTGTTTGCCGGCGTTTCCCTGGAGGGTTCGACGATGCGCTCCGACGACGGCGCGAACAAAGCCCTCTATGGCAAGGAACTTAGCGCCAAGCAGATTGTGCAAGGAGGCGCGGTAAAAATCCCGGCCGCGGGACTTTCACTGATCCACCTTCTCGACAAGGCGTCTCCGCACCACGCGAAATAAATTGCCGGCCCTCGTCGCGTTGACACCATCGCGTCCGAGCGGCAATACTTTGACTCGATGATCGGACTCCTGCGCGGGCGGTTGCTCGAAAAGAGACCAAACCAAGTTATCCTTGATGTGGGCGGTGTCGGGTATTTGGTGGCCGTGCCGCTCTCCACTTTTGCCGCGCTCGGCGATCTCCACGCTGAAGTGACGCTGTTGATCCACACGCATGTCCGGGAAGACGCGCTGGCGCTTTACGGGTTTCTCTCTGCGCGCGAAAAGCATTTCTTCGAACTGCTTCTGGGGGCTTCCGGCGTGGGGCCATCGCTGGCGCTGAAAATTCTTTCGGGGATGAACGTTGAGGAGTTGGTTCCCGCCATTCGCACAGGCGATCTTGCACGGCTAACGAAGATCCCCGGCGTGGGGCGGAAGACCGCCGAACGAATGGTCGTTGAACTCAAGGACAAGCTGGAGGCTGTGGCCATCGAGACGGAAAAGCCCGCGCCTTCCTCGCCGGCGGGTGTTGAGGCCGACGTTAAATCCGCGCTGCTCAATCTTGGCTACGATGAACGAACTGCGGAAGCTGCGCTGGCGGAAGCCAAACGTGAAGCTGGCGCTTCCAACTTTGAAAAACTGCTTCGTGTTACGCTGGCAGCGCTCAGCACGCCTGCGCGAAAGTAAACCCGAACCGGCCGGATTTTCCGGCGAAAGGTTAAGTGGCGGAGAAATGGCGGAATTCAGCCAGAAAAAAGCGATTGCACACGGCGATGGGCATGCTCCCGATCGGGCGGAGCGCATCGTTGGCGGAGCCCCGCTCGATGACGACGCACGCCTCGACGCCAGCGTCCGCCCGAAAACGCTCGCTGAATACATCGGCCAGAAACGCGTGAAGGAAAACATCGCCATCGCGATTGAAGCAGCCCGCACGCGCGGCGAAGCGCTCGATCACGTGCTGCTTTATGGGCCTCCGGGGCTTGGAAAAACAACGCTGGCGCAAATCATCGCGAACGAACTGGGCGTCGTCATCAAGACCAGCGCGGGGCCGCTGCTCGAGCGAAAAGGCGATCTTACCGCCATCCTCACTTCGCTGGAAAAAAAGGAAGTGTTTTTTCTCGACGAGATTCACCGCCTGCAGCCTGCCGTGGAAGAGGTGCTCTACCCCGCGATGGAGGATTTTCGCGTGGACCTGGTAATTGGACAGGGCCCCGGCGCGCGCATTCATCCGTTTCACCTGAGCCAGTTCACGCTAATTGGCGCCACAACCCGCGCCGGGCTGATCACCGCCCCCTTACGCTCGCGTTTCGGCATCGTCCATCGTCTCGATTTCTACGAGCCGGAGGAACTGCTGATCATCCTGCGCCGCTCGGCGAAAATCTTGAACATCCAGATGGACGAAGCCGGCGCCCAGGAAATCGCCGGGCGCTGCCGGGGCACGCCGCGCGTTGCGAACCGGTTGCTCCGCCGCGCGCGCGATTACGCCGAAGTGCGCGCGGCGGGACGCATCACCCGCGAAGTGGCCCAGGAATCCCTGCGGATGCTCGGTGTGGACGAGCACGGCCTCGACGAAGTTGATCGCAACCTCATGATTGCCCTGCTGGACAAATACGGCGGCGGGCCTGTGGGCGTTGGCACGCTGGCCGCGGCCCTCAGTGAAGAAGAAGACGCGATCGAGGAAATGTACGAACCCTACCTGATGCAGATCGGCATGCTGGACCGAACGCCGCGGGGCCGAGTCGCCACCGCCCGCGCCTACGAATATTTCGGCCGCGAACTGCCCAAACGCCAGCCCCGCCTGTTCTGAATATTCGACAGTCCGCCTGAAAATTCCAGGTTGACGCCCGTTTAATGAGAGAGTAACGTTCAGCCACTTCCCCCGGGATGCATTTTCACGGAGAAAATCGTGGCCAGACGCCAGTTTCTTTCTCAGTTGTTGGGATTGCCGTTTTTGCCGTTGGCGGCGAAAGCCGAAGAACCGAAGAAATCCCTCAAGATCATGATGAAAAGCGCCTGGGGCACCGATGATCCTACGCGGGCTTCGTTCGTCTTCTCGCACGGATTCGCGCTTAGCGAGGCTGGCCACGATGTGCAGATTTTTCTTCTCGGGGAAGCTACCTATTTAATGCGCAAGGCCACTGCAAGCTCCGTGCTTCCCGTGGGATGGCCGCCGCTCGCGGAGACGCTGGAAAAGATTGCCGCCAAGCACATTCCCATTTTTGCTTGAGGGGCCTGCAGCCGGGCGCGTGGCGTCTCGGAAACCGACCTCAGCAATTGGGGAGCAAAGTTTGGAACTCCCGCGATCTTTGTGAGCTTAGTCGAGTGGGCCGACCGCATCATCGTCGAGTAGGCCTGACTGTAGACAGCCGGCCCGAGCCAAGGACATCCCGCTAATTGTGCTTCAAGAACTGGCCCTTGCTGCCGGTGAGCGAGTTATAGAGCGTCTCGATGAATTTGTCGGCATCCAGAAACCCGCCGGACCATTTCGCCCACGGCGCCAGGATTTTCTCCTGTTTCATCTGGTCGAGAGTCTTGTGCTCGTCGATCGCCTTCTGCACCGCAGCTGACGTCTCCTTCAGCATTTTCACGAAAACACGCACGTCATCCAGGTTGGAGAGCGCGCCGTGGCCGGGAATCACCTTCACATCGGGAGGCAGTTGCGCCGACACCTTTTCCATCGCGGCGATCATGCCCTGCACGCTGCCGCCGCTCGAGACGTCAATAAAGGGAAAGCCGTAGCGGACGAAATCGTCGCCCATGTGCACCACGTTGTTCTTGGGGAAGAAAATAATCGCGTCGCCGTCGGTGTGGCCGGCGGGGAAATGAAGTGCGCGGATATCCTCGCCATTCAGGTGCACGGTCACGTCGTGTTCGAAGGTGATTACCGGCAGCGCACCCTTCGGCGCCGGCTTGGCCTCCATCTTGATGGAGCCGCCGTTGCCCGCGGTTCCCCCGGTCTCCAGGCGTTTGCGCACATTGTCCTGAGCAATTACGGTTGATCCGGTATTCGCGAAGGGTTCGTTTCCGCCGGTGTGATCGCCATGATAGTGGGTGTTGATCACGAATCTCACCGGTTTGTCCGTAATTTTCAGATTTTTCAGCGCGGCCTGGATCTTGTCCGCCAATGGAGCGTACTGGTCGTCCACGATCACGATTCCGTCTTCGCCCACGGACGCGGCGATGTTTCCGCCTTCGCCCTCCAGCATGTAAATGTTCCCGGAAACTTTGGTGACCTTGATTTCTACTTTGGAAAAATCCTTCTCCTGGGCTCGCAACCCGCCGCAAACCACGAGAGCTGTACTCAAAATATATGCCAACTTTGATGACTGTGCGCTGACTTGGATGTTGTTCATTTGGTTCCGTTGCCTCCCAAACACCACGGAATTCTATCATTGCGGGCAACCACATCCGGTTAAAACGGGAAGAGAAGTAGATTCACGGCACACCCGCGCAATTCGCACCCGCTGGCTCTTTTCGGGTAAGGTATCTTCAGACTACAGAAACTTTATCGGGGACGAATTTATTCTGAACACCTGGAAACTTTCTTGACTGATTCTTCCGCCACCCACTCCGCACCCGGAAGTTCCCGGCGATTTGCGTTTCTGGTCGCGTCCGGGATATTTCTGAGCCGCGTAGCCGGTTTGATTCGCGATCGCGTGTTTGCCCACTACTTCGGCAATTCCGACGCGGCGGACGTGTTCAAAGCCGCTCTCCGCATCCCGAATTTCCTGCAGAATCTTTTCGGCGAAGGGGTTCTCTCGGCATCGTTCATTCCGGTGTACGCCAGCCTGCTGGCTCGCGGCGACAAGGACGAAGCGCGGAAAACGGCGGGGGCGGTCGCGGCGCTTCTCACTCTCAGCACTTCCATTCTTGTTCTTCTCGGCGTACTTACCGCGCCGTGGCTGATTGACGCCATCGCCCCGGGCTTCCAGGGAGAAAAACGCGAACTCACGATCTCGCTGGTGCGCATATTATTCCCCGGTGCGGGACTCCTCGTCGGTTCGGCCTGGTGCCTCGGGGTTCTGAACAGCCATCGCAAATTTTTCCTTTCTTACACCGCACCCGTGCTATGGAACATCGCGATGATCGCGGGGATGCTCGCCTTCGGCGCGGGCCGCGCGCAGAATTCGCTTGTTGTCATCACCGCCTGGGCCTCTGTTGTGGGAAGCGCCATGCAGGTTCTGGTGCAGTTGCCAATGGTTTTCAAGCTCCTCGGCGGCCTGAAGCTTTCGCTCGGCCACCAGGCCGAACACGTGCGCACCGTGATTCGCAATTTTTTCCCGGTGTTCGTTAGCCGCGGCGTGGTGCAGATCAGCGCGTATATTGACGCGTTTCTTGCCAGTTGGCTGCCGACGGGCGCCGTTTCCGCGCTGGCCTACGCGCAGACGCTTTATACCCTGCCGGTGAGCCTGTTCGGCATGTCCGTTTCGGCGGCCGAGCTCCCGGTGATGAGCGGCGCGCTCGGCGGCGCCGAGGCAGTGGCGGGCATCCTTCGAACGCGCATGAACTCCGGCCTGCGACAGATCACGTTTCTCGTAGTGCCCTCCGTGGCCGGGTTTCTGGCGCTTGGCGATGTCATTGTCGCGGCCATCTATCAGTCCGGAAGGTTTACCCACACGGACGTGATCTACGTCTGGGGCATACTCGCAGGTTCCACAGTCGGGCTCCTCGCCTCGACGCTCGGGCGGCTATACTCGTCCGGTTACTACGCGCTGCGCGACACGCGCACTCCCCTGCGCTTCGCCGTCGTCCGCGTCTTGCTCACGACGCTGCTCGGATACCTTGCCGCGCTGCCGCTGCCGCGCCTCCTCGGCATTGAGCCGCGCTGGGGCGTCGCAGGCCTCACGATTTCCGCGGGCATCGCGTCGTGGGTGGAATTCACATTGTTGCAACGCGGCATTCGCCGCCGCATCGGGCAGGTGGGCGTGCCTCTCGCTTTTCTCGCGCAAGTCTGGGTTGCGGCGCTGGTTGCGGCGGCGGTTGCACGCGGAATCGTGGTTGCCATCGGGCATCGCGGCCCGATTCTCCTTGCCGCTATCGTCTTATCGGTTTACGGCGCCCTCTTTTTTGGTGTATCAACACTATGGAAACTTCCCGAAGCCCAATCCCTGGTTGGCTTGCTTCGCCGCCGCGCCGGCATAAAATAACCCTCGCGATCTATCAATAAGGCGCCTTCGGGAAATCGTTCGATGATCACGGTCTACATCGCGCTTGGCACAAACATAGGCGAACGCGAAGCCAACCTTCTCCAGGCGCTTCAGTTGCTTCCCGAGTCGGGCGTGCTGGTCAGGCGCGTCTCCAGCATTTATGAAACCGAGCCGGTGGACTATCTGGATCAGGAATGGTTCCTGAACGCCGTTCTGGAGGCGCAAACCGAGCTCGACGCCCTGGATTTGCTAAGCGCGCTGCGCCTGATCGAAGCGCGCATGGGCAGCAAGAAGGCATTCGCGAAGGGACCACGGAAAATCGATCTGGATATTTTGCTTTATGGCGACGAAACGATCGACGCGCCGGAATTGCAGGTGCCCCATCCGCGCATGCTGGAGCGGAAATTCGTGCTGATTCCGCTTGCGGAGATTGCACCGAACCTTCGCCATCCCAGCTGGAAGTCCGGTGTGGCTCACCTTCTGGCCGGATCGCGGGACACCAGCGAAGTCAAGAAACTCCACGACGCCCCGAGAATTTAGGCCCCGGCCCGGTGCGCAACGATTTCTCAGCTAGTCCGCCGCAGCACCAAGCGGTGCAACGTGAAGGCTTTTGGCCCCAACGCATCCAGTTCGATCTGCGACAACCCATCTTCGTTAATTTGCCGCCAGCGATACACGCCGGGCTCGGACTCGGTCTGCTCCCTGCCGTTCAGCCGCCGCATAAATTCCCGGGCATCTTCCGCGGAAGCCCGCTCACGAAGCGTGGGCCGCGCCACGGCCTCCACCGCGTAGCTGCGCAGTAACTTGCTCCAGTAATGGTTGAACAGGTCATCGGACGCGAAGATATCGCTCCAGGCAACTTCGCCGCCGTAGGCAACCACCACCCCGACCACGCGCTCTCCCTTCAATCCAGAGGTTTCCTTGCGCAAACGCCTCTGAATTTCGCTGACCACGGTTTCGACCGAGGAGCTGACACGGCGCGAGCCGTAGATCCTGGAATAGGATTGCGTCGGCGCTTCGTCCTGAATCGTCGCCTGAAGTTCAGCGCTTCCCACCGCCGGCGCAGGTGCGGCGGACGGCCGGGCCGCAACGGACCCAGCGGTCACCGCGGCCCAAACATCGCCCTGCCTCTGCGTTACCGCCGCCTGTTCGCGCACGCTCGGGTGCACGATCGTCTTCGCCTCGTTGAATTGAGATCCCGCGGACCAGCGCCCATGCTCCACGCAGAAAACGTTGAGAGGCAGCGGCTCCCCAAAGGGCGCCACGATGCGGTCCCTGGCAATCACGCGATCCTGCTTTCCGCCACTGACCAGTTCACCCGCAAGCAGCAGCAGAGGCCGCTTGCTGTGATTCACCAGGACCAGTTGGTTCACCGAGGGGCCGCCGTAATTTTGAGCGACAGGCCGCGAGCCATCGCGATTGCGGTAGATTGCGTCCGGGCCCTGCTCGCGCACGGCCACTTCTCCGTTCGAGAGGCCCTCTTCGAGGGTCAAAAACGCGCTGGTGTCATACCCGGAAGAACTGACCACGGGAAACACGGTGAGGTTTTCATAGCTGATTGGATCCAGCAGGCGCCATTCGCCTGCCTCCTTTCCGGGAGGAGTCGCCCCCGCCGGCGAATACCAGAGGAAACCCAGCGCGGCCATCCCCAATGCCGAAATTCCCAGCAATCCGTGCCCGATCATACTGATTAAAATGCGGTTCATTGCAGCCTCCAGAACGTGCCGCGAGTGCACGCTTGAAGTTGGAACGCAGTTTTGGAATTTTCTTGCAGGGAATTTGTAGAAAGCAGGCGGGCTGAAATGGCGAGGGAGGTGTGTCGGGTCGTTGTTTCGCTAGAATCTTACTTGATTACTTCGTTGTTTCCTATCCTCTCGTATTTCCAAGGTTGTTTCGGTTCTTGTTCTTGCGCATCAAGGAGGTCTGGGCTTCCGTCTTCTCATACTCTGCGAGTTCTTCTTCCGTGTACGAGTACGATTCGCGGGAAGCGAACATCGAATTGGTCTTGTTGGCCGCCTTCTTCTTTTTGCGCGCGGCCCCGAATTCATAGCGAGTCATGCGCAGCGGTCCTTCAATCGCCTTAACTTCTACCAGCAGGTCGCTCACTTTTTCCAGAAAATCATGAAGGTGAAAAGGCCGCAGGACGTAGGGCAGGCGGGACTCTTCGATCAAGTGGACAAACTGGCTGCCGCTCATCTCTGGAACCACGAAAAGGACGCGCAGGCGGGCGCCGTCTTCCACACTGACCGAAGCCAGTTCACGAAGGACCTGGAACAGGGCGGACTCGACGCCGACCATGGCAATATTCGCGATCAGCAGGGAATATTCCCCGGTCTTGAGCTCGGCCTGCAACATTTTGGTGTCCGGGACCACGCGTACGCGCCAGCCTTCGGAATCGAGAATCTGGCGAAGCGCAGCTCCGCTGTTCAACTCATCCTCAAACACGAGAATGCCGACTTGAGGGGACTGAGGACTGGAAAGGGGCGCCATCTCCGAATTATAAGTTGCGGGGGTGTCAAGCTCATCGGGCACAAGAGGTTAGCGACGTAACGGGTACCTGTCCGGTGGTACGGGGGAGTGGCGGAACCCGCGAAACCCGGTGGTAAGGAGCAGAGTTGGGTTTCAGGGGTTTGCGGCATCCGTGGGCTTGTCGAGCATGCACCCTTTCACCAGCATTTTGCCTTCGCCATCCGGCGCATCCTCCTGGAGAAACCCGGTTTCGCCCTTGCTCCACCAAAGTACCTTGCCGTCGGAATAGCGCGTGCCATCGGACGAGGGCGTTTGGCGCATCAGGAAAAAGTGGTCCTGCGTGCGGACTTTCGCCGTGGTGCTGTGAAGGTAGACCGCGACTCTGGCGCCGGTTTCGCAGGTGTAATTAAATTCCTTCCACTTTATGGCCGGGCGAACGTTGTTGGTGGCGCCAGGGGTAGCAGCTGGCTTCGGTGGTGCGGGCGCAGGGGAAGGGGCCTGCCGGGCCCAGGTAACACTGGTCGCGAAAAGACCGAATGCAGCCAATGCAAGCGAACCGAGCGTGATTTTTTCCCTTCGCAGTGTGATTGTCCCCATTGGGTCCTCTCTGTCGCTTTGAGTCTAACGCGTTGTTCCATCGGGGGTATACGGCATTCAGGAGAATACGGAACGCAGGCATGCGGATCGCCGCCCAGGATAACGACACCTACTCCACTGGACGGAATTGGTCAGTTCGTAGTGTTCAAAAGGAGACAGACGATGCGCTCCTCGGCGGGAGAAGCTTACTTGGCAGCTTGGGATGCCAATTTTGCATCCGGAGAGTTGCCATTATGCAATGTCCAGAATGTGGCGGTAAACGCATCCATCCATCAAGGCGTAAGGGGCTCCTGGAAAAAGGAATCTTGGGCAAGGTTTTCCTCAGGCCGTTTCGTTGCGAGCATTGCGACACCCGGTTTTTCCGGTTCTCGTTCGCCAACCCCGCCAGCCGCAGCCGCACGGCAGCTTCCAATTAAATTGAGTTTGTCCGGCTGAATAGTGCCTACCTGATCGCCGCGAAGTTTGTAACGCCGTTTCGCGGGCCGCCCCTTTTGTCTCATCCAGTGTGGATTTCCGCACAGGCGAAGTCGCGCTGGAGACCAGAATCCAACAGTAAGCCTTAAATGTGTCTCTATGTGTACAGAAATGGGGCATTGTGCGTGCCTACTATGGTGCCCACGGTGGCGCTAAGGCGACAGGAACGAATCGGCTTGCCCCTCCGCTCGCAAGAACAGGAGAAAGTTTATGAATTTCTCGGAAATAGGCCCGACCCAAGTACTAATGCTGGTCGCAGTCATTCTGCTGTTGTCCGCCGGAATCGCGATTTGGGCGTTCGCTCAAAAGCGAAAGACACAAAGATTGCAAGCGCAGTTTGGCAGCGCGGAATATAACCGCACGGTGAGAGCCGGCGGCAGCCGTCGTCAAGCGGAATCGTCGCTCGAAAAGCGCACCGAACGCGTCGACAACTTGCACATCCAACCGCTCGCACCGGCAGATCGTGCCCGCTTCATCGACTCCTGGGCCAGGGTTCAGGCGCAGTTCGTCGACGGCCCCGGAATTGCCGTTACCGAAGCCGACAAGCTGTTGGGCGATGTCATGTCCACTCGCGGTTATCCGATGAGCGACTTTGAACAGCGTGCAGCAGATATCTCCGTGGACCATCCGCTCGTTCTCGACAATTACCGGGCGGCTCATCAGGGTGCTATGCGCCAAACGCGCGGCGAGGCCAGCACGGAAGACTTGCGAAAAGCCATGATCCATTTTCGGACGCTGTTTGAGGAGTTGGTCCGCGAGCCACAGGCGGCACACTCTTAAGGTCTGAAACTCCCCCGAGAGGGTTACAGAAAGAACGAATCGAGAGCCGTTTTGGAAAAGCGGACTTCAGGCAGGCTGCATCTGAAGACAGGAGAAAAGAAATGGCAACCCAGAATATTGGAAATGCAATGAACGCTGCACTCGGACCGAAGTGCGCGCATCCGGTTTGTTCGTGCCCGGCTGGCTCGGGCAAGTACTGCAGCGTCGAATGCGAGGCCATGGAAAAAGTGCCGGACATCGATTGCCGCTGCAATCACTCGAACTGCAAGGGCATCACGCACTAATCGCCCCCCAGCGGCAGGTGAAATTCGGATTCCAGTTCAGCAAAGGGAGTTCCCAATGAAAATGCTTCGATTGTCTGCAAATGTCATTACGATACTCGCCGTTGGCATTCTTGCCGGATGCTCCGGCACGTCCGCTTCACCCGATGTCACGAGCAGCATTCGCAAATCGCTCGATGACGCCGGCTTCAAGAGCGTCTCCGTGAGCCAGGACCGCGAAAAGGGAATCGTGACGCTCGGCGGAAAAGCCGTCAGCGAGAACGACAGGTCGCAGGCCGAGTACCTGGCGAAGTCCCTCGCCGGTTCCCAGGTCGTCGCCGATCAGATCGCCGTGATTCCCATCGGCGGGGAAAGCGACGCCAAGGCGGTGAATTCCGATCTGGATTCCGGCATCGAGAAAAACCTGGACGCGGCGCTCATCCAGAACGCGATGCACGATCTTGTGAAATACGCTGTTAAGAGCGCTGTAGTCACTCTGACCGGCGAAGTCAATTCCCAGTTGAAGCGCGACCGCGCCGAGAAAGTTGCCGCGGGAGTGCCCAACGTGAGGCAGGTCGTGAACGACTTGCAAGTGAAGGATCAAAAAGCCAGTTCCACGCAGTATTAACAACCTGTTGGCTCCCCGCACGGAAGCTCATGATGCGCCGCGCGGCGGTTGTGTGGATAATGTGGGGCGTGGCGCAACTTGAAAATTTCCGTCTAAAAGTGTTTCGTACCGTGGCGCAGCATTTAAGTTTTCGCAAGGCCGCGGAGCATCTCTTCATCACGCAGCCGGCGGTGACCCTGCAGATCAAGGCCCTCGAAGAAGATCTCGGGGTGCGCCT
>Ga0210383_10000468_pt1 | contig 37475 bp, 47 predicted proteins | sample IncBWC14OmetaG_FD_160072 | JGI IMG/M metagenome (GOLD analysis project Ga0210383, IMG submission 160072) | Forest soil microbial communities from Barre Woods Harvard Forest LTER site, Petersham, Massachusetts, United States - Inc-BW-C-14-O ... | reverse complement strand
ATCGATTCGCTAGTTCTTCGTTTAGGACGCGGTTAGATCGCGATGTCACAAGGCGAGGAGTAGACAACTATTGGAAGGGAGTGTCAAGCTTGCCTTTCGATAAGCAATTTGACGGGAGAGACCGGCGTGGACTCGAACAGAACCCCGATAAGAAATCTCGCTGGGCAAAAGATCCGAGACCGGAAAGAAACAATGCAGTTCTTAGAGCGGGGAAAGTATGTTGGGGTCGTCGCGGAATGGGGAGGTGCATCTGTATCCTCGTAAGAAATAGCCTGCCGTTGAAGTCCGACATTCCTGCAGTCTTTTCCACAGCCCAAAGAAATATTTGCACCGAGTACTGTTGACAACAAAAATCCGTAAGGCTATATACACGTCCCGAAGAGCACCCTAATGGTGGAACGGGTAAGGTCATCCGTCCCTGCCTTCCTTTAGGCCAACCTTGAAACCAGATTTATTCGCTTGGTATTTGTGTGCCCAAATTCGTCTCGGGAGCAATTATGCGAATCAAAGTCCTCGCGTTCGCAGCTTCATTCTTTTTGATTTCCAACTCTTCTGCAGGGATTCCGCAGAGCCCCTCGACAACCACTAGCTCTCCGCAGGCTGCGACCCTGCTCGCTCAGTCAGTCAAGCTATTAACGGGGCCGGGTGCAGTGAGTGATGTCACGCTGACGGGAACTGTGGAATGGATTGCAGGATCAGACGACGAGACTGGGACGGCTGTTTACAAGTCGCTGAGTGGTGCGCACCGCATGGACCTCAGTTTTCGCAACGGCACACGCAGCGAGGTCGTTTCACCTGTCGATGGTCTTCCCGCTGGCAACTGGGTCGGATTGGATGGCGCTTCTCATCCAATCGCGAACCACAATCTAATGTCGGATGCTGGATGGTTTCCGACATTCACTCTGGGGGCCCTGGTCTCATCATCGGGTAGTGTATGGACGTATGTTGGGCAGGAGACGAGGAACGGGTCTTCGGTCATCCATATCAGCGCATGCCAGCAGTTCCAGATTCACTCAGGCGACTCATCAGCACTTACGCAACATTTGACTCAGGTCGATGTTTACTTTGATCCCACGACTCTTCTGCCAGTCTCGTACTTGTTTAATTCACATCCTGATGACAACGCTCTTCTGGATATCCCAACGGAGATTCGTTATTCAAACTATCAAGCCTTTGGGGGAGCGCAGATTCCATTGCACGTTCAAAAGTATTTCAACAACACCCTCACGATCGATCTCCAATTCCAAACTGTTTCTTTGAACTCTGGCCTTACAGCCGCGCAATTTGGCGTGCAATAAATTCAGCACAGGAGACTACCATGGCCCGCCTGATCCGTGTTCATTCTCTACTTTGCTTCTTGGCTATCGCGGTTGTACAGGTCCAGGCTCAGGTTAAGACTGGCATCCCTCCTTTCGGTTCCTTCGGTAGTGGTCCAGATATCATTAACCTGGCAAATTTAAATTCACACATCACTGTTCCCGTACTTCATAAGCCTGGAAGGGGAACCGCTTTCACTTACGATCTGAGCTACGACTCTTCCGTCTGGTACCCGGTCGGCGTAAGCGGAAACCAAACTTGGACCCCTGTCTCAAATTTCGGCTGGCGGGGTTTGACAGAAGTAGCTACGGGCTATATTTCGTACACTTTAACCTCGACTCTATGTGTAGACAGTCACGGAAACAAGTTTTTTGGTGGCGCTCAGACTTACTCGAACTGGAAGTATCACGATAACTTCGGACGTAGCCATCAGTTTATTGGGACAACACAATCAAATTATTGCACTTCGGTAGACACGACTCTGAACACCACCACTTCCGATGGCTCAGGCTTCAAATTGGCTGCGGTTGGGGATAGTGGCAGTGTCTTCTCGAAACAGGGACAGAACTTGAACGCTCCGATTAATTCAGGATCGGGAGCTGCGACCGCCATCGACAGAAACGGGAACGAAATTAGCGTTAACGGGAGCGGCAGTTTTTATGACACTCTCAGCTCAACCGTCGCTGTGTTGACGGTATCGGGGTTGGGAACCCCTGGAAGTCCAACAAAACTCGTTTACACCGCTCCATCTGGGGCGTCGGCTACCTATCAGTTAAACTACACAAATTATACGGTTGCAACCAATTTTGGTTTTGGCACTTCCATAGGTGAATACAAATCTTCGGCAGCAGTTCCGCTGATTACCAGTATTCAACTACCAGATGGTTCGCAGTACACCATAACTTACGAAGCTACGCCGTCGCTCCCCTCTGCGTCAGCCTGTGTTGCCTGGGCTGGAACTACGTGCGTTACTGCGAGAATTGCATCGATCACCTATCCCACCGGTGGAACGATTTCGTATCTGTACTACAACGCGAACAGTAATTTCACTGCCTGCACAACTGGAAACAACGGGGCATTTTCTGATGGGAGCGCCTCCTGTTTGCTTCGCACCACCCCGGACGGTAATTGGACTTACACCCGCGCGCCAGGAACTGATGCAGCTTCTACGACGACTTTAAAGGATGCCGTTGGAAACGTATCTACCATTCAGTTCCAGGGAATTTATGAAACGCAACGCGTCACCAATAACAGCTTAGGTGCAACACTACTAACAAAGAATACGTGCTACAACGGTACTGGTTTTCCTTGTACCCTCACAGCAGTTACCCTCCCAATAACCGAGCGCGATGTAATCAACGCGGTGCCGACGACAGGCTCTGGTACCCTTCAAACGCGAAATACTACTTTCTACAACTCTGTTGGGGGACTGACGGAAACTGACGACTATTCCTATGGTTCTGGAGCTGTGGGAAGTCTCCTTAGGAAAACGACTGTTACGTATGCCTCGCTCGGAAATATCACGGCTTTTCGGCAACAGGTCACAGTTCAAAACGGCACTGGGGGCACTGTCGCCCAAACGAATTACAACTACGACCAAACGACGCCAGTCGCTGCTCCCTCAAACACTCCTCAACTCATACCCGTCTCCGGTTCTCGGGGAAACTTAACATCTGTTCAACGCTGTACAAATACCTCCTCCTGTAGCACGAATTACATTCAGACTTCGACGCTAACGTATGACACGGCAGGCCAATTGCAGACTGCAAAAGATGCACTCAACAATCAAACCAGTCTGAGTTACGCCGATAATTACTACGTTGATAGCTCTGCTCCACCCAATCCTCCAGCGGCCCAAAGCTCCCCAGTTCCCACCGACGCATTTCCGACGAGTGTCACCCTTCCTGTGAGCGGGTCCTTGAGTTATGGCTATTACTATTACTCCGGCCAATTGGCCAAATCTGCTGATCAGAACGGGAATGCTAGCTACAACCACTTCCAGGATTCTTTGTCGCGATTAACTGCCACGTTCGGCCCCACGGTTTCTTATCCGGGCGGCACCGGGATGCCCTGGCTGGTTAACGTTTACGCCTCTTCCGATATTCAGATTGATTCCTACACCGGAATTGGGGACACCTCGTACAGCGCTTCTTGCACCAACTGCCGCCACGACGAGGCCTTGATGGATGTTCTTGGCCGCACAATTCACGGCTATCTTGTTAATGATCCTGAAGGGCAGACTATAGTCGACGCGACTTACGACCAAGATGGTCGCGCTAAGAGCACGTCTCATCCCTATCGCAATACAAATGACACCACGTATGGCATCGAAACGCCTACTTACGATGGCCTCGGCCGCACGATAAAAGTAACTCATCAAGACAGCACGTATTCACAAACGCTCTACGGCCCCGCGATTGGCAGCAGCGGCAACGCCACGCAAAGCTGCTCAACATCGACTTACGGTACGGGTTACCCCATCCTCTCGGTCGATGAATCCGCGAGGAAGCGTCAGATCTGGACCGATGCTCTGGGAAGGACTATCGAAGGTGACGAGCCCGACTCCGGCGGCAATCTAACTTCGTACACGTGCTATTCCTACGACGTCCTTGGAAATCTTTTGCAAGTTATCAACGGGAGCCAGACGCGAACCTACGCCTACGATTCCCTCTCCCGCGGCACGTCGGTAACGATTCCTGAGCGCGCCAATTCTTCCGGTTCAAATTGTCCAGTTACCTACACTTACGACAACAATAGCAACATCAAAACCCGTGTAGCCCCTGCTCCAAACCAAACAAGCTGCACCGCTCAAGTGACAACGACGTATTCGTATGACGGGCTCAATCGCCTTACAAAAATCAGCTACAGCGATGGGACGACGCCGACCGTTCAATACGGTTATGATGGAGCTGCTCTCAGCGGGTGCACAACCGCCCCTCCTTCCCTTAGCGACCCCAATCCACGTGGCCGCCGCACATCCATGTGCGACGGTTCGGGCGGAACCTCTTGGGCTCATGACGCCGCTGGGAGAGTCTCAACGGAATCCCGCATGATCGCCGGTGTGAACAAAACCATCTCCTACGGCTACAACCTCGATAGCACAATTGGCACCGTAACCTACCCCAGCGGAAAGACCGTTACCTACACGACCAGCAATGCAGAGCGATTGACTTCCGCTAAGGACACTTCCAGCAGTACACAGTTCGCTATGGTTGCCAGCTATGCTCCAACGGGGGCGTTGCAGGGGATGATAACTGGTCAGATCAGCGGCGGCTTTGGTGGTGTCACGGAATCGCACACCTATAACAGTAGCCTCGAATATACGAGCACGCAGGCCACATCAACTGTTGGCACAGCCCTGAACCTCTCTTTGAACTACAATTTATCAGGGGGTGACAACGGTACTGTGACCAGCATCACCAACAATGTAGACAATGGCCGCACGCAGACCCTCGGTTATGATCCGATGAACCGGATCTCATCCATGAGCAGCCAAGCCACGAGTGGCGTAGATTGTTGGGGGCAGACCTTCGCGCCAGATCCTCTCGGGAATCTGGATTCCATTACTTCAACGAAGTGCAACTCTACCATGCTCAACCTGGGTATCGACGCGAACAACCATATCAACAATTCAGGGTTTGGATACGACGCCGCTGGCAATATGACTCAGGACGGAACCTCCGGCGTAACCTATTCCTTTGATGCGGAAAATCACATATACAAAATTACTGGCATCGCTGGTGGACCTTACTGTTACTTCTACGATGGTAATGGTCTACGAGTTGCCAAGAAGTCTGGTGCCAACAGTGACTGCACCGGAGGGACCTTCATAAAACTCTATTGGCGATCGATTTCCGGAGACGCATTGGCCGGAACCGACAATACGGGCAGTGTGACCAACGCTGCCTACAACGAGTACGTCTTCTTCTCGGGCCGCCGAATTGCATCGCGCAATGGCACTGGCACTATCTTTTATTACTTTGCTGATCAGATCGGCACCATACGCACCATCACTACTGGGAATGGCACTGGCCAGACACCAGGCCAGCTCTGTTATGATGCTGATTTTACGCCCTACGGTCTGGAGCTGCCGCACACGGAACGCTTGCAGACCACGGCCTGCCCGCCAAGTTATAAATTCACGGGATATGAACGAGACAGCGAAACGGGATTGGACTACGCCTTTGCACGCTATTATTCTTCGAGCCTCAACCGCTTTTACTCTACTGATCCCTTGGGCGGCTCCATTGGCAGTCTGCAATCACACAACGGCTACGCCTACGTCTTGAATAACCCGTCGAATTTTATCGACCCGACGGGCATGGACACAATTCCGATGCAACCCGAATGTCCTTCGTATTCGAGGCAGGACCATCCTTGTCGATTCCGGGGCGGGGACGGGGGCGGCAGCTGTAATCTCGACGGCGTCGACACCTCCTGCTCAGACGTCTTCGGCTTGCTAAATTCTGGTGCCGCAGGCATATGCCCAGCGAATAATTGCGACGGTCTCCGATTACTCTACGGCCCTGGTGGCAGCGACGTCTGGCAACAGTTGGTGCAAGATTCAACTGTAAGCACTTCCATATTGGGAGTGAATCAAGGCTCTACAAATTTCTGGAAATGGGTAACCGTCGGGGGCGGAGATTCGTCTTGGATGCATACCTTCTGGGCCTTTATGAATGGCTATTGGGACAAGGTTCCCTTTACGCTTACAATCTATTATCCCATTCCTCAGACTAGAGGAATAGTTCAAGTTCAGGTTCCCTTATCAATTCTGCCGAAGCAAGGAGTTGGCTGCGTGGGAGGAGGGCTTGCTTTGGGTAGCCCGAGCGGCAAATATGTGAGCGCAGGACCACTTCTGTTTGGTGACCTGAATAACGCACAGAGTGTTCTTTCGGGATGGTCGTGGAACATTAATGCTCAGACGACGCCGTTTATTGGCTATCAAGGCTCCCTAAATTCGAGCGGACAAGTGAATGGTCCAACCGTAGCCACGGCAAGTGGCTTTACGGTCGGCGGCAGCGGTTCCTACTGCGGACCTATTAATAATTAATAAAAGGAAGGGGGAATTCTTCATGGGTCGTTATTTCATCGTCATCGCTTTCTCTCTCGGAGGCAGCATCGCCGTGCTCCATGGAATCCTGATGCTAGTGACGCCGGGAAGACACAGACGATTTCTCGCTTGGATCGGTGGGATGGGCGCGTGGTCGGATATATTTAATTCGACAATTGAGTCGGGGCTCGAACTTCAGCGTCGGTTGGCTGGTCTCGGCCTGGCCGCGATAGGAATTTATTTCATTTGGTTCATCTGGAAGGGTTAGCGAGTGAAAACCTCCGCATTACTTTTTATCAAGTATCCGACGCTTTTTCCGTCCCTAGCAGGGGTGTTTTGCCTCGCGGTTGGTTTATCGATACTCTTCAAACCCGAAGCCTTCGTCCAGTGGAGCAAGAAACATCAAGTAGACCCGAGCAGTGTTCCTGAATCTACATTGAGAGTGTGGAGGAAGGGAGCCCCTTGGGTCGGTGGTGCGTTTGTTCTGAGTGGGATCTTCGCTCTGTGGCGATCATTCCAGTAAGCCGGGGGTGGCCCCGAGTGGGCGGGTGGCCGACAGATTGACGGTTAGGACGGTTTTGGGTACCGCATCCTCGCGGTGTTCGAGGGTGCAGGTTTTGACTTTTCCCTGGAACCTGATCGGCCAAACTCATGATCGAGTGGTTGACGGAAGCAACAAAATACTCGGCTATAAGTAGATAGCGGACAAGTACTTGTCCAAACTTGTCTATCTGAGAGCGGCCCGAAAACCAATAAGTGACGCCAGGACAGCGGCTGCGAATCACCCCTTGCATCTTTAACGGCGTCAACTCGAGGTTTACGCCACTATCGCTGGGCTTTTGAGATCAGCCGACACCGAATGGATTCTTCCACGGTTGCCGCATCACCACTTCATTTCCCTATAGGCTTTGTGCTCTGGTACATCGCTAGTTTCATTTAGCAGAGCACCATTAAATTCAGCTGCCGCATATTGGGTGTTACGCGGCCATCCAGTCTGCGACATATAAAGCGAGCATCCGCGTAAGTCGGCATTTCTGAAGCAAGCACCAGCGGCGTAGCTGAATGACAGTTCCGCATTCTTTAGAACGGCGTGAGAAAAGTCTGTTTTTTCCAACCGAGCCCCAAAAAGATTGATTCGTTCACAATTTGCACCAGCAAGAGAAACTTTGCTTAGATCAGCGTGCGCCCACTGACGGCCGCGCAGGTCCTGACCCCACAGGTCGTGAACGCCTTCGACGCGATCTATTTCTTCGCCCAGTCGGTTGCGGATGATCACCACGGGCACGGGCCTGGATTTGCCAAAGATTAGCGCGAGCAATCCCATCAGACTTGCTCCTGCACTGGAGCGAAGAACAGCGGATCCAAATCCTCGTCGGTGGCTCGGAACATCGGCTCAACGGGTTCCGTGTCAGGCTGCGTTGTGGTGCGTAGGAACTTCGGTAGGTTTGCGGGGTTTGGCTTTTTGGTGGGAGACGGCTGTGGGTCACCCGATTCGGGAAGTTCAAAGCCAAGCCCAGCGCGCGCCACCATCTGTTTGCGCAGTTCAACATTTTCTGCCAGCTTGCTGTATCGATCTGAAATTGTCTGATCCGCGTGGCCCAACCAGGTCCTAATGATCTCTTCGCTTATGCCAACCTCGCGCAATCTTGTCGCACGAAATCTCCGGAACGCATGAAATCCTTTCACGCCGTGCTTCTTTAAGCGATCCGTGGCCGTTTTGAGATTCATAGCCTGACCACTCCGCGACTGGAACAAGAAGCCGCCAGCTTGAATTTTGTTTGCTGCAACAAACTCCGCAATCAGATCGTTCAATCGCGGGTCCAGGTCGACAGTTCGGATAGCTGCCAGAGTCTTGACGCGGTTATGTTCCTTCCCGCGGTAGATACTGGATTTGACCGAGATTATTGAAGAATTGTTTTCCCACTTAGTCTGTTCTGCAGTTCCACCAACGTGGATGGCCAAAGCTTCGGCGATGCGTACACCTGAGCCAGCGAGCAACCCATAAAGCAGCCGCTCTTGGTCGTTACGCGAGTTCTTGATGCAGGTTTCTACATTCACCCTGGTTGCGCACGGTTGCTTTTGATTCTGAACTTGTGGCAAATCCAAGAATTTTGCATTCCACTGTCTCGGAAACAAATAGTTACCATTCGCGTCGACGGCGCTGGCTACAATCTGTTTCGTGGTGGCAACCAACTCCCCTATGGTCTTGGCGCTAAGGTTTTCCGCAACCAGCTTCGTGACCAGGGCGCGAACAAAGCCATTGTCGATATCTGCAAGCGGAGTGTTTGGGCCAACGATTGGGAGCAACCGCCTGACATAACTGTTGAACACGGAGACAGTCGCCGGCGAGACTGGCTTCCGTTTCCGTGATTCCAGCTCGTGAATCCACGCGGCGCTCTGGGCCTCAAAAGTGTGGGAGACAGCGATAGGTATAATTATTTCAGTCTGCATCGACTTGCCCTCGGTGTGGATTAGGAGGCGGAGCCAGTTGACGCTGACTTCGCTTCCGCTGCTTTATTACTTAGCTTTCTTGACGTACTCCGCAATCAACTCACGAATGACGGCGCTACGCGGAACCAGCGGATGCTTCTTAGCGCGCGCCTTCTCAAATGCTTCTAACTCCTCGGTGGTCATCGTGAACGGAATTCTTTCTTCCGACTTCGCACCTTTCACTCGGGTGTTTCCTTCGTTGGACATCGATCCCTCTCGTTCAAATCAGACGCTAGCGATATGTGGCGCCAAGAGCACAACAAACATAATACAGCATTCATTTGTGCCAGTCTAGGTGGCTTAGGGTCCTTAAACTGACGGGCGCTATGCAGCTTAAGCCCGAGCGCGGAGGGGCCGACTCCGCGCGCGAGGGCAAGAAGGGAACTGCGATCTAGCGAAGTCTTCCACCCATCTCCACAAACCGAGTACGAAAAGTTTTTGCTGACGTGTATTCGCCCAACCCGTCGGAATTTTTGCCTGTGCGGACATAGTGCAATTCGGTCGCAAGATGCGTCTGCAATCTTTCCAACAGCGCATCAGCCAGAGTCTTGGCGCTATGGAACTGCAAGAAAGGCAGCAGCTGAGAGTGGGCCGTGTTGAGAACGTTGTCCGTGGCCCGATCCCAATTGTCTGAATCGAGCGCGCGACTTGCGGGATTGGTCTTATTGATTTTCAGATATTTCATGTGTGAAGCGTCCTTAAAGCGCTTCGCCCACCACACGGCGAGTTCGTGTGGCGGACGCTGAGCTTTAATGCAGCAGTTGGGTGTCGTTTTCGACGGTCCCGGGTTCCGACTCCAGCCAGTACTTCGACATCTCGACCAGCTGTGTCCCGATTTCAGTGCTTTCAGCGTGGCCAGAGCCTGCTAGCGCCATCAGAAACGCTTGAACTCCGTACAGGATTGTCTTGGAGTCCAGGCGTCTGTTGAGCGTGATGTCGGTCAAGGATTTGCAAAGCACTTCCATGTGTTCCTCGGTTTCCTTCGAAATCATTGCGTCCATTTTTGTTGTTCCCTCTTTTCGGAATCGCCTAGGCAATTCGGCGGAAGGATTCGCGTTGGACGAATCCGCCCGACACTTCACCTAGAGCGCTAGTAGCTCAACCTGCAAACTATTCACCGCGTCTCGAACGTTGTTCCGGCTGTCCTGGGCCATGCGAAGGAAGTTCGGTTTGTCCGTGTGGTCGCCTGCTTCTGCAACCCACACGGACTCCAGCAATCCAGCAATATCCTTGGCCATGCCGTGGCTGGAAAATTGCAGAGTCATGCACCGCGATAGGAAACGGTCTTCCAACGCATCCGTTGAATTGCACGTAAAGACAAAAACCGTGCTTGGCGGAAATCCCGTGCCGTCTAGTTTCGAAAGGAAAGACAATTGGGCAGCCTTAGACATCTGGTCGGCCTCATCCACGAGGACCACGTGCAACGATTTTTGCCCGTTGCGCGGTACGTAGTGGCATTGCCTAACCGTGTCCTCGACTGTGGCAACGTTGCAAGACTGGCTAGGGATGTGGTGGAGGCCGGGAACGATAACCCGGCCTGAGCGGTGAACAAGCTCATAGCGCCCCGCTTTCCTGCAAGGTAATGCCGAGATACGCGGCGTAGCCTTGGGCGAAATGAATAGCGCGGGACACGTCAGACTTCGGAAAGTCTGCAATCCATTCAGCCTCGCCAGATGCGTACCGCACGTAGAGCGAAACGTGCGTTGCATCCGGTTCCGCAACATGGTCAACGAACGGTTTTCCGATGCGGGTGTAATTGAGTTCCATTCCCGTGATCTGTTCGGGAACGCCAACGAAAGAAGCGATAGACGCCATTACACTTCCTCGCTTTCCGGCATCGGCTCTTGGCAATCGCAACCCGTGCCTTCCTCGACCTCGAAACCGCATTCAAAACACTCAACGAAGCGAACCCACTCTTGGCGTTCAACAACCCAAGTCTTTTTGGAATTGGGACACCCCGTTTCGTGGCAGGGTATCCCGTTGATAGAGAGCATTTCGCACTGGTTGCAATTCACTTTGCACCCCGCTTCCTACGGGAGATGTGCCCATATTGCGCGGCGTATTCGAGCATTTCCGCTGCCCGGCGAATCGCCTTGCAACGAGCGGAGTAGTGGTCGCCAAGAACGCCGAACATCGTGTCGGACGTGGTGATGTTTGCGGTGAGCAAGAGACGGAGTTCTCTGGCGTGCTTCTTGTCCTCATAGCGCGCGTCGTAGTTAATCACTGGCCCACCCTGTTTCTGGATGGACGCGATGCGAGCGGCTTAACTCCGCGCACTACTTGCATGAAGTGGGTGCCGTTGAATCGGGAGTTATCTTTTGCGAGTTCAGACGCGACGCTGTAAGACGTGCGCAAAATTGCCTCCAAAACGTCTGGAGACTGGTTGGAATCGCACGCGCTGGAGTACGTGGAATTCAGAGCACGGGCAATGACGATGTAATCTTTGCGCGTCATGCTATGCCAACCTTCCGAGCACAACGACTGCTCTTTCAGTTCGCAAAGAAGACTCGCGAATGATGACGACTGGTGCGACTGCCTTTGTTGGTTTGGGTTCAGATGCGCGGAGAGCGTTCGTAATCTCCCCTGAGATATATTTCCAGTCTGTCTTTGCCATGTTGCCTCGCTGGTTTGGGATTGTGCTTTTATCCAGTGACATAAATATGTGCCACTGGCACACAGTTCGGCCACGAGCACGTGTGGTGCCACGTGGGATTCGAATGCAAACCGTTTGTTTTCTGTGGACGTTCAGCGAAGCATGTGCAATGTTGTGCCAGTTTATGTCTGAAACAGGGAAAGCGTGTGCCAGTTTATGTCAGGCTTGAGAGCGGAGTGTGATGGCGCGGCGTAGAGCTTCGCGGCGCTGGGTGCCCCGCTTTGCTGTGAGAAGAGCTTTAGTGCTTTGGGGTGGATTCAGCTTTGATTTGCGACTGGTCTGCAGGCGATCTGAGTGGACTCGCTCCGAGAGATTCGCGACCACCGAGGACGCTGCTATGTTCCGACACACTCCTGTGCTGCCCAAATACGGGCACCTCTTCGGTTTTTTGCTATATACTTCGTGCTAAGCCTCGTTCTTTGTGTTCGTTAGCGGACGTTTTGCGGAGGATAAAGGGCGGCCGGTCGCAAGGTCTCTGCAAGCCGCTTGCATCCCGTAAAACACCCTATCAGGTGGATACCAATGCCCCGTGATAGACGGGTTTGGAGAGGGAAACGGGGCGGGAGACGGCGGGGAGAGTGCCTGGAAGTCGTTGTATATAATGAAGTTATGGACTTTGTGGGTTTTAGGACGATAAGGCTTACCTCCCCTAGAGGCCCCTCCGGGGGCGGGGGTCCTGCGCTATCGGCCGAGGGGGTGGGTACTCGGTTGAAACCGAAGCGCGGGGCTGGAGTACACCGATCGAAGTGGACCCCAAAACGACAAGCCCCCGAAAAAATAGCAGTTCACTGAAGTACACCGACTCGGCGCCGGGACTGGCGATCGAAAAAACGCGGGACTCCGGGTTGCTCTGGGCCAGGATCCGGCTCAAGTTTTCGTCGGGCAGGAAACTCCTCATTTACAAATTCCACCCCACGTGTGAGGACTTGAGGAGGTGAGGAGGTGAGGACTTGTCCAGAAGGCGGAACGCCTATGGCCCCTTAAGAGTGTTTTTATATATATTGTTGTTGTATTGTACTAGTACTATACCACACTACTCCTCACTCCTCAAGTCCTCACCTCCTCACACGTGGCCCCCCTTTTTTGTGTTGAGGAGTAGTTTTGGGCGCGACCGCCCCGCTGGGCCAAAACTGCCACATCCGGAACCAAGGTCAAATTTGTGCGCGCAGCCGCCGCGGGCGCGCCGGCCTCCCCCGCTAGGATCTGCGCGTCGCCAACCTGTATCCTGGGCGCGGCCGGATCTCGTAGCCCGGGGGCCCCACCGCCGCTGAGCCGCCAAGCCGCAAAACCAATCACCGCTGTCGCGTGCTGCTCCACCCAACCGCTACCGAGTTTATCTCCGCCTACCCCGAACCGCGATCCGCGATCCGCTTTCGGTTTGCGGCTCCGGTTGACCCGTTAGCAAGTTCACCCAGGCGCCACGATGCCGATTCCCGTCGATTCTGGCACCACCGTAGCGGCCCAATCCCCGAAAACTGCAAGAACGTACCTGCCAGGCCCGATCGACCCCCCAAATCGACGCGTATGCGCAAATCCAACATTTACATTAGCTTACGCCCGGGATGCTCCTCCCGCGGCCTCCGTACAGGCAGCAGGTCCGCTGCAGGTCCGCTGCAGCTCCCCGGGACGATCCAGGATGGACCTTCGGCCCATGGATATTTCGATGGCCTTAAAACGCCCCGTATTGATGAGTTGGCCTTCAGTCGAGACCCGAGCCTGGACCAGCAAATGGTCAATTTGGCGCTTTACACCGCAAAGTGGATTATTTTAACCGCTATTCAAAGTCTGTAGTATCAGCATGTTACAGACAATTCGCCCCGTGTTCGCCGGGGTGTCCAGCCTTGTTGGAGCCGCTTTTGTAACTATTTAGCCACTCCACGATCTAGGACCTCGTTGATCCTATATCACAAATCGATTGCCCTGCTTGACGGTAATGAGTGTATTAATCACATGGTATCTAGTGGTGCCCTGATTCGTCAGTACTTTGGGAGGCACAACGCGGAAGTCCGGGCAGCCCGAATAGTCGGGATCCCGCTGAAACCAAGCAGCTTACCCCGGAATGCAGCAAACGATCTCCAGAACGGGTCGTAAAACGCATTAGGAAGCCCCAGGACGCACGCAGCGATCCCGGTGGACAGAGTTCAAAAGGAGAAGGATATGGCATCGAAGAAAACCAAGAAGACGAAGGAAAAGAAATTTCCGCCGCTTGCCGGCTTGGGCATCCTGATCATCGGTAGAGTGGTGCAGCTTGCTGGAGTCAAGCGAACGGGGGCCGCCGTGTCAGCAGGCAGAACAACATGCGACGGGAACGTAGAACCCACGAAAAGGCCACATGTACTCTAAAGCGTACTTTATTTTTGCCCCGGCAGGTTGTCGCTATATGTCAGAAAACACATAGGTTAATCGTGACTGGCGAGAAACCCGCATAAACATTGATGAAAGTGCCGGCCAGTTGTCTATCGCACTGATTCAGAACGACTTAAGCAAAGTCTATTTTTGTTAAGTTGTCAGTAGCCGCGACATAGGCGAACAACCCGCCAAGGAATTGAAATGCCCAAACTTTCAGCAACAGCCGTTCCAGCACCCAGACCAGAAACGCTGGTCACCTGCGCCCACGTTTTCGAAGGAAAGGCCAAACCGCGCGTTTCGGTCGATATCAAGGGCGCGAAGGTCGTGTGCGCAAACTGCTTCAAAAGCGAAACCGAGGAGTTTGTGCAGATCGTGAGCTTCGCCGTTCTCGATGCCAAGCTCAACGGCACCCTGGCCCAAATTTTGAATGGGGCCAGAACGATCGATGATTCTCTCGCGTCGGCGCCAGATCCATTTTTCGAGCAGGAACCCGAGCCCGAACCCGACGAAGCAGAAAGCGAAGACTCGGAACCAGAAGAGGACGAACCCGAATTCGAGGACCCGGATGAAACAGCCAACGGCAAACGTCAGGATGAAGCTGGGGCCGTCACTGAAGAAAAAGTAGCCCGAGACTATGTATTCCTAACGACCAGGGAGCTTGGCGAAGACGGTGCGCCAAAAAGGAATCAGCGTACCGATCGTGAGATTCACCAGCAGCTCATGGAAAATCCGACCTTGATTCCACCACGCTGCGAGATCCACAGTACGCCCGGCTGTTTCAGCTGCGCGCACACACTCAGGCTTCTTCAATATTATGAGGATCACCCGGAGAAGCGAACGAACGAGGGTCTTCCAACACCGCCGAAATATAGCGAGACGTCTGCGCAAAGAGTTGCACCCATCACAAAAGTTCTGTCGTTAGAAGAAGAGGTTAAACAAGTCCTAGAGAACTCACGAATCGCGAAAGCAGCGAAGAATCCAACCCAAGCGAAACCGAAGAAATGGGAACCGAAGAAGATTGAGAACCTTCGCCGTATCCACGGTTACAGTGCGCGCGATCTGGCAAGCTGCTTCGACGACCCTGGCTTCAACGATAAGGTTCCACGGACGGACTATCGTCTTCTGTCTTCCGACGAACGAATCCCCGAGAAGCATCTCCACTCAAACACCGAGATCCGAAACATGAAATGGCGTGAGCTTCATCAGCAAGTCACCAACGGGGAACGCGCAGGTCGCCGTCATCCGCAGACCCTGGCGGAACTTCTGAATATGCTCCCGCTGGCCCTGTTCCCGCTATTCACTCCGGGTCAGGTCGCTTTTTATCGAGATTACGCTGGCGGCAATTTTCGTAAGGAAGAGCTAGAGTTTCGCATCGCGAACGGGTTCTACGGCCGGGCAGGATTTGAAACCCAGGACTACCTTGTTGTTTTCGAGAACAGAATAATCGTTCGCGCGTGGCAGCGATTGCTTCTAAAGCCCAAGACGGAAGTGCGGGTCGAGGATTTTGATCGACTACTGCAGGCCGGCCACGATGCGGAGACCTTAGCCATCGCGAGTGGTGCCGCTTCGATCGGGAGCGTCATTTCGGCAAAGTGGAAGGATACACCCGGGAAGACCTTCGGCCTTCGCGGCTTGGATTCGTTCGAGCACGGTGGTCACATCCAATCCGGGGACGGCCTCGGCGACTTCTCCCAAGAAGGAGGCGCAGACCACGACGATTTCAGCGACGAAGGGGCGGCCTAACTGGAGGAAATATGGCCATTTTTCCGTTTGCAATATTTTTTGACAATTTCGTAACATGTTGAAAACAAACACGATAGAAGAGATAGATCCGCGGAAATCAGGGTTCGGACCCCGAAAATGGATGGGTTTTGCCCCTAATGATAGGAAGGGGGGATGCCCCAGGAGCTGATTTTATGTCAAACGGCGAGTTTCTGATCAACGTCGATGGCGACTTTTTCTTGCAGGAAATGGCTGCGACCCCTCGTGGCGGCATTGAAGTCCACGGGACGCGAGTAATCTCGGCGGCCCTCCACTTCAACTTCAGTGAGGCGGAACGGCGGTGCCAACAGTTGCGCCGTCGGGGCTATCCATATTGTGTGACGACCACGATCGATGGCCGACCGGTCACACAGGCGATTCTTCGTGGGGATGATGCCGCGAAGGATGATTTGCCGCGCAGCCAAAAAGATTTGGATGCGATCCCAGCATCTGAATTCAAACGCCGCATGAAAAACGACGCGCCCTTCGTTGGCCGCGTTCACGAGATTTGGAAGTTGAAAGCAGAAGGACAGATGTAGTTGCTGTAAGAAGCGAGCCCCGGCCGCATCGGCCCAGGCAACCAGCAGAACGCAGCCGGACACCCAGGTGATCGGTTTGGTGGAGTGGTCATGACAGTCAGTGAAGAGAACATCCCGGGAAGTTGTTGGGACAGCGTGCATGGCACGTTCAAATTTCAGTGTCGCTGCGGTCGCCAGGAGATCGGACCGTGGGAGGAATCCCGGTGGTTGATGGTTCGCCATATTGAGGAATCCCACGCCGACGCGCAAGTGAAGTTAGATTTGGATAGGTTGGAAGACCTGATCGAGTTTCTGGCACTACCAAGTCCGCTGAATTCTTGGGAGCAGTTGCAATCAGATTCACAGGTCTGAACGAAGACCAGAAAAGGGGTCAAGGGAGCTATAAGGCTATGTCGAAGTCGATCGCAAAAATCGCCTGGAGGCGCACACCGGAAGAGGTCTCCAACCATCTCGCTGAAAGGATTCAAGAAGTTTCAGGCCGCTACGTGGAAGATTCGGACGGTTTGCCGTACGAACCAGAGGTCAAGTTGGAACTGGTGACGGCGGTTGTGCAGGGTGAGAACAAAGTTCTTAAGCACCCGCTTCCCAAAAATAAAGTCGATGAGCTTATCCGAAGCGTTCTCGACGGGACCTGGCAGAGGCCAGCCGTTGACGATAACAAGCCGAAGTTGCAAGGTGTGGTTCCACCCGTCATTCACAGGATTTATGAAATGACAAAGAAGATGGGAGTGGAAGAGACCGAGAAGTTCGTAATGGAAGGAGTGAAGAAGCGCAAAGAAGAGAAGGCTATCGACACCGAAATCGTTCCGATCGAGGAAGAAGGGTTTCACGTCATTAATGGTAAGGGCGCAGTTTTGAAGCGCATTCGCTGGTGCTGGCCCGGACGCCTAGCTTTCGGAAAATTGAACCTGTTCTGCGGCAATCCGGATCACGGGAAGTCCCTGGCATCGCTCGATGTCGTGGCAAAGGTTACAACCGGTTCAGATTGGTACGACTGCAAAAATGCCATGGATCCGATCGAAGTCTTGATCGTGGCAGCTGAAGACGGTTGGGAAGATACGATCGCACCGCGGCTGGTTTCAGCAAACGCAGACCTGAGCAAGATTCACTATTTGAAATCCGTTGTCGCGACGTTAAAGGACAATCAGCAAATCAAGAGAACGTTGCAATTGGATTCGGACGTCAAGTTCCTGGAAAAGTTCCTGAACGAACACCCGAAGGTTCGACTGATCGTCATCGATCCGGTCAGCAGCTATCTCGGCCGCGCCAAGATGGGTGATGAGCAGGCGGTTCGCGATGTCTTGAATCCTCTGGCCGCGCTGGCAGAGAAAACTGGAATCTGTGTTCTCGTCATCATGCACTTAAATAAAAAGGTTGACTTGGATGCAGTGAATCGAGTCGGTGGTGCAATGGCATTCGTCGGTGTTCCGCGTCTCGCTTGGATATTTGCGAAGAAGTCCGAAGACGAATCGGATGACGACGAAGATCCGGATCGTGAGCCCGTCGAACAAGACAACACGATTTTCATGATGAAACTCAAGGGCAACATTGTGAAGGCCGGCAACGGTGGGTTGACGTTCCTAACTGAAGCCCGAGAGCTACAAATCGAGGAAGGTCGCGACTGGATTCCATACGTCAAGTGGACAGGTACGACGCAGAAATCGCTGGAAGAGTTGTCGTCAAAAAAGAGACAGAAGCGTAAAGGTCCCGCGGCAGATAAGAAAAGTGAGATTCGACTGTGGTTGATGGATTTCTTGAAAGGTGGCGCAAAACCTGTAGGTGGTGTAGACGGCATTCACGAGCACGCGAAGCAAATGTTTGGTGCTTCAGATGCAACAGTCGAGCGAGCGAAGCACGAACTGGGTCTGAAGGCTGAACACATTGCCGGAGAGAACGGAAAGAAGCGTTGGTTCTGGTCGCTCCCGGAAACCGATGCGCAGGAAGCGATCGGGTTTTAAAACATAAATCATTAATGAACGACGAACGGGCTCCTCATAAGGAGCCCTTTTCATTTGGAGAACGCAATGGCCAAAACGACCTATCAAAAGCGTGTCCACGATTTTAAGGAAAGGTACGAACGACACCCCGGATCTTTCCACGATCAATTTGCCTCGCTATACGGTTTGTTCGCGCTTCGGACGATTGGCATTCACTTGCGGACGTGGACAGAAAAGCGTTTGCACGAGATGAGGACGAACTACCTCGAACCAGCCGCTCAACAGGAGCTTGACCTGCTCGAAATAAAAAACGAGGAGGCTAAAGAGAGACTCGCCCGACGTGAACAGGAAAGAGCCGAGAACATAGCCGCCGGCCGGCCGAAAAATCAAAGCAAGGCCGAAGCGAAGCTCGAAGCCAAACAACCGGCACCTGTAGACGCCACGGAGTTGGAAGAGCGAATCAAGCTGTACAAAGGGGTCATCTAAATGAGCGAAAAAGAACTGAAACGGCTATACGACATCGCCTGGAATTCTGGTGCAACTCTCGAACAACTCCGCGAACAGGTAAAGACGCAAGAACTCAAGGTCGATGCCGTGCTCCACGGCCTGGAGCGAACACCGGAAAACGTGGCAATGATCTATCGGTTCATCGTTTCAGCAACGGATCTTTCCGCCGCGACGCGACAGGAACTGTGCTCGATCTTAGATTCTTATTTCCGGACGATCTGGAGCAAAGAAACAGCCGACCAATTCAAGACCAAAAATCCGCTAAAAGATCGGTACGATTGCGCCGGCTTCATAGACATCGGCGGAGTCGGCCAACGCGTTGCGAATTCTCAGTTTTTGAGCAAAGAACCAGGACCCCACCTTGTGGCCCAGCATTGTTCGTGGGGAGTCGTATACGCAATCCAAGTTTTGAAAGTCGCGCTCGATGGCATCGAAGTGAACGTCGAGAACGTTCAAAAGCTAAACCTTTCCATCTGCCGGCACTGGGCAGACGACTTGGACGGCTTCAATCGAACGAACCTGGGTGATGAGAGCTTGCTTCCGCCGTCCCTCCGATTGGTTCGGATTTGCATGATGAAGTACTTGAACGAGTTGAATGTCCGTCTCGAATATCCCGCGAATTTTGGGATATTTCACGAATTGCTGCTTTAAGAGGATGTGAGGAAAAACATGTACACGGAAAACGACTACAAAGAGATTCTGGCCAAGTCCGCGGAGTGGCCGAAGTACAGCAAAGCCCAGGCGTTCGACAAGATCCTGAAGTTTCTGACAGAGAAGCAGTACATTCCCAGCCAGGTTTCGCTCAATCGCGCGATCAAAGAACTCGGCCTCCGAAGGGTCGACGGGGGTTCCATCCAATCTGACGCACGCGCCGCAAAAGCCGCTGCCCAGGCAAACTTTGACGCCATTGTCCTGGAAGCCCAGAAAAGTCCACTGACCCCCGAGGAGCTTCGTGAGTTCGGCTCTCTCAGCCAGCGCGAACTGAGTCGCCGGTTCTTCGACGAAAATAACGATTACTTCCGACTCAGGTATTCGAAAGCGATGGCCGAGTACGGGTATCGCGAGCCACAACGTTTCGCAGATGAGGCACAGCGATGAGCAACATTTCCTCCGCCACAAGTATTTTCCCATTTTTCTTCCACCCACAGACAGGTCAGAGGATCTGGCTGACCGGAGTGGAAAACAGAAAGGACCCACGCCGGGACAAGCTTATTTTGACGCCGCTCATGGACGATGACTACCGCGTGGCAAAAAGTTTTCGATACGACTTCTGTGTTCGTATGCGTGAGCGGTTCTCAGAGGATTTGCCGCCCCAGTACGATCTGCACTTCACGCTTTCACCCGGGGATACAACCGAGGAAGTAGGCCGCGCTTCGTCGACAAGCGCCCCCGACCGAGATGGACGGCAAGTGATGATGTACCGGGGACTGCTGGTTCATCCAGGCTGGAACACCCGGCAAAACTGTCCGTGTTGGTTCGTGAAGTTCCCAGGGCACTCGATTGAATCAATTTCCGGAGACACGCCGGAAACGGCCGTCAACATAGCCTACGAACGGAATTTACAGAACAAAGCCGAGCAAGCACCACCGCCGCAGCCCGAACCGGAGCCTGTGGTGACGAAGCAGTTCAACGGCCGAGTTAGGCCAGGAGATGTGAGATGAGTTACGACCGAGATGAAATCGAGAATTACGTAATGGGCTCAGACCTGTGGGCCGGAATGGCTGATCCAATTTTGAAACCCGGCGTGAACGACTCTGTGTTCTGGGATTTGTTGAATCAGAAGTGTCCCGGATTTGCCAAGCACCTGGATAGCCCAGAAAACAGAAACGTCGCCCTGGTCTTGTATTGTCAGAAGGTTCCCGGCAGTCCGATCATTTGTTCAGAAATGAACACGTTGATCCGGAAATTGATTCAAATTGCATATCCGGGATTCGTCGATCCGCACGCCGCACCACCCGCGTCAGTCGATGAACGACCCCGCGATCGAAACGGACGTTTGATGAGTCCGAAAGCGCAAAAGTGGGCCGAGTTCGAAAAGTGGGTGAATGACGCACAGACCTCGTCTCGCCAGGTCGACGTTCGCAGGAACAGCGATCCGGAATTTCGGGAGTTCTACTCGACGATGTTGCGGAGAGAAATCTCTTCTACGCCTGTCGGGGACGCGGTCGAAAACTTACTCGAACCGCAGGCACCATCCAAGAAGAAAATCACTGGTGTTGATGAAGAGGAGTTAAGGCTCTGGTGTCAGCAGTACATAACACTGCCGATGACAGAGGTTAGGAAAATCATGTCGCCAGCGGTGAGTGGTCAAGTCGTGGCGGACCACAACAAGAAATTGCTGGAAGCAGGAATCGCCGCCGGCTTAATCGCATAAGGAGAAACGAAAATGAGTTTTTTAACAGAGTCATTTGACGAAGGGACAACTGGAATCAGCCGGCGCGAAACCCCGGAGACGATCATTAGCAGGCAAGACTTGGTCGATCTCGGGCAGGTGGGAATCAAGAAGTGGGAGAAGAAAAGCGCGGAACTCCTCAGCTGCTACGATTCCGCCAAGCTACGATCCCTCATGGGCACTTTCTCTGAAATAGAGACAGACGTCAATCCAGTCCGAGACCTGCTGAACGAAAAAGGTCTCCACGAACTACCCGAAAGAGATCAGTTCAACACTGTCATCGATGCCGTAGAGCACTCGTTCAATTTGATCTTCTTGACTTTGCTCGACCGGTCGACACTGGGCCGGCTTCTGATCGTCAGTGAGGCGGAGATCACCGATGAAGCGGAGAAGCAACTCTCAAAAATGCGCCAAGATGTCCATGCGTATGAAGCGAACCAGCGCGCGCGTCAGCAAGAGGCCGCAGCGATCGCAGCCGAGCCGGAAACAGTTGTTGAAGATCCCCAGGATGTCTGTGTCAGGGAATTCCACAACCTCGGGAGCGCGGCGTTCCGAGCGAAGTACATTTCAAACACGGCCAATCGACACATCTATGAAAGCTGTGTGTCACAGGGGAGAATTTAAATGACCGTACGATCAAGGAAGCGCGCAAACAACCGAAAAAGACACGCATTGCCCAAGGTGAAGTTCGCCACGCCAATGAGGCCCGAGGCCGGTATCCTGGCACAGGTGGCCACCGCTTTGAGGATGGTGGAAGCCATTCCTCAGGTGACGATAGTCATCCTTCCACCGCCAACTCCGGATGGTATTCTTCCGCGTCTGCTCTCTGGGAGCAATCGGTGAAATGTGCCACCTGCAACGCAGACCTTGATGTCGAGGTCTGTGGTCACGTTGCTCACGATCCAAAGCTGACCCCAGAGGCTCAACTCGCGGTCCTTCGCCAATCATGGTTCCAGCAACCGGCCAAACCCCAACCGCCGGCAGATAGCCCGAACAAACAATCTTAACGATCTCATCCCAAGCCAAGGCGGCCCATCTTGTGTCTCACCGGTGGGCCGCACTGTTTTTTACAGGAGGTATTTGTGGCAAACGAGGAAACAGAAATCATGAAGCCTACCCAGAAACGAACTGACGACGATTTGTTTAAAGCGCTGTGCCTCGGCACTTTGCGCGACAGCGATCGGATCGAGGGAACCCCACGGAATCCGAGGTGGAAAAGGGATAAGAAAAAGAAGGAGAAAAACAAATGAGCGCCAGAATTTACTTTAGAGTGTCGCGCAAACAGTGTTCCGCGCGTGACGAGACGGGCTTCGAGTATCAGCTCCCGAAATCCCTCGCACATTTAAACGTGGGAGATCGTTTTTCAGTCCCAGCCAGTGAAGCGCCGACAGACAACCAGCTTGCACATTCTGCAAATCTCTGTGTCGAGTCTGGTGATTACAGCGAACTTAAACTTTCCGGCGAGCGTAAGCGTTTCGAATCGGAGGGACAGCAATCGGCCGCCGGATGGCCGGTGAGAGTCGGCAATTCAAGCTATTCGAGCGGAACACCAGATAGTGGCCGCTTCTCACACCCGCAAGATCCGGTGAAACGCTGATGCAACCGATGCGATTTGTGAACAAAGAAACCGGCGAAGTCATCTGTCGTATCTGTGGCCAAACAACCGTGATCAAGCCGGTCGTTCGTCCATCAGGGCTCCGGTATCGGCAGGGATCGTTCCGCTGCCCGAGTGAAACGTGCATCGGCCGGCAACGGCGCCGATATCAGAGACGCGGATTGAATCGTCTGCCTTGGGATGACCAACAGCCAATCGAGAACAAACCATGAACGACAAAAAGTCTCCACATAGCGGTCGAGCAAATCAGACCGCGGAATTCATTCTGGCTCAACGAACACCAGAGTCCCTAAGGAAAGGTGGGTTACATACCCAGCATTTAAAAGGAAATCACAAAACAAAGTTTGTACACGATTGCAATCATTGCGCCGAGACACCGGCACAGGAGAAGTAGATATGAGCGAACTAAACGACACGATGCCCGACTTCGAATTTGTTGGCGACTTCGATTTCAGCGGAGACGACGCCTGGTTGCAATTCCGCATCCCGATGCCAGTGCTTCAGGCACTTCTTGCAGGTCCCCAGGGACGCCACATCACGATAACTCGGGAAGAAATTCTGTCGCTCCTGAGAGTCATTGATCGCAATTCGGAAACATCCCAGCCGTACCTGGAGATCGTTCGAAGCTTGCTCAGCAAGCGTAGGAGATAATGTGCCACCGCTTAAAGACGCAACGAAGAAACCAAGCAACATCGGGGAACTGATCCCGCCAGCCACTCCCACTGCGCAAAATCCGCCTCCGATAATTCCCCGCGAACAGCCCGGATTATCCCCAACAGCCCTGGGCCCCGCCCCGGCCGTGTGGACGACGGGCTTTGACTCGATCCGCCAGTGGGTTCGACCCGGTACATCACAGAGCCGCTTTCCCTCACTGCCGACTAAAAGCAATCCTCAGATCAACGCGTCATCGCGCGGGGTGTCTTCGCAGGTGGTTGCGCCCGTCGTCGCGCAGACCTCCACGAACACTGCAAATATTGCGACGAATACCGCGGCGATCACCACGCTGCAACAAACCCAGTTTCAAGGGGTGTGGAGTTCAAGCGTCAGCTACTCAAAAAATGCCAGCGTAGATTTCGGCGGCACTTTGTTCTACAGCCTAATCAACAGCAACCTGAACAACAACCCGGCAAGCACTGTCGGCGTTGATTGGGCCTCTCTCGGCAGCGACACGGGTTTTGCTGGAGTTTGGAATAATGCGACAGCTTATTCAGAGACGCAGCAAGTCACCGCATCGGACGGAAACTACTACATCGCACTGGTCTCAAACACGAACGTCAACCCACTGGGACACCCAGCAACGTGGCAGTTGGTCGGCCCGACCAATCTTGATTCCCTCGCAAATGGATCTGTCTCCGGCAAAACGAACAACACTGCACTGACGAGCGGCAACGTGGACCCGTCGAAGTCGGGCGTCTTGGCGAAGGGCAGTTTTCCTCCGACCCTGTCCAACTCCTATTCATACGTAAGTACAGCGACTTCGGCCACGGTGATGAACAACGGACAAAACATCCTGCGTTCAGATGGTACGACCACGTCCGTCCCGAACGGCTCACAAGCGATTACCGGATTGCTAGCCAGCAAAACTTATTATCTTTACCCGTACTGGGATGAAACGCTTCTCTCACAGAACTTCGTATCATCGTCTCCATCCATTCCAAACTTGGCGGGAGTGACTGAAAACGGTTCGACTGGATTCGTCAGCACAACAACGAGTACCTCTCTAGCGGCTGGTTCAATCGAAGCGTGGTTCCGTACAACCTCCGGTGTTAGCGGTATGTTGGTCGAACTCAATCCGAACCAGACGGGTGCTCCAAACACCACAACCAGCTACTTCGGTTTGGAAGTTCGTGGTACTGGAGCAGTGGTTGGGATTGCTGCGCACGCCGGATCTGTCACAAGCGGCATTGCCTACAACGACGGTGTTTGGCATCACGCCGTAATGACCGCCGTAGGCGGAGGCGGTGCCGTTCTTGTGTATGTCGATGGCGTATTGACCGCGTCTGGAAGTGCAACGATTTCTGCCGTCGCTGCATTCTGGCGCATGGGTAGTGGCGGTGCCACAGGTTCATCGTTCTTTTTGAATGGCACGATTGCTCATGTTGCTGTGTACAACTCGGTGCTCACCGCTGCGCAAATCGCAAACCACTACTCTGTTATGACGGCGAGCGGGCCTTCTGCTTACTCTACCGTGGTTGCAAATGACGGGGCTTCCTTCTACTGGAAGTTGAACGAGACTGTCGGCACCACCGCTGCGGACTCCATCGGCACCAACACCGGGACTTACCAAGGCGGATTCACTCTGAATCAGTCTCAGGCCGTTTTGTCTCCTGTCGGCAGTCCGGCGATTGCGTGGACACAGCCAAGCAGTGGAGCGGCACAACAGCAGAACCTGCAAGGCTTTGTTCCGTTGAGCACTGGGGCAATCGCTGTGGCGACCACCTCAGGCGGCACGGGCGGCGGCAATTCAAGTGGAGGCGCAACACCGAGTTGTTTCTCCGGAAATACGCTGGTTGTCACAAAGAGCGGCAACCGCCGGTTCGATGAACTCACGACCGACGACGAAGTGTTGACGGCTGGAAAGACGTGGAAGCGAATCAAGGAAATCTTGGTTCACGACTACGACGGCCTGGCACACAACCTCGGGGAATCGGAGTTCGTCACGCCGGACCACCTGATTCTGTCCGGCAAATGGCGTGCGGCTTCTGATGTATTCGAACGCTGGCAGCCGTTCAGCGGCAGAGTTTACAACCTGATCGTTGACACCGACGAGGCCGCTGAAAACATCCTCGACGCAACCACCGAACGCAGCTACACACTCACGAACGGCGTGATCGCACACAACGCGAAGATTTTCAAATGAGAGGGGACATGAGAGGACTATACGTTTGTTCGAAAGACCAATTACTAGCGACCGCACGACATATCACAGAATTTCACTATCTGGATTTGCCGGACGGACGAGTGATCGCGAAGTGCGAATTTCGTGATTCACACCACGAAGGATTGCTCAGCGGTCAACCCGGCGTTCACGGATTGAACCACGCGTGCAAAGCCGAAACGATGGACATGCACCCGGAGTTTCACTCGGCGATTGCACATCTGGGCGTGCAAGCGACGGATACGACGCACGCCACGATCAAGAAGCTCCGCAGCCTTCACCCGCTGCTAGGAATATAAAATGGCAAACGAAACTGAAAACAAATACGACAGCGGCACAGGTCATGTAGTCCTACCGATTCTGCACTCGGGGTCCGGCGAGGTTCACGACATAGCAATACCTGCGAACACCGATCCCGGCGAGTTGCACGACGCTCTTCTGAACGGAAACTATCATGGCCCTTCTCCTTACCTCGGTCCGAACGTGGACGCGTTGGGCCACCCGAAGAAAGGACCAAGCCGTTCCGGGGTGTTGGAGAATTCTCCTGAGTTTAAGAAAGCCGCGTCTGCCGTCTGGGAAGCCGCCGGCAGGGGCAGAAACACAAGCGAATCTGGGACCTACCTCGATCAAGATTTGGAGCGCGGCCCAATCGTGTCATCCAACACCGAAGGCAAGATGTCTCTTGTGGTGCCGAAGGATGCGCAGAGCACCCTTCACACCCATCCCGATCATTTTAACGGGACACAGGCAGGTGGTCAGCCTTCGGATGTGGATATCGCAACGGCGAAGAAGCTCGGGAAAAGCGTTTACGTAGTTTCAAAGTCGGGATTGCAGGTCGTGGAGAAGGACGGGAAGGTGACGAATGTTTTCAACAACCCGGATTGGACGACGCGAGACAATAAGTGAGGGATAAATGAAAACCATCAAAGACATCATAAAGAATGTAGACCAGCCGTCAGCTGCCCCAACCCACGTCTACGATCCGCAACAGAAAAAGATCTACACTGCCGAGATGCACGGCCATCTTCGGGCGGTCCGCCGGGATCTGGTGGCAGGCCGGCCCGTGTGGATCCCAAAAGAAACAAAGCCCAAGAAAATTTGACTCGCTTGAAAGTTTCCGAATCCACAAAATGGCTTCGAGAACCGAATCCGGTTGCAACGGGTTCGAGTGAAGTAAGTAGGGAGGAAGCATGCTTCCCAAGTTTTACCTGACGTGGTCCCCTGTCACCGGCTCCGCGAATTACGCGAAGGCTGGCGCTACGGTAACTCCACATAATCCGCTGACGACCGCTGGGGCAACCCCGCATGTGATCAGTGGAACGCCCGGGACCGGCCAGACTCGTCTCGGAAAGTAGAAAGTTCTAACGCAACCAGGCCGGTCTTTGTCCCCAAGGGATAAGGGCCGGCCTTTTTGTGTTTTTGGGGGCTCGAATATTCGCTTTACATTCGTCATACCCGAGATTAGACTTCACCAAATAGGAACAAACTTAGAGATTCTCAGAATACGAATGGCCCCGACTTCAACGGATAGGTTTACCTTCAGAAAGCACTCTTCGGTCGGTGCTGCCGCCGCAGAAGAGGATGAGAAGTTTCTTTCAGAATGCTTTGTCGATAACGGCGAATTCGAACTCTTGGCAGACTGTCAGGACCGTCGGAGGATTGTACTGGGGCGGACTGGGGCAGGAAAAACGGCATTACTGTCCCATCTTATTGATAAGACCAACGCTATCGTCATTAATCCAGAGACTCTCTCGTTCAACTACCTTACGAACTCCAACATCTTGCAGTTCTTCCTAGAAGCTGGCGTGAAACTCGATTTGTTTTTCAAGCTATTATGGAGACACGTTTTTACCGTGGAACTTATCAAGACTAAGTACAACCTCAAGAATCGAACTGAAACAAATTCATTTTTGGAGACGATCAAAAATTTATTGGGGAGAGATCGTCACAAAGAACGGGCGATTAAGTATCTGCTCCAATGGGGTGACCAGTTCTGGGAGAACACGGAGTATCGAATCAAAGAAATAACAAAGAAAATTGAAGAAGACCTGAAAGCTAGTGTGGGCGGCAAATTCTCGTTTGTTGACTTACAGGTTGGTGGTGCTGCGAAATTGGGGCAGGAAGAAAGGCTTGAAATTGTTCAGCGCGGCAAGACCGTAATCAACGGGATTCAGATGCGAGAATTGACCGACGTATTACAGTTTCTAAATGAGGATGTTTTCTCAGATGAAGAACAGCCTTTCTATATCTGTATAGACCGCCTCGATGAGAACTGGGTCGATGAATCGTTTCGTTACTTGCTCATTCGCAGTTTGATTGAAACCATCAGGGATTTTCTTCAGGTCCGTAATGTAAAGATCATCGCAGCGTTGCGCACCGATCTCATGGAGCGAGTGTTTCGCTATACGCGCGACCCTGGGTTCCAGGAAGAGAAGTACCGAAGTCTATATTTGACTCTGCGCTGGACAAAGCCCCAGTTGCTAAGTCTTCTTGATAAACGCGTAAACTTCCTCGTCCGCCAGACTTACACAAGGCGACACGTCGGCTATGCGGATTTGCTTCCAGCGAAAATCGGAAGAGGCGGCACTACTTCTGATTATCTTGTCGATCACACTCTAATGCGTCCGCGAGATTTGATTGAGTTTTTTAATAACGTCATTGAGTTGGCTGCATCAAGATCGGGCATCACAAAGGAGATGATTCTTCAAGGAGAAGGTGTTTACTCAAGGCACAGACTGCGGAGCCTTCAAGACGAATGGATTGGAGACTATCCTGGATTAATCGATTGTACCGGATTGCTTAAGCAGCGAACCAAAAGTTTTCGCTTGAACGCAATTCCACGCGAAGATGTCGAGGAATTTTGCCTGAACTACGCCATCAACTACTACACCCGGCCCGATGTGCTCTCTAGGCAGTCGCGAGCAGTGGCTGATGGGGTCGTCTCATGGAGTGGATTTCTTTGTTCGTTAATGCATGTGTTTTACATTGTGGGCATCGTTGGTCTCAAAACTGAGACTTTCGAATCCTACCAGTGGGCGCACCAGGGACCGTCAACGATTGTTGCTGATACGATCAGTTTGGAAACCAGCGTGAGTATCCATCCAATGTTTCATCGAGTGTTGGGCATCAGGCCGTCATGATTTTTGTACCAATTTGTACCGAGACTATCCGTTTCGTCCATTCTGTCCCTTTTGTCCTCTAGCAAAATCAATAACTTGCGTGTTATCAATAGGCCGTTTGTGTTCGACTTCCACACGCCTCCGCCAGATATTCAGAAATAAGGACGAAGAGGGGACCCACCCTTTGCGAAATGCGCAAAGGGTAGGCCACCCAAGGAGGTTTTCAATCAGCGTTGTGCTGAGTGGGCGCTTTTTGGAGCCGGGAAGTTCGCCTGGGCCCACGGGGAAAACTTCGTTGGTTGGCGGCCTGCGATTTTGTTTGCGAGTGCGATTTGGTCGCGCGAATCGGAACCCAAGTAGGTGTGTGCCTGGAAATAGCCGAACATTTCGGCTATCTCGGCGGCCCCGGGAAAGAGACCCGCGAAGACTTCATTTGGAAGTTGGTTGACAGAGAAATTGTGACCCTGCCGATTCAGCGTTGCGACGACTTCATTGAAGCTTAGGAAATCGCCGGCCAGGGGTAGATACTCGCCGTGACCCGCCAGATCGGGGTGGGTGAATGCCCCGGCGACGGTGTCACCGAGTTGCGTGATGTCACCCATGTGAATGCTTCGGACGGTTGGATCAATGGGAAGAGTCCAGCCCAGGGAGCCGTCAGGCTGTTTTTGCGGGGCAAGAACGCCGGTAAGGTTCTGATAGTAGAACGGCGCGATGACGAAGGTATGATTCGCGAACCCGGCTTCTTTCACCAGGCGATCCACCTTGGCCTTGTCGGTAAAGTGGGGAACGCGAAACTTGCCTCCACTAATCGCTTCCACGTCGGGCAGCGTGGACCAGACCAAGTGTTTGACACCGGCATCCTTGGCGGCGCGAATCGCCGCGGTTGCCTGCTGGATCTCGCCGGAACCTTCTTCCCAGGCATTCGTGACTAAAAATACGCCATACGCGCCTTCAAATGCGGCCCGGAGGGATTCGGGGCGAGCCAAGTCCGCTTGGATGACTTCATCGGCGAGTTCGCGATGTTTGGCTGGATTGCGCGTCAGAGCGCGTACCTTGAATTGATTGGTGGCTTGCAGGGCGCGTACTACGCCGCCGCCTTGTTGCCCCGTTGCGCCGACTACGGCGATGAGTTTCTTATTTGCGGGTGTCATGTGCAGTGTGCCTCTCTTTCGTTATCTATTGATGCCAATTCTATTGATATAGATACATTATACTGGACACCGGTTATATGAAAAGGCAAAATAGTTTTGTCATGGACAAGACTTCGCGAGACCCGGTTCACTGCTGGCTGGTATTGGTGAAGGCCTTTCAAGCGGCCTCTAAATATCTCTATGCGGGACTGGCGGAGAGTGGAATCGACGATACCGATTTTCGGATCCTGGAGGCCCTTTTGAATAAAGGGCCTTTGCCGGTGAATACGATCGGCCCCAAAGTGTTTCTGACGCCCGGTTCGATCAGCACGGCCGTGGACCGCCTGGTCGAAAGGGGCCTGGTAAGCCGGGTCGAGAGTCCTGAGGACCGGCGCGTGCGGATCGTGTCGCTCACAGCAAAAGGCAGAGCGTTGATCGCGCCGGTCTTTCGGAAACACGCTGCCGAAATTAAAAGGATCTTTTCCGATGCGAGCCCGAAAGAGTTGCGAGCTCTTGAAACGGCATTGAAGAAGCTTGGCAAGCGCGCGGAGAAGCTGGGGACGGGCGTCAAGCAAAGTGTTTGAGCCAACAATGAAATGACTGCATAGTATCGGAATGAGCGTTTGGACGGGCAACCCGGAAGTTGGCGTGCCAGAACTGCAAAGATCTGGTGACCGCTTCAATTGAGGCATTTGACGTACCGCGACTTCGCATCCCGCGTAAATGCGTTTACCAGGCGGTCGCGAACGTATGCACGACAACTCAGCCGCAGCCCATTCGCATCAAACTGTGCACGTCTATTGTCGAGGGCAAGGAGCGTACTCATGTCTGTCCGAGTCTTCGCGTCCGCGGTGGTTCTGGTATTTGCTGGTCTGGGTTGGCCGCAATCGTCTTTCGGGCAAGACAAAAGCGCGGAAGGCGAAGCCTTCCGAACCCACGTGGATCTGGTTTCCGTCTACTTCACGGTGCGGGACGAGAAGAAACGCCTCGTCAGCGATTTGGCCCAAGACCGGTTCAGCGTTTTGGAAGACGGTCAGCCACAGGCCGTCAAGTTTTTTGCCCACCACACGGATGTGGTTCTCAACGTTGGTGTTCTGCTGGACACCGGCTCGAACATGGCCTGGATTCTAGGCGAAGAGGCGCAGGCCTCGAAGCTGTTCCTCAGGCGCGTAGTGCGCCCTAAGGACCTCGGCTTCGTTGTGAGTTATGGGTCTCGGGTAGAAACCGTGCAGTTGCCGACGTCGGACCCCGCGCTCCTGAGGCAAGCTGCCGAGTCTATTGGAAATGGATCCGCCATAGGATTGCCGGAACAAGCTCCGGCGGCGCCAAGCATCTGGTCTGGCGGAACCGTGGGCATTAACGGACGGCAGCCGCTTGACCCGAACCGCGAATCTCACCTTTACGATGCCATACGTGTCTCCACGCACCGCCACCTTGTGGGCGAAGTGGGACGCAAGGCCATCGTTGTCGTGGCCCTCTCCGGTGATTCCAAGAGCGAATCCACGATGGAAGACGCATTGGAAGCTCTGCTGGAGAATGACGTGATCGCGTACGTCCTGCAGATTTACGATGGCTCAAAGCGGGACAATTGCGACGTGCTCCACATCTACAAAAAGGACAGCAGCGGTGAGCCGGTGCTCAAGAAACTTGCCGAGGCCACTGGCGGGCGAATGCTGGAAGTGCGGGGCATGGACAAACTCGAAGACGCGCTTGATGAGATCTCCGATGAATTGCACCACCAGTACAGTCTTGGGTACTACCCTGAAAACAAGAATTGGGACGGTAAGTTCCGCAAGATCCAGATTTCTACTGGCGAGAAAGCCTTTAAGGTCTATGCGCGCAAAGGTTATTTCGCCAAGCCGCCAGCAGCGAACGTTGCGGCAACCCAATAACCCTGTGGTGAATAGACGCGGTTTCCTCTCACCCGTCAACGCGGCAAGCTCGCTTTCGGGGCTTAATCGTCCGTTTCCACACGTTTCCAATGACGCGGAAAGACCGAAGATGAGGAGCGGACCCACCCTTTGTAAAAGGCGGGTAGGCCACCCACGATCGTTAACACTAGTCCGGCGCTTATTGTTGGGGCGGATTGGTGGTTGGCTGAGTTTGGGTATCGTTCGCGTTGGGAGGTACATGGGCTGATACCGGGGTGAGGCTGCTGGCCGTGCCGGAGGTGGCGAGTTCGGATGGCCTGTACTTTTGGGCGCTGACGTAGCCGTGGATCAGGTTTTTCTCGATACGCATCACGACGATCTGCACGGGCTGCGATTCGTTTTCCGTGTGGATCCAGATTGGCTCGTAGAGGTTGACTTTCTTTTTGGTCAGCTGGTTGTCGTCGACGATCATTTCGATGTCGTAGTTCTTGTGCTTGGTGTCGGCTTTGCGCAGGGAGAGAGTGAGCGGGCCGATGCGCTGAAACTGCTTGGCCTTCATGAGGTCGAACTCGGTGTAGCTGCGTTCGCCGCGCTTCTGCAGGACTACCAACTCCTCGTGCGTCCTGGCGATGGAGCCGTTCAGTTCATCGCGGGTTGAACTGATGTTCCCCTCGAGGTCGGTGCGGTTCTTTGCCACCAAATCCTGTGTGTCCTTCAGTTGCTTCTGCTGATCGGCAAGTTGCGCTTGTAGTTGTTTATAGCGTTTGTCGGTCGCGGCCGGTCGGTGGGCTCCCGTGTGGGCTACGCCTGCAGACGCTTTCTTGTCCGGCTGTTTCGTGGCATCGGCCTGCGCTTGAGCTTGAGCTTGGGCTTGCGACTGAGCTTGCTGAGCTGCGGTCATGTCGTTCAGCTTGGAGGTGACGGCGCTGAGCTGCCCCTGCATCTGGCTGATGGTGGCATCGGAAACGCTCTGTTGCGCCGTCAAGTGGCCGACCAACGTCTGTTGGTGATAACCATAACCCAGGGCAACTCCGGCCACGCCTAGCAGCACTACCATCGCGATCACCAGCCATCTACTTGTGCCTGTTGCCGTGGTTTCTGATCTGCTTTCGTGATCGTTCATTTCGTCGTGCTCGTGCATTTCCTGCCTCCTAAAATATTTCTTTTGCAGTGCCGAACAGTGTCATGACTCCGGGCCTTCTGATGTCACAAATAGCCCTCCGACACCGGTCAGCCGACACAAAGGCGCATCGTCCGGGGATTCGGTTGCAAGAGAGAGGCCGAGTGCGATTTCTCTCGTGCGTCCCTAAGGCATGGGCTTTCAATCGAAAAGAACGCGTTGTAGGAAGTGGCGGATTTTGAAGTAGTACTAGTCCTGGAAATTTTTCCTTGCTGCCGGGCTGACTTTTCCGGAAGGTTCGCGCTTGGTGCAGGCAGTCAAGTGAGGAAGAGGATGTCAGTTCGCAGGGCAGCCCTCTTTATCTAAATCTGCGAGGCGCTTTATTGCCGAGGCGTTTCGCTTTTCAGAGGCCACCAAGAGCAGGACTCTTGCCTGGGCGCAGCTTTGCGGCACACCCGCGCCCTTGATGTAGAGTTCGGCCAACGCTGCCGCTGCGGTGCTGTTTCCCGCCTGGACCATCGCCCACAACTGATCGGGCGTCAGGGGAGTTTTTGGCAGACGCGAATGATCAGCTGAAACTGGCGTTGGAGACGCTGAGGTGCGCGGTGCGGCCACGGATTTTGTCTGATTGGCGATTGCAAAGACATCGGTTGGTGGAGTGCCCGCACCGGGATGGGCGACCGCGGGCGAACTGCTTAGTGGGCCCGGTTGCAAAGGGACTTCCGTGGCGGGTTTCACAGCGGCGCGATGTTCGCCAAGGTATTGCGAAAATTTGAAGGCGGCGACCGTCAAGATGGCGGCAACAGACGCGCCGATGATAAGCCCGATGATCAACTGGCGCCGAACCGCGGCGAGATGGCGTTCCATCGGCACCAGCATTCCACTTGCTGGAGCCGCCGCGGCGGCCGGAAAGGGAATGCTGGCTTCGCGAGGTCCGTGCTTTGGGGAGAAAAGGTTGGATGTTTGCGGACGCGCTCTTGAGACAAAAGTGGCCACAGCGTCGGGTTGAGTGGCGCCTGATTTTGTTGGAATCTTCTGTGCCGAGGATTTGCCGAGATACTCGCGAATCTGCTCGCGGGCGCCTTCGGCTAGCCGCAGAAATTTCAAACCGCCGGACTTTCCGCCGGCATTCGTCCAGGCCAATTCGCCCCAGCCCTCGATGCGTTCGCGCAGATTCAGCGAAAACCAGAAGTGGATCGGGTTGGGCTCCTCGCGAACGGGACCGAAGGATTCGAACCGCAAACCCCCTTCGGAGATGTCTACTACTTTTCCGCCATCGTCCTGCTCCAACTGCAGGAAGGCAAAGTCGTCCGGCACTTTCCTCGTTTTTTCGCGGCGTTCCAGGATGATATTTCGCAGGGTCATGTCTCGTCAGAGGCTTGTTTGATTTTCGGAGCGCCCTTCAGTGGCGGGGAGAGTGAAGGTTGCCGAATTTAGGGGCCTGGGGAGGGTGCGAAGCCGAGCCTCCCGGCTTCACGCTGGTCATTATACTCTTCCGCGGCCGGATTGAAACCCGCATGTCTAAGTTGCGGTTGGGTTGAGTGTCCCTCGTGGGAGGAATTGGTCAAGTTTGGCGGCGATTCGGATGGAACGGAGTGCTATTCTAGGGGCGCATTACAAATAGGCCGAGCCGCATTGTTCGGAGAGAGATTGCCCCCTCCTGCGGCCTTGCGCATTCCACGGATAGTTCACTGAGGAGCGAGCCTTCGCAAATGGTTCGCGAAAAGGAACATGGCTAAATCCCTGCGCCCGATTCTGGATATCGTCAAAAAGTTGGAACTTCCCGAAAAATATTTTGAACAGATTGGCCCTTACGGCGGAAAGGTGCGACTGGACCTGCTGAACGACGGCGCTTTCCCTCGCCGGGGGAAATTGATTCTTGTGACTGCGACCACGCCTACGGCAAGCGGCGAAGGCAAGACTGTTACGTCCATCGGGTTGACGCAGGGACTGGCGCGCATCGGGAAGAAAGTGATTATCACTTCGCGCGAGCCGTCGCTTGGGCCCGTGTTCGGGATGAAGGGCGGGGCGGCGGGCGGCGGCGCTTCCACGATCGAGCCGGCGGCGAAGATCAATCTCCACTTTCACGGAGACTTTCACGCCATTGCCGCGGCGCACAATCTGCTTGCGGCCCTGGCGGACGCGCATCTCTTTCATGGCAATGACCTGAACCTGGATCCAGAGCGCATCACCTGGCCTCGCACGATGGACATGAACGACCGCGCGCTGCGCGACATTGTGGTGAACGCCGGAAGCAAGAAGGAAGGTGCCGCTCGGCGAACGGGATTTGTGATCACCGCAGCTTCAGAAATCATGGCCATCATCGCGCTGGCCAAGGATCGCGCGGACCTGCGCAGCAGGCTGGACCGGATTGTCGTGGGAATCACGCGGACTGGGAAACCTGTCCATGCAGGAGACCTGCAGGCCACGGGTGGGATGATGGCACTGTTGACCGAAGCGATTCAGCCCAATCTGGTGCAGACGGTTGAAGGAGTGCCGGCGTTTGTGCATGCCGGGCCGTTTGGGAATATCGCACACGGAACAAGCAGCGTGATTTCGCAGGAGATGGGGCTTCGCCTGGCCGACTACGTGGTGAACGAATGCGGATTCGCGGCGGACCTTGGCGCGGAGAAATACATCGACATTGTGTATCGCTCGACGGGAGTGAGCCCTTCAGCGGCGGTGCTGGTGACGACGGTGCAGAGTTTGCGGAACCAGGGCGAGGGCGATCTGGAAAAAGGGATTCCGAACCTGGTGCAGCACTTGGAGATTCTGCGGAAATTCGGATTGCCGGCGGTGGTGGCGATCAATCGGTTTCCGAAAGACAACGATGCCGACCTGGAGCTGCTGGAACGCGCCTGCCGGGAAAATGGCGCGCTCAGCGCGCGGCACACCGCGTTTGCAGACGGCGGCGCGGGCGCGGAGGAGCTGGCGCGGCGTGTGGTGGAAATCATCGGGAAAAATCCGGGTGTTCGGGCGAAGCATATTTATGATGCGGACGAGACGTTTGAAGCGAAGATCGAGAAAGTTGCGCGGGAAGTGTATGGAGCGGACGGAGTAACGCTTAGCGAAAAAGCCAAGGCCAGGTTGCAGGATTTTGCCAACTGGGGCTTTGGCAAACTGCCGGTGTGCATCGCGAAAACACAGTACTCATTTTCGGATAACCCGAAGCTTATGGGCGCGCCAAAAGGTTGGCAATTGAATGCCACGGACGCGACTTTATCGGCCGGTGCGGGATTTGTGGTGGTCATTTCCGGCAACATGATGCTGATGCCGGGCTTGCCGAAGGTTTCGCGCGCAGTGGATGTGGACGTGGATGCGGCGGGAGTGATTGTGGGAATTTGAACAAGGCCGATGAAACGCGAAAGCCCTTTCGAGGCGTCTAAACAGCAGGTCTCACCTGCGCGGCGGCGGAGTGTGTCCAGGCCGTCTCGCCTTCCCGCCCACGAGAGGGAACTCGAGGAGAGTTGAATGCAATCGCTGGGTTTTGAAACACGTGGTGTTTTCGCGCGAAGGGCATACCGCGTGGCAGCTGGGCTATTCCTGGTGTTTCTTGGCGCGGTTTGCGCGGCCGCACAAACTGGATCACAGGCAAAAACTCCGCCAATCCTGGGCACAATCAAAGCCATCAGCGGCGAATCGTTGACCGTCGCGTCCGATGCTGGAGCTGAAACCAAGGTGACCGTTACATCCGCGACAAAACTATTGCGCGTTCCCCCTGGATCCAAAGATTTGTCGCAGGCCGAAGCTATTTCATTTTCCGAATTTCGGCCCGGGGACCGCATCCTGGTGAGGCTTCGTTGCGCGGGTGATCCGCCGGTCTGCGAAGCCGGCTCTGTGATCGCCATGAAGAAGAGCGATATCGCAGAGAAGCAGGCGCACGAGCGCGAAGAGTGGCAAAAACACGGGATCGGCGGGCTGGTGAAAAACGTTGACGCGGCGCAGGGCACAGTCACGATTGGCACGATGACTGCCGCGGGCAAGAAAGACGTCGCGGTCGGAATTGGCAATAGCACGGTTGTCCGGCGGTACGCTCCCGGCTCGGTGAAATTTGACGACGCAAAGGTGAGCAGCATCGCTGAAGTAAGTCCGGGAGACCAGCTTCGGGCGAGAGGCGTTCGCGGGGCGGATGGTGCCAGCTTTAGCGCGGACGAAATCGTGACCGGAGCTTTTCAAAATATTGCCGGAACGATTTCTGCGGTGGACGCGGGCGCGGGAACACTGACGGTTTCTGACCTGGCGACGAAAAAAAACGAAGTCGTGAAGATTAGCCCGGATTCGCAGCTGCGAAAATTGCCTGCGCAGATGGCCCAGATCATTGCCACTCGACTGAAAGGCGGGGCGGCCGGAGCACCCGCAGCGGCGAATGCCCCTGCGCCGGCCAGTGGCAGCGGACAAGGTGGGGCTAGCGGCGGGCAGGGGCGCGGCGGGGGAGGCGATTTACAACAGTTGCTGGGACGGCTGCCAGTCGCCCCGCTCTCGGACTTCCAGAAAGGCGACGTAGTGATGATTGTTGCCACCGGCGCAGCGAAAGGCGCGCAAGTTACCGCCATCACCGTGTTGGGCGGAGTGGAACCGTTGCTGCAAGCGGCCACGCAGGAACAAGCATCCAGTATTTTGACGCCATGGAGTTTGAGCAATGGCGGAGGCGACGCAGCCGCGCAATGACGCATGGCGCGAAAACGACAGAGGGGCGGAACTTTCGATTGATCCGAATGAAGCCAGCGCAGAGTTTCAAGCCCAG